>Ga0209476_10000497_pt1 | contig 26790 bp, 16 predicted proteins | sample KloWWTrecipitate_FD_187179 | JGI IMG/M metagenome (GOLD analysis project Ga0209476, IMG submission 187179) | Active sludge microbial communities from Klosterneuburg, Austria, studying microevolution and ecology of nitrifiers - Klosterneuburg... | ecosystem: Engineered > WWTP > Aerobic digester... | reverse complement strand
AGCGCAGCGATCGCTCGGGAAGGCGAGCGGCGACGAGTCTTCGATCGCCGCCGCACTCGGCAGCCTCATCCTGCGCACCCCCGCGCGCTCCACCCGGATGCGCGCCACGTCCGCCGGCCATGGCGTTCTCCGGAAGAGGTGCAGCGACACGGCGAGCGCCGGCGTGGTGTCGATTTGCGCCGCGAGATCGACCTCGTCGACCGGCGGCGCATCGGATGCAGAAACCGTCGGCGTCGCCTGGCCCGCCTGCTTCAACAGCTCGACCCGCCAACCGGCGTCGACTCCCGGCCAGCGCTCGAGGCGGGCAAGGGCCTGACTGCGCAGCCGATCGCGGCCGCGCCAGGAGCTCGCGGCGGCGGCGCGCGGCTCGGCGAGCATCGCCCTCGCTGCGCAGTCGGCCTCGTCGAAGCGGGAGTCGGTGGCGCCGCCGAGGGCCGCGAGCTGGAAAGGCGCAAAACCGCTCAACGGGTCTAGCGCGAGCGCGTGCTGCAAAGCCTCGCGCGCCAGGTCGGCGCGCCCGCTTTCGAGCGCCAGAGCGCCACCGCGCAGCCAGAGAGCCGAGACGCCCTGGGCCGCGCGGGCGGCGGCCAGCGCCGCCTCGGCCCGTTCGCCGAGGGGAGCCTCGGCCGACCAGGCCCAGCGGGCGCCATAGAGCGGAAACTGCGGATCGAGAGCGAGCGCTCGCGCCATCAGCGGCGCTGCCTGGGTCCGCACCCGCAGAGAGGCCGCGCGCTCATAGAGCGCCTGCGCCCGGGCCAGCGGCAGCAGTACCAGAACCGCGGCGCCAGCATAGAGCCAGACCGGCAAGGCTTCGCCTGAGCGCCACCAGCGCCGTGGCTCTGCTGGCGATGGAGCCGGTTCGCTGTCCGCCTGCCCCGCACCGGCGAGCGCGGCCCCTGCCGCCAGCATCGCCGCCAGGGGCAACGCCGTGACCGAGAGCTGCGCTCCGCCCAGGCCGGTGAGCAGGAGACCGGCGACGCCAGCGAGGCCAGCCTCGACGAGCGCGCGGTCGACGCTCGCGGCGCGGGCGCGCCAACGCCGGAGACAGAAGAGGACGAAGACACCGGCCGCCAGCGCGAGACCCGGGAAGCCGAGCTCATAGCCCAGAGCGAGCGGTAGCGAGTGCATTTCCCCCACCACTTCTCCCGGCGGATTCACGCCTGGCAGCGGCCGCAGGTGGAGAGCAAGCGTCCACGGGGTCGATCCGGGCCCCCAGCCGACGATCGGCCGCTCGCGCATTCCGTCCCAACCGGCGCGCAGATAGACCTGGCGCGCCGAGGCCGAAGAGTCCTCGCCGCGCACGATCGCCGTCGCGCGCGGCACCAGCAAGGCGAGGCCCAGCAGAGCCAGGCCGAGGACGAGGTGCCGGGCGCGTTCGAACCGCGCCGCACCGGCCAGGGCGAGAACAGCGAGCGCCGCCCCACCCAGGAACGACCGCGTCTCGACCAGGGCGAGGACTCCGGCGACGAGGGCGAGCACTGCCAGCCACCGCGAAATGCCGCGGCGGCGCAGCGCCGGTACGACGAGCGGCAGGGTGATCACCAGAAAGGCGGCGAGGAGGTTGTGGTGCCCGAGCGGCATGGCGGTGCGCGAGGTGCCCTGGCGCATCTGCTCGACGATCGCCCAGACCGCTGTCGCGGCGACGACAGCGCTCCAGGCCGCGAGCCCGATCTCGCGCCGGCGAGCGGTCGACCAGCATCGGGCGACGAACGGTGCGAGCAGCAGAAAGGCCGGCAGGAGGCACAGGCCGACCCGGCCCGCGCGAGCCACCGGCGAGGTCCAGAGGCTGAGCGCCACTGCCGCGAGCAAGGCCAACACGAGCCAGCGTCCGGCCCGACCGAGTCCCAGCGGATCGCGCCAGCCAGCGGCGCCCAGGAGCGCAGCCGCGAGCACCAGCCCCTGCCCCGCCGGACCGGCCGGGAAGGCCGCGCCACCCGGAAAGGTGCCGCACCAGAATGCGAAGCATGCGAGAAGGAGCGCCGGCAGCAGTGGCATCGGATCGCTGCATTCTAGCGGCTGCCGCAGCGGCCAGGCGCGCCTTCGGCGCCGGGCTTGCCGCCTACGATAGAATTGCCGCTCAGCGTTCGTTCCCACGGGCGCCTCCTCCACCGAATCCCAAGCGCACGCAAGCGGAGATCCTCATGACCGTTGCCAACCCGTCCGATGTTTCGTCCCTGCTCTCCCGCCTCGGCCTCGCCGAGGAGAACTCCGGCGCTTTCGCCGGCACCTGGCTCGAGACCTCCGGGCCGCGCGTCCAGTCGATCAATCCCGCGACCGGCCAGCCGATCGCGGCCGTCCGCGACGCGACCTCCGCCGACTACGAGAAGGTCGCCGCGAGCACCGCGGCGGCGTTCGACGCCTGGAAGCGTTGGCCCGCGCCACGCCGCGGTGAGGTCGTGCGCCAGCTCGGTGAGGCGCTGCGCCAGCACAAGGATGACCTGGGCCAGCTGGTGACCCTCGAAGTCGGCAAGGTGAAGAGCGAAGGCCTGGGCGAGGTCCAGGAGATGATCGACATGGCCGACTTCTGCGTCGGCCTTTCGCGCCAGCTCTACGGCCTGTCGATGCACTCGGAGCGGCCCCTCCACCGCATGTACGAGCAGTGGCATCCGCTCGGGCCGGTCGGCGTCATCTCGGCGTTCAACTTCCCCGTCGCGGTCTGGGCGTGGAATGCGATGATCGCCGCGGTCTGCGGCGATTCGACGCTGTGGAAGCCTTCGGAGCAGGCACCGCTTTCGGCGATCGCGGTCACCAGGATCGCGCAGCGCGTCCTTGCCGCCAACGACGCGCCGCCGATCTGGAATCTCGCGGTCGGCGACCGGCACGCCGTCGGCGCGCCGCTCGCTGCCGACCGGCGCTTCCCGATGATCTCGGCGACCGGCTCGGTCAGCATGGGCAAGTCGATCGGCAAGGTCCTCGCGGAACGCCTCGGGCGGGCGCTGCTCGAGCTCGGCGGCAACAACGGCATCATCGTCACCGCTGACGCCGATCTCGACCTCGCGCTGCGGGCGGTGCTCTTTGCCGCCGTCGGTACCGCCGGCCAGCGCTGCACGACGACCCGCCGGCTCTTCCTGCACAAGTCGATCGCCGCCGAGATGAAGGCCAAGCTCGTCAAGGCCTACGGTTCGGTGCGGATCGGCGATCCGAGCGATCCCGCTACGCTGATGGGCCCGCTGGTGCACGCGAAGGCGGTAGCCGACTACCGGCATGCGATCGAGACCGCCGTCGCCCAGGGCGGCAGCGTCCTCTATGGCGGCAAGGTCCTCGATCGGCCCGGCTTCTTCGTCGAGCCGACGCTGGTCGAGGCGACGGCGCACATGCCGATCACCTGCGAAGAGACCTTCGCACCGATTCTCTATCTCTTCGAGTTCGAAGACCTCGACGAGGCGATCGCCGTCCACAACAGCGTGCCGCAGGGCCTGTCGTCGGCGATCTTCACCCTGAACATGCGCTCCGCCGAGAAGTTCCTGTCGGTCGACGGCAGCGACTGCGGCATCGCCAACGTCAACATCGGCACCTCCGGCGCCGAGATCGGCGGCGCCTTCGGCGGCGAGAAGGAGACCGGCGGCGGCCGCGAGGCCGGCTCGGACTCCTGGAAGTTCTACATGCGCCGCCAGACCTGCACCCTGAACTACGGCGAGAAGCTGCCGCTCGCGCAGGGCGTGACGTTCGACATCTGACCGCGCGGCGGTTTCAGACCATAAGCAGAAGGGCGCCGATCGCTGGATCGGCGCCCTTTCCTTTTTCCGGCGAGCTGTCGGTCAGTACGAGGCTGCGATGGGGCGCGCGGCCTCGAGCCGCGCCAGGCGCTCGAGAAGCTCGCTATTCTGGCGCTCGAGCGCGCGCAGCCGCTCGTCCTGCGCCTGCAGGCGTTCGTCCCTCGCCTCGACCTCTTCGCTCAGACCCTTGATGGCGGCGAGCGCGACGCCGCCGAGGTCGGTCATCCCGACGTGCTTGTCGTCCGGGCCGAGCCCGAAGGTCGCCCACCAGTCCTCGGCGATCGGTCCGATGTGGCGCTGCGCCGGGTCGCCGATGGCGTTCCACGAGGTGAGCGGCATGGCGGTGAGTCGCCGCAGGATGTCGCGGCCATCGACCTGCGCGAAGTTCTCCTTGATGGAGCGGCTCGATCCGGTGAGGTACTGCGTGCCGCCGATCGTCATGTTGCCGTTGGCGTTGATGCTCACCTGGGGAGTCGCGGAGCCCGGGACGGAGATCTGGAAGGTGACGTTGAAGTTCGACATCTGCCAGTCGTTGGCGCCAACGTCGGTGCGATCGAAGAGCGTCTGCACACCGCTGTTGTTGGAGAAGCGCGCCATCGTCGCCACCGCGCCGCTGCTGCGCACGACGTCGAGCGCGGCAGTCGGGCTCGCCGTGCCGATGCCGACGTTGCCGGCGGCACTGATGTCGATCGAGCTGGTCGGCGCTCCCGGGCGGATGCGGAGCGGCAGACGCGAGCCGCCGGTCACGTCGCGGACGAAGAAGTTGGCCTCGTTGCCGGCGACATCCCAGGTTTGCGGAGTGAAGCCGCTCGAGCCGTTCTGCTCGAGGCGCAATGCCGGCGTGTCTCCGGTGTTGACGTGGAGGTCGAGCACCGGCGTCGCGGTACGGAAGCCGACCTTGCCGTTGGACCCTACGAAGACCGAGTTGGTCGGCGCCCCGGCGGTGACGGTGAAAGGGACCTTCGAGCCAGTGATGTCCTCGATCGAGAACTTGTTCGCCCCGCCGGAAGCCGAGTCATTGGCGGTCAGCTGCCAGTCGTTGGCCGGGAAAGCACCGACCGAAGTGTCGTCGAACTTGATCCGGGTACTGTTCTCCTTCAACCGGATGGTGTCGAAACCGAAGCTCTCGTTGTTGACGCAGTCGAAGCCCGTGCAGAGACTGCCCTGGACGATGAGGTCGTCGGGGATCACCTGGTCGAAAGTGGCGAGAACCGGGGACGAGGCGCCCGCGCGCTCGACGCGCGCCGCCCCTCTAGTGGCATCGACGCGCTGTTCGCCGATGGCAGAGACGACGGCGCCGTCCCGAATCGCGAAGGAGCCGCTCGCGGCCCAGCCGCCAGCGCCGTCGCCACTCCCACCCGCTTCGCTCTCGCCTCGGGTGCGCGCCGAAGCGGCCATCGGGCGCAGCTCCCAGACGTAGTCGCCGTCGGCGAGCCGCGAGCCGTCGGCGCGAAAGAGCGCCATCGTCGGCTCGGCTCCGGCGGCGAACTGCCGCTCGACGACCTCGCCGCCGGGCATGGAGACCCGCAGGGTCACCGCGCCGGCCTCGCCCGCGACGCGAAACTCGACCGCGGCGCTGGCGACGGCAAGATCGATGGTGGGGGCTGCTCCCGCGGCGAGGAGCGGAGCGACTGCGAGTCCGCCCAGCAACGCGACGGCGAGCCCGAAGAAAATCTGGCTGCGAGAGACCTTGTTCATGTCTTCCCCCTTGTTTGGACGGTTAACCTAGCACTACTTCGATCAACGCCGAGCGCGGTCCGAAGAGGACACCCGAAGGAGGGATTGGACGCCCATCGAGCGCCGAGTCGGGCGCAGGAGGCAGTCCGGCGACTAGCGCCTTTCGAGCGCTGCCGGCAGGTCCGCCAGCTCCGGTCCGAGCCAGCCGTGGCAGCCCACGCCGGTGAGGCCCGCCGATGAGAAGAGCTTCCGGTAAAAGGAGGGTGGCCGCAGTTTCAGCGCGCGCTGGTCGCCCTCGACCTCCTCGTCAGAGGTCAGAAGTTCCAGATAGGCAAGCCCGCCCGTGGCGCGGACCAGCGCGGGGAGTCCCGCCGCCAGCTCGAGCTCATCGAGATAGTGCATGACGTCGGCACAAATGACGAGGTCGAACGGCCCGCCCAGATCCAAGCGCGGAAGATCGGCGAAAGCGCCTTGCGCGAGGTTGCGGCGCCTGCCGAATCTCTTCACCGCGTACGCCGAAGGTTCGACCCCCCGGTAGCTGAGCCTCGGCCGCAGTCTCAGGAGCTCGGCGCGCCAGCGGCCTTCGCCGCAGCCGATGTCCAGAACGCTGCGGATGGGGCGCTCGAGGAAGCGCTCGGCCATCGCCACCGCCAGCGCGACGCGGCGGCGAAGGGCGGCCGGCGATTCGATGCGGTTCTTCCGTGCTCGGTACCAGCGCTCGAAGTAGGCGCGGTCGTAGACCTTTTCCTTTACCGGTCCTTTCGCTTCTGTCCTGTCTCGCACTGTGCTTGCAGCCTTCACGTGCGGATCACCGGTCGAGGAAGACCAGCGTCAGCCAGGGGACATAGGTGATCACCAGCACACCCAAGGCGAGGATGAGCAGGAACGGCAGGACGGCGCGGATGATCTCCGACATCGGGCGCTCGAAGCGGTACGAAGCGAGGAAGAGATTGACCCCGACCGGCGGCGTGAGGAAGCCCAACTCGAGGTTGGCGATGAAGATGATGCCGAGGTGGACCGGGTCGACGCCGTAGGCGAGCGCCAGCGGCACGATGAGCGGCACGACGACGGCGATCGCCGAGAAGATGTCCATCAGGCAGCCGACGACGAGCAGCAGCAGGTTGAGGGCGAGGAGGAACACCCACGGCGAGCTGATGTTCGCCTGCGCCCAGTCGAGAAGGCGCATCGGAACCTGCGCGTCGACCATGTAGCTGGTAAGTCCCAGAGCCACGCCGAGGATGAGCAGGACGCCACCGACCACCAGCACGCATTCGCGCAGGACGTGCGGCAGACGCCGCCAGGCGATGTCGCGGTGCACGAGTAGGCCGACCACGGCGGCGTACACGACGCTCGCGCCCGCCGCCTCGACCGTGGTCGCGCGCCCGCTGAGCATGAGCGAAACGATGACCACCGGCAAGCCGATCTCCCACTTCGCATCCCAGGCGGCCCGGGCGAGCTCCCGTCCCACGAACGGTTGTCCGGAGATCTTCGACAGGCGACCTTCGCGCAGGCCCCAGGCCGAGACCGCAAGCACCATCAGCGTCCCCGGGAGGATTCCGGCCTTGAACAGATCCGGTATCGGCACCGAGGCGACGATGCCGTAGAAGATCAACGGCAGCGCCGGCGGATACAGCAGACCAAGCGCTCCTGACGAGGTCAGGAGGCCGAGCGAAAACCGCTCGCGGTAGCGCTCCGCAGAGAGGGTCTGGAACAGCAACGCTCCGAGGGCGAGGATCGTCACGCCCGAGCCGCCGGTAAAGGTGGTGAAGAATGCGCACAGCATGGCCGTGACGACCGCAGTCCCGCCGGGGAGCCAGCCGACCGCGGCGCGGAAGAGCGCCAGAAGCCGGATCGCCGCCTTGCTCTCGGCGAGGAGAAAACCGGTGAGCGTGAACAGCGGGATCGAAGGCAGCGTCGGATGCACCGCGAGGCGGTAGCTCTCGATCGGCACCGCCGTGATCGGCACACCGTCGGTGAGGAAGAGCCAGACCGCGGCGCCGCCGAGGAGGACGAAGAGTGGCGTTCCGGCGATCGCGCCCAGCAACAGGACGACGAGACCGGCGACCTTGGGCGCCCCTTCGCTCCACAGCGGGTACTGGCTGAGAACCAACCCTCCCACCAGGCCCAGCGCGGCGAGCGCGCGCCCGCGCCAGAGCGGCGAAGCCATCCAGGCGAGGCGCAGGGCGAGAATCGAGAAGGCGAGCGGCAGCACGAGCTCCGCCACCCAGATGGGGATCCCCAAGGCGACCTCGCCGCCCGCTTCCCGGTCGAGCCGCACCATCTCCGCGGAGGCGCGCGCCAGCAACACGGAAACCGCCGAACCGACGATGCCGGCGAAGATCGCCGCCGCCTCGCGCCAGGCTCCGGCCGGGAACAGGCCGCTCGAGGCGATGGCGAGGAGCTTGCCTTCGCGCGCCGCGTAGGCCGCGCCGAGGAATCCCAGCCAGAGCGTCAGATGCTGCAGAACCGGCAGCGCGCCGGGGACGCCGGTCCCGCCGACCTGGCGCACCGCGAGCTCGCTCGCCACCAGCAGCGCCATCGCCGCGAGCGGCAGGATGGCGACAGTGTCTTCGGTCTTCGACAGCAGGCTCAGTTGGCCGCTCCCTTCGCCGCCGGGGTCGCCGCGGGCTTGCCCGCACGGAACCGGGCTACCGCGGCGGCCGTCGCTTCGAGGATCTCCTTCGGCACGCGGCCGTCCTGCGCCACCAGAGCGAAGCGCTTGGCCTCCTCGTGCCAGCCCTTCGCCTGCTCGGCATTCACCTCGACGACAGCCAGGCCGCGGTGGCGCATCTCGTCGATCGCGCTCTGGTCCTGCTTCGGGACTTCCGACTCGAGGTTCTTTTCGGTCGCGCGCGCCGCCGCCATCAGCAGGTCGCGATCGCCGGGCGCGATCTTCTCCCAGGCGGCCTTCGTCAGAACGACGCCGCCGACCAGCGGCGCGAGCCCCAGGCCGGTCATGTTCGGAGTCTGGCGGTACCACTGCAGGGTCAGGGCGGCGATCGGCGTCGTCGGCACGACGTCGATCATCTTGGTCTGGAAGCCGAGCATGATGTCGGTGGCGGCGAGCGCCACCGGCTGAAAGCCGTTCTTCTTCCATGCCTGCACGGCGCTGTCGTCGCCCGCCCAGACGAAGAGCTTCTGCTGCTTGAGGTCGTCCAGGGTGCGGATGGGCAGACGCGAGAAGAGGTGGATCCACCCGCCGTGTCCCCAGTGCAGGAGGACGTAGCCCTTCGCGGCGAGGCGGGCCTCGAGCGCCGGGCGCAGCTCGGCGAGGACGTAGTAGAGCTCCTCGTAGCTCTCGAAGTACATCGGAATCTGGAAGACGTTGAAGGCGGTGTCGATCTCCGTCAGACCCGCGACGGTGATCGCCAGGCCCTGGAACTGCCCGGCACGCGTCTTTCGGAGCGCGTCCGACTCGTCGCCGGCCACCCCTCCCGCATAGACGCGCAACTGCACGCGCCCTGCCGTGTCCTTGTTCCAACGCTCGCCCATCGTTCGGATCGCCGAATCCCAGATCGAACCCTGGGGCGCCAACGTCGCCATCTTGAGCGTCTGGGCGGGCGCTGCCACCGGAAGCATCCACAGCGCGAGCGCAGCGGCGAGCGCGCCGCCGCATCGGGCGGGCTTGCGCGATAGAACATCAGTGCTGGCCATCGGATGCCTCCTCCCCCGCCGCAGCCGAGGGTTCAGTGTCAGGTGAGGGAGCTGCCTCGGATTCATCCACGAAGAAGAAGTCGTCGATGCGCGCCAGGAGCGTCCGCGCCCGGCCCTGCGAGATCAGATTCAGCAGTCGATCGGGCGGCGAGCTCTCCGGGTCGATCGCCAGCGCTTTGTCCAGCATCTCGCGGTACTCACGCCGCGCCTGGCGCGCCACCGCCGACGAGCGCGCCCAGGTGACGTAGGGGCTCGCGCGCCGGCCCTGCGAGAGCTCGATGCTGCGCTCGAAATGCCGCCGCGCGCCTGCGGGCGAACCGCCCATCATCGCCGGCATCGAGTCGAAGACGATCATCGCCTCGTGGAGAGCGCCGCGGTCGAACGACTCGTCGAGCGCCAGGGCGCGTTCGAAGATCGCGCGCACGGTGGGCAGCTGGGCGATGCGCTCCGGGTGGTCGAGGCCGAGGGAGACCGCCGAGCCCCAGGCGACGCCAGTCCAGTACAGCGTCTCGACACCGTCTTGGCCGACCTGCGCGAGCGCCGCGTCGGGAGCGGTGTCGAGCTCTTCGCCGGCGCCCTTGAAGCCGAGGTCGAGCGCCTGTCGGCAGTAGCCGAGCGCCCGCACGTAGAGACGTTCGGCGCGCAGGCGAAGCGCCTTCGCACGTTCGAACGACTGGATCTCCACCGCCTCGGCCTCGGGTTCGAGAAAGCCGCCGGCGTAGCCCACGTAGCCGCGACAGAGGGCGAGGCGCAGCCCGCTGTGCTTCGGCGCCTCTGCCGCGAGGCTCTCCATCGTCTTGAGCGCGAACGGCAGCGCTTCGCGTACGAGCTCCGGATCGTCTTCCGTGCTCCAGGAGGAGCCCCCGGCGGCGAGCGCGTTGCCGACCTTTGCCGCGACGAAGCCGTTCACGGAACAGGCGGTGGTCGAGAGGGCCGAGACGAGCAGCATGGAGAAAACGGCGGCGCGGCGAATCATGGAGGAGTCATTCTAGACAAAAAAAAGAGAGGGGCGTTGCCGCCCCTCCCCTTCTTCACAGCTTTGCTGCCCGACCGATCAGAAGTCGAAACGGACGCCGAACTGGAAGGTGCGCGGCGTACCGAAGCCCGTCTCCTTGCCGAAGTTGGCGTTGCTGGGAGTCGAGCCGGCGGCATTGCCCCAGACCATGTTGTTTCCTGGGACGAAGGGGTTCTCCGCGTCCGTGCAGTTGAAGCACTCGGCGAACACCCCGATGACGCCCGGGCCGATCTGGATGTCCTTGCCGAGCCGCAGGTCGAGCGAGTAGGAGTCCGGCTGGCGCTCGCCATTGCGCTCCTGATGCACGCCGAGGATCGTCGGCCGATCGACGTTGTTGGTGTCGCCGTTGACGTCCGAACCCGCGGTGATGGTCCACGGCGAGCCGGTCGAGTAGCGGAAGCTCCCTGCCAGGTTGATTCCCCACCAGCCGGTCTCCCAGAGCCCGGTGGCGATACCGCGCCAGGCCTGGTCACGGTTCGACACGCCGTAGTTCAGGTCGAGGTTCTTGACGTCCTCGGCCTGGATGCCGGCGAAGTTGCGCTCGTTCGAGTCGTGATCCTTGTCCTGCGACCAGGTGATCGCCGTGTAGTACTGGAAGCCGCCGCTCATGCGGCGCTTGGCAAGGAGCGTCACACCGGTGAACTGCGACTCGGCGTCGGAGACGCTGGTCGTGATGCGGCCGTAGTAGCTGTTCGGACGGGTGCTGCTGTAGCGCGGCAGCCCGTTGGCACCATTGGTGCCCGTGTACTGCAGGTTGATGTCGGTCAGGCGCTGCAACTGCTTCGCCTCGGCGTAGGTGATGTCGATGCCGACGACCGTCTGCGCCGCGACTTCACGCTCGAAGCCCAGGGTCAGACGATCGGTGTACGGATTCTCGAAGTTCGGATCGATGGCGAAGACGCCGGGCCGCGCCGGCGTGGGCACGCGGGTGAAGTCGATGCGCTCGGTCCCGGGCACGGTGAAGGCCGGTCCCCAGCCCGGCGCGAGCGGATCGGTCGGCTTCTGGACCTGGCCGTTCACGGTCGGCGCGTTGATCTGGTACTGGGTGCCCTGCAGGCCGTTCGAGGTATAGAGCTGCGCCAGGAGAATGCCCGGAGTCCGCGCCCAGAAGCGGCCCGCCGAGAAGCGCAGCACCGACTTCTGGTCTCCCGGCGACCAGGTGAGGCCGAAGCGGGGCGAGATCTGATCCGTGATTCCAGAGTCCGGAACCTTCGCCGAGGTGCGGAAGGAGCCGTTCGGATTGCGATCGAGCGGGTTCAGGATCGGGTCGTCCGGATTGTCCTGGCTCTCGAAACGGATGCCCGCCGAGAGAGTCAGGTTCGACTTGAAGAACCACTGGTCCTGGACGAAGAGCGCGGTCTCCTTCTGGCCGAACTTGGCCGTGCCGGCTTCGTCCGCCGTCAGGCCGCCCAGTCCGCCGAACTGGTTGTACGAGGCCCACTTGCCCGCCAGGAAATCCGCCCGGCTGTTGAAGCGGAAGACACCGCGCCAGTTGCCCTTGAAGATCTGGTTGATCGAGGTGTCGTTGTACTCGCCGCCGAACTTGAGGATGTGGTCGCCGGTGAGCCAGGTCACCGTATCGGCGATGCCCTTGCGCTCGGTCGTCGAGGTGATCGGCAGGAAGGAGACCTCGCCGTAAGCGCCCAGGCCGGAGACCTGGAAGTCCGGCAGATCGAGACCCTTGTCCTCGCGCGGGGTGTCCTCGGTGATGTAGTTGATGTTGACGTCGTTGAGGATGTTGTTGCCCCACTGCGAGCTCCAGCTCGCGACCCAGGCCTCGGTATCGAGTCCCTCGATGCCGTTGTAGGAGTCGGTCCGGGTGGTGGCGCTCGAAGTGCCGTTGACGCCGGTGTAGTCGGTGAAGTTGCCGCGCAGCATCAGGCGCTGCGTCGAGGTCGGCTGCCAGTCGAGGCGGCCGAAGAGGACGTCACCGTCCTGGCCGAACACGTAGGTGTCGGCCGAGGCGAGCTCAGGGTACCGCGCGAACACGGCTGCATCCAGCACGCGGCCGTCGATCGGCACCGTCTCGCTCTTGTTCTGTTCGTCGTAGGAGAGGAAGTAGAACAGCTTGTCGGTGATGATGCGGCCGCCGATCGAGCCGCCGTACTGGTCCTTCTCCTGGTCGCGCGGCTCGGTGCCGTCGGCGAAGTCGGAGATCAGGCTCTGCGGCTGGTTGTAGTAGAACAGAGAGCCGTGCAGGTTGTTGCCGCCGCTCTTGGTGACCACGTTGACGAAGCCGCCGCCCGAGCGGCCGAACTCGACCGAGGCGCCGTTGGTGATGACCGAGAACTCCTTGATCGACTCCTGCGACACCGACAGCGGAGCGCGCCCTTCGGCGCCGCCCACCGTGCCGCCGAAGAAGGCGTTGTTGAAGTCGACGCCGTCGATGGTGACGTTGGTGTTGATGCCGCGCTGGCCGGAGATCGCGAGGTTGCCGCGCTCGCTGTCGAACCGCGTCTGCGGCGTCAGCAGCACGAGGTTGCGGAAGTCGCGCGCCGCGAGCGGCATCTTCTCGATCTGCTCGGTGTTGATCGTCGTCGAGTTCGAGGTGTTGGTCACCTCGATGACCGGGATCTCCGAGGTCACGTCGATGGTCTCGACGATCGCCGAGACCTGCATGGCGAAGTCGATCGTCGGCGTCGACGCGAGGACGAGCCGCACATCTGCGCGGCTCGACGTCGCGAAACCCTCGAGCGCCGCGGTGATGCTGTAGTTGCCGGTCGGCAAGTTGAGGAGGCGATAGAAACCCTGGGAGTCGGTCGTGGCGTCGACGACCAGGCCGGTCTCCAGGTTGGTCGCCGTGACGACGACGCCCGGCAGAACCGAGCCGTCTTCGGCGGTGATCGTGCCGGAGACGCGCGTGGTGGTGACGTCGGTCTGGGCCCAGACCGACGCGGCACATGCCGCGGCCATCAGGCCCGCTGCGAGAACCCTCTGCAACCTGTTCATAAATTCAATCTCCTTGAAGCATTGAAAGGAACGCTGTGGATCGTCGATCCAGACTGCGACTGGCGCAAGAAATCTATCGGGCAAGACCTCGTCGAGAACGGTGGCGCGGGAACAGTACCCTGACTTCGTGAGCGGAATCCTACCCGACCGGAGAGGGCCTGTCAGCCGCACAAGAAACTGTGCAACCCGGCGCGGTTTTCTCCCGCTGAACGATCCGAAAAGCCCGCCAGAAGGGCTTCCGGGCACCCGCCGCGTGGCGAAAACCCGACCCCGACAGCCTGCGGTCGAGTGTTACACTCCGGCAAATTTCCGACAGGAGAAAAGAAACATGTTCAGCGCGCCTTCGCGGAGAAGTCTTGCAGCCTGGTTCGCCTTCGTTCTGCTCCTGGGCCTCGGCGGGGCCGGCTTCGCCCAGCAGGCCGAGCCGCAGGCTCCGCCGCCGGCCGGCGAAGCCGCGCCCGAAGCGGAGGCCGCAGTCGTCCTCGACGAGATCACCGTCACGGCCCAGAAGCGCAGCGAGAACGTCCAGCTCGTGCCGCTCTCGATCACGACGCTCGATACCGAGAAGCTCAACCTCCTGACCCAGGGTGGCGGCGACGTCAAGTCGTTGTCCGGCCGCGCCCCGAGCCTCCTCCTCGAGTCCTCCTTCGGACGCGCCTTCCCGCGCTTCTACGTTCGCGGCCTCGGCAACACCGACTTCGATCTCAACGCCTCGCAGCCGGTTTCGATGGTGGTCGACGACATCGTCCTCGAGAACCCGGTGGTCAAGGGCATGCCGCTGTTCGACGTCGAGCGCACGGAAGTCCTGCGCGGCCCGCAGGGCACGCTCTTCGGCCGCAACACGCCGGCCGGTATCGTCAAGTTCGACACCGTCCGGCCGTCGCAGGAGCGTGAGGGCTTCGTCAGCGCCTCGTTCGGCACGTTCAACACCATCGACGCCAAGGCAGCCTTCGGCGGCGCCATCACCGACACCCTGTCGGCCCGCCTCTCGCTGCTCTACCAGTCGCAGTCCGACTGGATCGACAACGGCTTCACCGGCGAGAACAACGCGCTCGGCGGCAACCGCACCGGCGCCTTCCGGCTGCAGCTCCTGTGGACGCCCTCGGAGCGCTTCAACGCGCTGCTCAATGTCCATGCCTGGGATCTCGACGGCACGGCGCGCGTCTTCCGCGCCAACATCCTCGAGCACGGCAGCGACAACGTGGTCGACGGCTTCGATCAGGACCGCGTTTACCAGGACGGCCTGAACGACCAGACCATCAGCGCCGAAGGCGGCGCCTTCACCATGAACTACAAGTTCGACTTCGCGACCCTGACCGCCATCACCGGCTACGAGTCGCTCGACATGTACAGCCGCGGCGACATCGACGGCGGCTTCGGCGCGGTCTTCGCTCCGCCTTCGGGTCCCGGCGTCATCCCCTTCCCCTCGGAATCCGCCGACGGCATTCCAGACCTCGACCAGTTCACCCAGGAGATTCGCCTGGCGAGCGACACCGGCGGCGCCTGGGATTGGCTGGTCGGCTTCTTCTACTTCGACGAGAGCCTGAAGGCGGAGAGCTACAGCTACAACACCCTCGCCGGCAACACTCTGGACGGCTATGCCTTCCAGATCCAGGACGCGACCTCATGGGCACTCTTCACCTCGGTCGACTTCCGGCCGACCGACCGCTGGACGCTGAAGGGCGGCCTGCGCTACACCACGGACGAGAAGGAGTTCTCCGTCGAGCGCCCTGATCCGACCTTCCAGACCCCCACCGTCGCTCCGATCCGGGCTTCGACCGACGCCGACCTGGTGACCTGGGACCTCAGCGCGACCTACAAGGCGACCGACACGATGAACGTCTACGGACGCGCCGGCACGGGCTTCCGAGCGCCGTCGATCCAGGGACGCATCCTGTTCTGCGCCGACTTCCAGGGCGGCACCAACCCGGCGACCAACTGCGTTTCGATCGCCGACGAGGAAAAGGTGCTGTCGTTCGAGGTCGGCGTGAAGAGCGAGCTGCTCGAGCGCAAGCTGCGCCTCAACCTGGCGCTCTACGAGTTCACCGTCGATGGTCAGCAGCTCGTCGCCGTTGGCGGGCAGTACAACACCGCCACGCTCCTCAACGCCGACCAGAGCAAGGGCTACGGCTTCGAAGCCGATATCGACTGGGCTCCGACCACGAACTGGCTGATCACGCTCGGCGGCAGCTACAACCACACCGAGATCGACGACCCGAATCTCGGCGTCGCTCCCTGCGGCGGCGGCTGCACGGTGCTCGACCCGATCGTCGGCGGCCTGGCGCACGTCGACGGCAACCCGCTGCCGCACGCTCCGGAGTGGATCTTGAACGGCATCTTCGACTACCGCCGCCCGGCGGGCGATGGGCTGTTCTCCGCCAGCGTCGACTGGGCCTATCACAGCTCGAAGAGCTTCTTCCTCTACGAGTCGAAGGAGTTCAACGGCGACTCGCTCGAGATCGGCGCACGTTTCGCCTACGCCTTCGCGGAGGGCCGTTACGAGCTCGCCCTGTTCGGCCGCAACCTGACCGACGAAGTGGTGGTCCAGAACGGTATCGACTTCAACAACCTCACCGGCATGACCAACGACCCGCGGACCGCCGGGGTCGAGTTCGTGCTGCACTTCTAGGTTGTTCGTCTCAGGTCCGCGGGCGCACGACGGCGAGCGCCCGCGGATCGAGACTCACTTCCAGTCCGCCGTCCGAATCGACAGGTACCGCAGTGATCGCCTCGCCGTCGCCGTAGAGCATCGACGGCCGGTCGAAGCCGAGGCGCGCCCGGCTGGTGCGCAGCGTCGAGATGGCCGGATGCGCCAGGTGGCTCCCGGAGTAGACGCGCGGAAAGACCGCCAGCAGGCGGGCGCGCGAGACGCGGTGAACGATGACGACGTCGAGCAGGCCGTCGGTGGCGTCGGCCTGCGGCGCGATGTGCATGCCGCCGCCGAACCAGCGTGTGTTGGCGAGCGAGACGAACATGACCTCGCCGGAAAATCTCCCGCCGTCGTGGTCGAGCGTCGCCCGCAGCGGCACGAAACCGGCGAGGACCCGCACCACCGACCAGGTGTAGACCAGCGGACCGCGCAGCCGGCGGACGCGTTTCGAGTACTCGGCGCATTCGCTGTCGAAGCCGGAGCCGGCGACGCCGCAGAAGATGCCGCCGCCGGCACGGCCGAGATCGATCTGCGTCACCGACGACTCCACGGCCTGGGCGATCGCGATCTCGGGCGCGAGCGAGAAGCCGAGCTCGCGCGCCAAGTCGTTGCCGGTGCCGAGTGCGATCGGCGCCAGCGCGCATTCGCTGCCGGCGAGACCCCGCGCCGCCTGGTGCCATGTACCGTCGCCGCCGCCGACCAGCAGGCGCTCGACGCCCTCGGTGGCCGCGCGCCGGGCGCAAGCGGCGAGCTCCAAAGGGCTCTCCGGCACCTCGACCGCGATGCCATGGCGGCGTGCCGCCACCACCACCGCCGCGAGCGCGCGGCGCCCGCGACCGCGGCCCGCAGTCGGGTTCAAGAGCATGCGAGCGTTCATGGCGAAATTCCCGCCGCGGATCCTAGCAGCGCCACCCCCGGCGGTCGCCCTTCGCTAAACTCGCCGCATGCCGATACCCCGATCGCAGGTGCTGGTGTGCGTGAACGACCGCGGACCGGATGCCGCCAAACCCTGCTGCGCCGCCCGCGACGGGCTCGCCGTCTATCAAGGCTTCAAGGACAAGGTGAAGGCGCGCGGCCTGCGCGACGAGGTGCTGGTCACGCGCACCGGCTGTCTCAAGCACTGCAGCCGCGGAGTGACGGTCGTCGTCTGGCCGGGCAACTTCTGGTACGGCGGCGTGACGCCGGCGGACATCGACGAGGTGCTCGACCGCACGGCCTTGGGCGGCGAGGCGATCGAACGCCTGGCGATGCCGCCGGGGCCCTGGGAGTGACGCCGCCGCGGGTGGCGATCGCCCACCGCGCCGCTGCAGCGCCGACGCGGCTGCAGCCGTTCGTTCTCGCCGACGGGCGCGGCGCGCCGCGCTGGCCGACACGAGTCGAGGTCGCCTGGGACGAGAACGGTCTCTCGGTAGCCTTCGACTGCACGGACGACGACGCCTGGGGCACCTTCGCCGAGCGCGACGCTCCGCTCTGGCAGCAGGAGGTCGTGGAGCTCTTTCTCGCTGCCGGCGAAGCGGTCCCGACGAGCTACTTCGAGTTCGAAGTCAGCCCCGCTGGCGTGCTCTTCGACGCTCGCGTCGCCAATCCGCACGGCGATCGCCTCGGCATGACCGTGAACACGGCCTGGAACTGCGCCGGCATCACCTGCAGAGCCGCGCCGACCGGTGAGCGCGCCGACTGGCGGGCCGAGCTCGATATTCCGTGGCGCGGACTCGATCTCGCAGCGCCGCCGCCGACGCTGCGCGCCAACTTCTACCGTATCGAGCGGCCGCGCGGCGGTGAGCCCGAATTCTCCTGCTGGTCGCCGACGTTCACCTCGCCGGCCGATTTTCACCGTCCGACGCGATTCGGCGTTCTCGATCTCATCCGCTAGACTCCCGCCTCCGCAAACGCTCGCCAGGCAATCGCCGGATTCCCGGATCTTCGGAGGCTACGCAAATTCGCAACAGTCAGGTTCCCCCGCCGTTCGACGTCGACGCAGCTGTCGCCCATTTGAGCCGCAAGGACCGCACGCTCGGGCGCCTGATTCGCGAGGTCGGTCCCTGCCGTCTGGCGATCGCGCCGCGGCAGAGCCCGTACCAGGCGCTGCTCGAGTCGATCGTCTATCAGCAGCTCACCGGCAAGGCGGCGGCGACGATCTACGGCCGGGTATGCGCGAGCTTCGGCTCCAGCCGCTGTCCGGGCGCGGAAAAAGTCGCCGACGCCTCCGAGGAGCTCTTGCGTGCCGCGGGGCTGTCGCGCAGCAAGGCGGCAGCAGTCAAGGACCTGGCGGCGCGCGCGCTCGCCGGCGAGATCCCGACCCGCCGCGCGGCCGAGAAGCTCTCGGACGCCGCGCTCGTCGAGTGCCTGACCTCGGTCCGCGGCATCGGCACCTGGACAGTCGAGATGTTCCTGATCTTCACTCTCGGCCGACCCGACGTCCTGCCGCTCGACGACTACGGCGTGCGCAAGGGCTTCGCCCGGACCTACGGCCGCGACGTTCTGCCGAAACCCAAGGAGCTCGCCGCGCTGGGCGAAAAGTGGCGCCCGTTCCGCACCACCGCCAGCTGGTATCTCTGGCGCGCTCTCGAGCTCGAAGCCAGGGCCTGAAGGCCGCTTCGCCGGCGCGAGCACGGCTGCAGCAGACGGTCTAGGAGTCTGGATCGACCTCGTCCACCGGAAAGTCCGCGCTTCGGCCTGCGCGGGCGCTTTGCGCCTCGACCGCCTTGCCGCGCTCGGCTTCGCGCGCCGCGTCTGCCGCGCGTCCCTGGCGACTGAAGACATCCGCCAGCACATAGTGGCCCAGCGCCGAGAAGGGACCCTTCGCGTCGAGCTCGAGTCCGCGCCGCGCTTCGCGCTCGGCGCCCGCGAGGTCGCCGGTGGCGAGCAGAGCCCGCGCCAGGAAGAGCCGGCCGAGAGCGTAGTCCTCATTCGCCGCGACGGCTCCGCGCAGCGCGGCGAGCGCGCCGCTGCGGTCTCCCAGCGTTTCGAGCAGCCTGCCGAGGTTGAAGTAGGCCTTGAAGCTGGTCGGATGATCCGCGATCTCCTCGCGATAGGCGGCCGCCGCTTCTGTCGGGCGGCCTTGCGCTTCGTAAACCAGCGCGCGGTTGTAGCGCGCGTGCTTGGCCTTGCGATCGATCGCCTGCGCCCGATCGAGCGCCGCATGCGCCGCCGCCAGGTCCTTGCGACGGAAGGCGAGGACAGCGAGGCCCACTTCGGCGCGGGCCGTCTTGGGCTCGACCTCGAGCGTCTGGCGCAAGGCCCGCTCCGCTTCGGCGTCGCGCCCCGCGTCGAGCTCGACCTGCGCCATCCGATAGAGGATCTGGGCGTTCTTCGGATCGCGTTCGAGGTACTTGCGGTAGCCCGCCACGGCAGCATCGATATCGCCGCGGGCGACATACGTGTCAGCCAGGCCGATCATCGCCCAGTCGTGATCGGGTCGGCGTTTCAGAGTCTCGCGGTAGTTCTCCGCCGCCTTCGTCCAGTCGCGCTGCCGAAACTGGACATTGGCCAGGGTGAACCAGGCGTCGACGACCTCCGGATCCTCCGCCAGTACCTCGCGCAGAAGCCTGATCGCCTCTTCGGCATCCTGACTCTTGGAGAGGCCGCGCGCCCGGCTCATCTTGGCGAAGACGTCGAGCCGATCCTTGGGATCGGCGAGCTCGCGGAACGACTTGGTCGTGTCCGGCGCCTGGCCGCCGATGTAGCCCAGTGCCGCCAAGGCCCGCATCGTCTCTTCGTCCTCTTCGACCGGGGCGCTTCCCGTCTGCGGCGCCTGGACGGTGGCGTCGAGCGCCGCCAGCTCGGTGCGGAGCTCCCGCACGACACGCCGCTCCTCGTCGGCCAGATTGCGCGTCTCCCCGGGATCCGCTTCGATGTCGTAGAGCTCGGCTTTCGGCGCTTCGATGAAGTGCCAGCGATCCCGGCGCAGCGAGCGCAACTCCGACCAGCCGTAGTGGAGCCTGGGCAGGAAGATCTCGCTGTACCCGCGCGGCAATGCGCCAGGCGGATCGGCTCCCCCGGCGAGGAGCGGCACCAGACTGCGCCCCTGCCCGGACTCGAGACCGCCCGCGACTCCCGCGAGCTCGAGCAGCGTCGGCGCGAGATCCTGTTGGCCGACCGGGGTGGAGACCACGCGATGCCGGGCGCCGGAGAATGGGGCGTCGACGATCAGCGGCACCCAGGAGGTCGGCCGGTAGATGAAATAGCCGTGCTCGGCCTCGCCATGGTCGCCCAGGCTCTCGCCGTGATCCCCGACGACCATGACGACCGTGCGCTGCCTGAGACCGCGGCTTTCGAGGTGCTCGAGCAGTCGGCCGACGAGGCTGTCCGTCCACGCCACCTCGGCGTTGTAGACCGCGCCGGGATAGCGGCTCTTGAAGGGCTCCGGGGGGGTGTGCGGCGAATGCGGGTCGTAGAGATGCACCCAGGCGAAGAAGCGCGCGCCGCCGGCGGTGTCGAGCGAATCGATCCAGGCGGCGGCCTGGGCGACCGTCTCGTCGCCCGGTCGCTGAATCTCCCCCAGGCTGAGCGTCTTGGCCTTCTCGAGGTCGAAATCGTCGAAGTAGCGCTCGAAGCCCTGCGCGATTCCCCACTTGTGGTCGAGGACGTAGGCGGAAACGAAGCCGCCGGTGCGAAAACCGGCGGCTGAAAACGCCTCGGCGAGCGTCGAGCGCTCTTCGGCGAGGCGGAATCCGCCGTTGTCGCGCACGCCGTGAGCTCCAGGGAGAAGGCCGGTCATGATGGTCGAGTGCGCCGGCAGGGTGAGCGGCGTCACCGACGACGCCTGCAGAAAGAGCGCCCCCTCCTCCGCCAGACGGTCGAGTGCCGGCGTGTCGGGGGGCGTGCCGCCGAGCGGCCGGCCATAGACCCCGATCCGGTCGGCGCGCGTGGTGTCGAGCGTGACCAGCAGGACATTCAGGGATTCCTGCCTCACACCCGCCGGCAAGGCGCCGAGCGGGGAAGTCGGCCGGTCGCGACAGCCGGTCGCCGGCGCCAGCGCCACGGCGCACGCAACCGCGGTCCAAAACCGCGCATGGGATTCAAGCGGCCGTCGCCAAGAGGTCATGCGCAGGAATGCTACGCGATCTCCTCCGGAACCGTTCCAACCCTTGTCGTTGGTGGACTTCGGCGCTATTGTCCGCCGCAAGCAATGCAGGTGTCGGAGCTGGCAGGCCTCTTGCGCTCGCTGGGAGCGGGCGTGGAACCGTGCAAGCCCATTTCAAGTCCCGCAGGAGACAAGGAGGCAGGAATGATGATCAGTCGGATCGGAAGAAGGCTCGGATGGGCGCTGTGCGCTGCGCTTCTCGCCAGCGGCGCGTGGGCCCAGAGCAAGACCACCGCGGCGCTCACCGGAACGGTGACGGACGAGTCGGGCGCCGCAGTTCCCGGTGCCAGCGTGGAGATCTCCAGCCCCTCGCTGATCGGCGGATCGCGCGCGGCGACGACCGAAGAGGACGGCCGCTTTCGCTTCCCCGAGGTCGCGCCCGGCGTCTATACCGTGTCTGTCGTTCTCGACGGCTTTCAGTCCGTCCGCTTGGAGGGCGTCACGCTGGTGACCGGCGGCACCCAGGACGTCGCCGTCAAGATGAACGTCGCCACCGTCAGCGAGACGCTCGTCGTCACCGCCGACGCGGCCACGGTCGACACGGCGAGCTCCGCGACCAACACCAACCTCGACAGCGACTACCTGCAGAACCTGCCCACCGGCCGCTTCCAGCCCGACGTCCTCAACCTCGCTCCCGGCATCAACAACGACGTTGCCTTCGGCGCGGCCGGCTCCGGCCTCGCCTATCAGCTCGACGGCGTCGACACCTCGGATCCCGAGGGCGGCACGGCCTGGTCGTTCGTCAACTACAACATCGTCGAGGAGGTCCAGCTGGTCGGTCTCGGCGCGCCCGCCGAGTACGGCAGCTTCACTGGCGTGGTCTTCAACAGCGTCACCAAGTCGGGCGGCAACGAGTTCAAGGGCCTGGTCGACGCCTACTACTCGAACAGCAGCCTCTCCGACAGCTTCTCGGGCGAGGAGTTCGCGGGCCTCAATCCGACCAACGAGCTGTTCATGGACATGACCGCGCAGTTGGGCGGCCCGATCGCCCAGGACAAGCTCTGGTTCTTCGCCTCCGGGCAGTACTACAAGGAAGAGAGCTCCGACGGCGGGCCGATCCGCACCGAAGAGTCGCCGCGCCTGTTCGGCAAGCTCTCCTGGCAGATCAACGAGCAGAACAATCTCGAAGGCTGGCTCGAGTGGGACCGCTACGACATCATCGGTCGCGGCGGTGACGCCGTGACGCCACTCGAAGCGACCGTGACCGAGGACGCCCCGGAGTACGTCGGCAACGTATCGTGGCGCTCGATCCTCTCCGAGAACACCATCCTGAACGTCGCCTTCGGCGGCTACGACGGCTACTACTACCTCGATCCCAACCAGGGCTACGACATCGCCGGCCGCTACGACGGACTCACCGGCACCTACAACACCAACTCGACCTACTTCTACCTCGCCGACCGTACGCGCAATCAGGTCGTCGCGTCGGTCTCGCATTTCGCCGACAACTTCATCAAGGGCGACCACGACTTCAAGTTCGGCATGGAGCTCGAGCGCTCGACGGTGCGCAGCCGTTACGGCGCGCCCACCGGCGTCTGGTTCTACGACAACTACGGTTACTACGACGATCCGGGCACCGAAGAGTACGACTACGTTCCCTACACCCAGGGCTACTACAACTACAGCTACGACCTGAAGGGCACGATCGACCGCGCGAGCCTTTTCGCCCAGGACAGCTGGCGCATCACGCCCACCTTCACCGTCAACGCCGGCGTGCGCGCCGAGTTCAACCAGGGCAGCGTCCCGGGGCAGGACAAGATCTTCGACAACACCGCCGTAGCGCCGCGGCTCGGCTTCGCCTGGGACATCACCAGCGACGGCAAGACCGTCCTCAAGGGCCACTACGGCAGGTTCTTCGAGAAGTTCGTCGCCACCGAGTTCTACTACGCCCGGGAGGGCGCCTACACACCGCTCGAGATCCGCAACATCTATCCCAGCGGCTACATCGAGGATCTCGGCCAGGTGACGGCCGACACCGTCGTCTTCGACAAGGATCTCAAGCAACCGTACATGGACCAGTACACGCTCGGCATCGACCGTGAGCTGGGCGGCGGCATCACGGCCTCGTTCACCTACATCCACCGCGAGAAGAAGGACTTCATCGAGACGGTGAGCCGCGACGGCGTCTTCGTCCCGATCCAGGGCACCGTCCGGGAAACCGGCAGGCCCACGACGGTCTACGACTACCTGAATCCGGAAGACGACGTCCTCGTCTACCGCAATGTCCCCGAACTGCACCGCAAGTACGAAGGTTACATGTTCGTGCTCAACCGGCGGTTGCGCGACAACTGGCAGATGATGCTGTCGTACGTCTATTCCGAGGCGACCGGCAACATCGACAACCTGAGTTCCAGCGGCACCTACGGCGGAGACAATGCCAGCAGCTTCCTCAATACGCCGAACTCGCTGGTCTTTGCGGAAGGCAAGCTCACCAACGACCCGACCCACGCGGTCAAGCTGCAGGGGTCGTACGCCATTCCGAAGTTGAATCTGCTGTTCTCCGGCAACTACACCTTCAACACCGGCGACACCTACAACCTCCGTTCCAACTGCCTCCTGGTGGACGGCGAGTGCTACGACTTCAACCAGGGCACGGTGCGGTTCCACGGCGAGCCGCGTGGTTCCCGCCGGCTCGACGACAAGAGCGAGCTCGATCTGCGCGCCGAGTGGTACATGAATGTCGGCAAGGCGGACGGCCGGATCGGCATCTTCCTGGATGTCTTCAACGTGACCAACCAGGCCCGCTTCACGCTCGTCGAAGACCGCGCCGGCAGCGCCTTCGAGACCGGACGGTCGACCAACTCGCCGCGCACCTACCGGTTGGGGGCGAAGTACACGTTCTGATTCCAGCCGCGCAGCAGACGTAAGCAGGACGAAGGGCCGGCGAGCGATCGCCGGCCCTTTTTCTTTTCCTTCGCCGGCGGTAGCGCCCGGAGTTCATCTGTCCGTCCCCTCCGTCGCGTAGTGCGATGGGAGGAAAACAAACATGGCCACGCACCCCAGTCTTTCCCTGCTCGCACCGGTTTCCACCTCGCCGGTGCCGGCGTTCGACCGTCCGCGCCTCGAAAGGGCGGTGCGCGAGATGCTGCTCGCCATCGGCGAGGACCCGGCCCGCGAGGGCCTCGCCGAAACGCCGGCGCGGGTGGCCCGCGCCTGGCAAGAGCTCTTCGCCGGCCTTGCCGAGGATCCGGGCATTCACCTGGCGCGCACCTTCGAGCAGGAGTCGGAGGACCTTGTGACGCTCGCGGACATCGAGTTCACCAGCTTCTGTGAGCACCACCTGCTGCCGGTTTTTGGGCGCGCCCACGTCGCCTACCTGCCGTCACGGCGTCGTGTGGTCGGGCTCTCGAAGCTCGCCCGCACGGTCGAAGTCTTCGCTCGCCGCCCTCAGCTGCAGGAGCGCATGACGGCGCAGATCGCCGACGCCCTGATGGAGCACCTCGAGCCCGAGGGCGCGCTCGTCGTCGTCGAGGCCGAGCACATGTGCATGAAGATGCGTGGCGTGCGCAAACAGCAGCCGTGGATGAAAACGCTGGCCGCGCGCGGCCGGATGCGCGACGACGCGCGCTTGCGCCAGGAGACCCTGCTCCTCCTGCTGGGCCAGCCAGAGAGCTCCGGCCTGCCGACCGGCGCGCTAACCGAAGACACCGCCGACGCCGCCTCGGACGCCTCTCCCGCCGCCTGAGCCGGCGTCAGACGAGCGCAGTCGCCCGGGCCGGCCCGCGCACGGCCACCCAGGCGACCGAGAGCGCAGCGACCACGGCCAGGCCGAGCGCGAGTCCCCACCAGATGCCGACCAGGCCCAGCCGCTCCGGGCGACCGAGCCAGGCGGCGAGCGGCAGGCCCAGGGCGTAGTAGCCGACGAGATTGAACAGGGCCGCCGGCCGGGTGCGGCCCATGCCTCGCAGCACGCCGCTGCCCACGACCTGCAGACCGTCGAAGAGCTCGAAAGCGGCGACGATCGGCAGCAGCGTCGCTGCCAGCGTGACGACCGCGGCGTCACGGGTGAAGGCGTAGGGAATGAGCGACCGCCCGAGAACGAAAAGCAGCGCGAAGCAGGCCATGACGGCGCCGCCCAGGGCGAAAGCGACCCAGGCCGCGCGCTGCGCCCCCCGCGGATCCCCGGCGCCGATCAGGTTCCCGACCCGCGCCGAGGCGCCGAGGCCGATCCCCAGCGGCACCATGTAGGTGATCGAAGCCAGGTTGAGGGCGATCGAATGCGCCGCCAGATCGACCGGCCCCAGCCAGCCGGCCCACAGCGAGGAGATCGCGAACGCCCAGTACTCGAGCGCCAGCATCACTGCCACCGGGAAGCCGAGGCGCAGGATCTCGGCGAGACCCTGAACGCGCAGGCGACGGAGCGTGACGACGGTCGTCGAGCCGCGCTGCAGGCGGTAGAGGCGGATCGCAGCGAGCAGGCCGAGCAGCATCATCGCCTCGGTGATCGCCGTGGCGACGCCGGCGCCGACCGCGCCCATGCGCGGCAGACCCCAGTGGCCGAAGATCAGCAGCCAATTGAGGCCGGCGTTGAAGCCGCAGGCAGCGAAGCTCACCCACATCGCCGGCCGCACGATGCCGCGCGCCTGCAGATACTGCTTGAGCGCCACGAAGAGCAGAAAGAACGGCAGCCCCGGAATCTGCACGACGACGAAGCGGTGGGCGAGCGCCGCGGTCGCCGGATCCTGGCCGAAGGCGAGGAGGAGCCGTTCGGTGGCGAGCCACAGGGCGCCCAGCGGCACGCTCACCGCGAGCGCCAGAGTTCCCGCATGCAGCAGCACATCGCCCAGGCGTTCGCGGTCGCGCGCGCCGTGCGCCTGCGAGGCGATGGCATCGAGGCCGAAGATCAGACCCATGGCGCAGATGGAGGTGCCCATCACCCAGATGCGGCCGAGGGAGACGGCGTTCAGCGACAGGACGTCGATCCGCCCGACCATCAGCAGGTCGATCGTCCACAGCAGCATCGACGACAGCTGGGTGAGCGCCACCGGCGTCGCCAGCAGCGTGAGCTTCCGGACCTCCCGCCAGCTCGCGCGCGACACGCCCAAGGACATCCGGCAAACTTATCCTGCCGCACTCGTTTTCGCTCAGGTAGTATCGCGCTCGCCCTTTGGAGAACGACATGACACGGGATCCCCTCGCCCTGCGCTCCGAGAGCGTCGCCGAGTTCACCTTCAAGGCCATCGCCGCAGGAGTCGTCCTCGGCGTGCTGTTCGGCGCCGCCAACGCCTACCTCGGCCTCCGGGTCGGCATGACCGTCTCGGCCTCCATTCCGGCCGCGGTCATGGCGGTGGTCGTCTTCCGCGCCCTGAAGCTGCGCTCGACGATCCTCGAGGCGAACCTCGCCCAGACCATCGGCTCGGCCTCGACGGCTCTCGCCACCGGCACGATCTTCACTATCCCGGCGCTCTTCCTCTGGGGGATGGTGCCGCCCTACATGCAGGTCGTGGCGCTCTGCTTCCTCGGCGGGCTGCTCGGCATCTCGGCGATGATTCCCCTCCGGCGACTGCTCATCGTCGACGCCCACGACGAGCTCCCCTACCCCGAAGGTCGCGCCTGCGCCGAAGTCCTGCGCGCCTCGGAGAGCGGCACCGGCGCCGGGGTCTGGATCTTCCGCGGCATGGCGGTCGGCGCGGCGGTGAAGATCCTCATCTCGGTCGCCTACCTGATGCCGAACGAGATTTCCTATCTCCTCCCCGTCCTGCCGAAGGCCGAGTTGGCGCTCGAGCTCTCGCCGGCACTCTTCGCCGTCGGCTTCATCCTCGGCTACCGCCAGGCGGCGGTCTGCGTCGCCGGCTCGATCGTCTCTTCACTCGTCCTCATTCCGCTCCTCGCCTGGATGGGCGCCCACCTCGGCGCGCCGCTCTACCCCGAAACCGTGCGCCTGGTCGCCGACATGGGAGTGGGCGACATCTGGTCGCGCTACGTGCGGTATATCGGCGCCGGCGCGGTCGCCACCGCCGGGATTCTCACCGTGGCGCGCAACTTCCCCACCATGGTCGCCTCCTTCACCGCCGTGGCGAAAGGGCTGCAGAAGAAGGCGGCG
>Ga0209476_10000495_pt1 | contig 26809 bp, 54 predicted proteins | sample KloWWTrecipitate_FD_187179 | JGI IMG/M metagenome (GOLD analysis project Ga0209476, IMG submission 187179) | Active sludge microbial communities from Klosterneuburg, Austria, studying microevolution and ecology of nitrifiers - Klosterneuburg... | ecosystem: Engineered > WWTP > Aerobic digester... | reverse complement strand
GTCAGGTGAACACCGTCGCATGGACCGATCAATACGGGGTGTACCTCACGGTGGATTCCGGTACACCCTCCGCCCCGGTATTTGAACCCGTAGGCACCGAGAGCATTATCAAGACCATCGCCCAGATAGGCCATGGCTTGACCTTGGGACAGCCGGTAAGGCTGAACGGAGGCGCATACGTAGCCGCACAGGGTAACAGCGCCACTAATGCCGCTTATGTGGGCTTCGTCTTGGAAGTGGTCAGCGCCAACCAATTCAGGCTGTTGGCGGCTGGGCATTCAGCCGGTGCGCCTGCTGCTATGTTCAGTGGGTTAACGGCGGGCACCGCTGCCTACCTAAGCCCATCGAGTGCGGGGGCTTTGACCAATACCCCCAACGCCTTCGGGCCTGTACTGATGCCCACGAGTGCCACGGCGGGGTATGTGTTGAGTAATGCGGGGAATGATGGGGTAGCGGAATACGTTGCCAAACTTGCACAAAGCGGAACAAATGCTCCAGTCGCAACTGTCCTGAAGAACACGCTTGGCGGTACGGTGGTTTGGAGCCGGATAAGCTCAGGAACATACGAAGCGACATTGGCGGGGGCGTTCCCAACGGTGGCCAGAACAGATATAGAGCTTGACCCACTGCAAGTGCTTGGCCTGTATTCCAATGAGACTGTTTACCCAACAGTAGCGCGATCATCCGCCGATGCAGTGTACATAACATTCAGCGACAACCTAGACGATTGGATGAATAGTAACTGGTCTTTCAAAATAAGGGTTTACCCCGCATAAAGCATGAAGACATTCGCATTCGCCATGAGGCGGCACACCGTTGCCGACCCGCTGACCATTCAGATCGTCAAAAACGACCTTGGCATTTTGCCGGAATGGTTCATTGACGGACCATCGACATACCGGGCGGTGTTCGCTGCGCCAATAGGTTTCTGCCCAAGGCAGGTGATCCCCATGCTTGGGGGTGAGTTCTTCTACATCGTTGCGGAGGGCGCAGGTACGCAGATCACCATCAACACCATGATCGACGATTCCACAGGCCTTGAAGCCGAACTGACGGACTACTATTTGGAGTTGCGCATCCTCGACAACTTCGGGCAGACATCCGCCACGCCTGAGTAACCCATGACCCCCGGACAGATAGCCTTCGTCGTGTTGGTAACCGTTACGGCGGTGGCTATTTCTGCCGTTCTGTTCATGCAACAATGGGTCAACGGTCGATTGCAGGACCACGACAAGGCTACCGATGATAGGCTAGCAAGTCTCGAAAAGTGGCGAAAGGCCAGTGAAGACCAAGACACGGAAGAGGACGAAAACCCATACACATGGCTCACTATCGCAACGCATTACTACATCAAACACCATGACCGCGCAAGCAAGTAGCACAGCCCACCGGATACTAACATGGGTTTCGGGCATCGGGACCATACTCATAACGGCGGTCATACTCAATGCCTCCGGTGCGTTCATGGACATGCGCGACACTCTCATTCGCATGGAAAGGATACCCGGCACGGTTGATACCCATGAGCAATGGCTAAGGGTACACGACAACGAGATCAACGACTTACAACGAAAACCATGAACAATATGCAGATTCTTTGGGCGCTATTCGCGCTCGGTATCATCGGAACCATACTGACCCAGCTACGGCGCCGGACCACATCCGTAGGCGAATGGTTCAAGGAAAACACTTGGGGACTTTTGGCCGGACTGGTAACGGGCCTCACCACCTTTCTCATAGGAGCGGGGGATGACGTAGCCATGGGTTCGTTCATGGCCCGCACGTGGGCCGCTGGCATTGGTCCGCTCACCATGTACATTGTTGGTGGCAACGTGACCACGCCCGCCGCTACACACCGCCGCTCCGAAATGAGGGCAACCGCAAAGGCCGTAAAAGCCGCAGAGGATGCAGCTTAGTACGCACGTCTCCCTTTCGGACGCCACGGCCTCACAGACCGCCGCAAGGAACGGACTGAAGAACCAGCCGCCACCGGAATTGATACCGGTATTGCGGGCCACGGCCAACGGCATCTACGAACCATTGTGGTACGCCACCGATGGACAGATCCGCATCAGTAGCTTCTACCGGTCAGAAGCCGTCAACGCCACCGTGGGTGGATCTAAGACTTCGCAGCACGTCAAGGGGGAGGCTATAGACATTCAGGCCACCGGTAGCCTTACGAACGGGGAACTTCTGGAGATTGCTCGGAAGACCCTGAAGACATTCGATCAGTTGATATCTGAATTTGGATCGGTGAAGCAACCGGCGTGGGTTCATGTGTCACTTCGGAAGGTGGGGAACCGGATGCAGGAGCTACGCATTGGGTAGCCGCCCGTTCTAAGAACCCCTCATATTCCTTGCTAACGGTGTAGCGTTCGCCTTTCCTGAGTGGATTGTCCATGATCGAATGTAACGAGGGCAGCCGGTCCCCCAACTGCCCTCAGTCCAGCACTCCCGTGCGTCTATGAAACCGGTCGATCATGGGGCAAAGCTAACGAGCGGCGTTCATACTGAAGAGCCAAGCATCGAAACGGGCCGTTGCTTCGCGGTCCTGCTTCATTCGGAACTCCACGTATTTGCGGCGGTTGTCGATGCCGACATAGGCCATGTTCAGGAAGTAGGCTTCGGGCAAATGCCACACTTCCTGAAAACCGTCCTTGTGATCGAAGGCGTACACGTTGCGCGCGTCAAGTTCATCGCGTAGGCGATCGGACGTTTGCCAGTCCTTGCGCTCGCGGGCAAGCCTTCGCTCTTCTATGGTGGCGTCAATGTTCACTTCCCGAAGTACGCTTTAGCTATTGCCTCAATACAGTTCGATGCGGCCCTTAATACCCCATGCCTTGACCGCGTGTAGGGTATGCACGTAGCCGTCATCAACGCCGAACGCATCGCACACTGACTTTACCATATTGTCAAGGTCCGGGCGTTGCGTGTGGAATACCCCGCGCATTTCCAGCTTCTTTTTTTCAGGCCAGCTTTTCGGCATGGGCACATAGAACACCACCCTAAGATGTGGCCCAAGTTTCCACCCCGCCACATTGCACTTCATCACGAACTCCTGACGCCAAGCGAAATACTTGGTGACCACCGGACGCTTTGCCCACTTGTCAGAACGGACCATGCGCGGGGCTGGCATGGGGTCGATGTCGATCACTATCATTGGCTATGCCCCTGCGGGCTTTGTTCGTCTCATGCAACCGGGTCAGGGATCGAACCTGAAGCCTGTGGTTTTGGAGGCCACCGCTCTACCAATTGAGCTACCCGGCTAAGTGGCCCGCGTGACGTGCGGAGCACTCCGAATGGCTATCTTTCTACGTGCGCCATCAACGTTCATGTAGCTTACATGATTAGACCCGTCGCAAACGGGCGTAACTGCCATTAAGTAAGGAGATCCACACACCGGGGCCGTTAGTTCAGTTATTCGCGGCGGGGACATTTGGGAGGCTTTCGCCGGTCTTCCGTATTACACGCTGCACTGTAGTCCCGTAGATCACTGCATACGCACTTGCCACCCGATGTGTGGTATTTCCTATGCTTAGAGTAGGTGGGTCCGGGATTGATGCCGGATGCAATGGGTAACTGATATCTCTCTTGGGTGCGCCACCTTGACGGAAACGGACCTCCGTCTCTCACGAACAGGGTTGGAATCCGTCGTGCCATTGTACAGACGCTAGTGCGTGTCCATCCACGCCGCCCACCAACTCCAGTACTGTCAAAGAACCCTACGCCTCCCACTGCTCATCCTGCACCAGCTTCCAACCGGCTTTCTTCAACCGCTTGCGCATGGTCGTGTCTTTCGGTATCCGGCCATTTCGCAGTTGATAGCGGGCAACCAGAAAGCTCTCCTGCGAAAGTCCGCAGTCCGCACCGCCCTTCGCCGCTTTCATCATTGCTTTGTACGCCTTGTTCAGTTCCATTGCGGGGCGAATATATGAAAGAAAGTTTTTCCGCAAGGCATTAGGAAAAATAAAAGTTCCGTAATACATTCGCCCCGTTATGTGTGATACCGTAGACATAGTTAATGGGCCGCAGATCTCAACTCCACAAGAGTTTAAGGAGTGGTTTGACATTGATCCACTCCCCGGATCGGATGCACAGATAAGCACTTCAATGTCGTATCCGTGTTTGTGCGGGTCGAATGTTGACCTCACGCTTCAAGGTCTTGGCATGGCATACCTATACGATGGTATGGGGTACATTGTTGGTGACGTGGAGTATTTGAAAAAGCGAGTGGACAAATTCACCGTAAGGAGCTACTTCCCATGACCAAGAACCTCGGATACATACTCGCCGCCGTTATCGCTTTGCTGGCGTTGGGCGTGCTATGGCGTGCCAAGACCAACGAAGCCGCATGGAGCAAAGAGCAACGAGCCTACGCGGATACCATGGCTGTCAAGGATGAGGCGATCAACCGACTTACCTTGGAACGCAACTTTTACCAGTACGCCGCGCAGCTACACACGGCCAAAGCGGATAGCATAGCACGAACGAACGTCACCACGATAATCCTGAACGATGCCCGCAAAGCAACTCGCAACGCTACTGTTGATAGCGTTGGTGCCATCCTTGACCGCAGCCCAGAGTAATTGGGCCTTGCTGCCGGGGCCGGATAGCCTTGTGGCAACTCCGTTGGGGCACCTACGCGAAGTCGCGGCGTTCCGCATTGTACGGGATGTTCAGGTGAGCAAGTACCGGGCAGAGACTATTGAGCGCGTGAACGCCGCCGTCAACTGGCAGAACGCATTGAGCAAGTCCGATAGCATCGCCAAGGTGAATACCGAAAAGCTGGACCTGTGCGATGAACGCCTAACGATAGTCCAGAAGCAAGCCGACCGCGTACCGAAGTTGTTGCCGTGGGCGCGAGTAGGTAAGTGGGGCACGGTAGCCGTAGGTCTAACAACGTTATGGGTCGTTTACCAAGAATTGAAGCCATGAGCAAGACGAAAGAAGGCATTGAAGTGAGGGTCGGACAGGTATGGGAGCAGGTTTACGACAAGGATGCTGGAAGATTTACCGTCGCAATGTTCAAGGGGCCTGACGCGGTAATTATGGAGCCGGATCCATGGGAAGATAAGTTTTTGTTGGTCGCCATTTCAATGATGCACGACCACGGACATTCATGGAGCTGGAAACTAATTCAGGACACACCATGACCCCCGACATCTTCGACATCGTTGCCCTTGTGATAATCTTCCTGTGCTATTGTGCAGGACGTTATTGGCTAGGTCCGTCCGACGCCAAGAAAGCCAGTATAAAGCACGATGGCAGGCGGGCGCTGTACAGGGGTGGCATCTTGGTTTTGGTGCTGGCGTTCATCGTCTGGCGCACGACCTACGGGTTCTGGCCTGCGGTGCTGACATGGATCAGCGGATGCCTTGCCGGTAGCATCGGTGTTCGACTTGGTTGGAATGCCGCACGGGGTCTGGACTGGCGGTACTTGGGGTCAACGAGTTCGGATGATAGGTGGTGGTGCGGTCTTGTAATGGGAAAGCCCAACCCTGAAAGCCACGCCCGATACTATAACAATTGGGACGAATACCGCAATCGCGTCCACCGCGCCGGACTTATCCGGACCATAGTGGAGGGAGCCGTGAGTGTAGGGGGGTATGCGCTGATCCTTTTCGCATGAGCTTCCAGAAATACCAACACGTTGAACGTTTCGGAACCGACGAAACCGAGCACATCGAACTTGGGGAATGCTATGTGTTCCCGAAGATCGACGGCACCAACGCATCCGTGTGGATGCACGATGGCAAGATGTGCTTCGGTAGTCGGACGCGCGAACTGAGCATCGACTTCGACAACCAAGGGTTCATGGCGTGGGCTGTGGCAAGTCCTGAACTGAAGGCATACTTGCACGCAAACCCGACGCATCGCCTTTTCGGGGAGTGGCTTGTACCGCATAGCCTGAACACTTACAAGGATGACGCATGGCGCCGGTTCTACGTGTTCGACGTGGCCGTTCCAAGCGACAGTGATCGCGGCCATGATTACATCCCATACGAAGTCTACAAGCCGCTATTGGAGACACATCGCATCGACTACGTTCCACCCGTTTGCATCATTCGCAATGCCGATTACGAACAACTGATCGAGCAACTTCCGCAGAACGTTTTCCTTGTGAAGGACGGGGCCGGTGCGGGCGAAGGTGTTGTGCTGAAACGATACGACTACCGGAACAAGTACGGACGCCAAACGTGGGCCAAGTTGGTCACGAGCGAGTTCAAGGAAAAGCACGCCAAGGCTATGGGTGCGCCCGTGAAGCAAGGCTTGGCAATGGTCGAGGAAGCGATAGCCGATAAGTACGTCACCACTGCGCTCGTTGAAAAGGAGCACGCCAAGATCGCCGCCGATGGTGGATGGTCAAGCCGCATGATCCCGCGTCTACTACACACGGTCTACTATGCCGTGGTGACGGAAGAACTATGGCACGCCGTCAAGGAGCACAACAACCCGAAAATCGATTTCAAGCGCCTTATGCACTTCGTGTATGGCCGGACCAAGGCGCGCAAACCCGAACTGTTTTGACCATGACCCCCTACCCTCAAGCCAACTACTCCCTCTGGCGTTTCATCCGCACCAACGAAAAGGGTTGGAAGCTGTTCTATGTGGCCGTGCTGATCTTGTACTTCGTTGTGGTGCGCGGCATCCGTGGCGACGGCCTGTGGTACATCGACGTGTTCCTTGGGCTGCTGACCGTGGCCGCTGTTATCCGTGACTACCTGATCCGTGCGAAACTGCAAAGGTTGAACGCCACGCCGGGGAACCTACATCGAAGCGACGTGTGCGAAGGCTGTGTTCCCGTGCGCTGGAATGACGGACGCCCGCTCACTGAGTTGTACCAATGGTATGCGGCGGTGCATGACATGTCGTGGGAGCAAGCTCAATTCGACCTTGGCATGATGCCGCTTTGGTCGGTTGATACCAACAAGCGATCGCACGCCAAGTACCTCGAACATCCACAGTTTGACAAGTTCCTGTGACCACAACCCTTATAGAGAGCAAATGGCAAAAGAACACAAGTGCTGGGAGGAATTGCCGCCACAAGGACTTCCTGTTAAGGTGACTGGCATAGACTGGGATGGTTGGGGCACCGCGTACTACGGCCCTGCGAAAACACCATCTGATCCGACGGCCGAATACAATACGAAACTGTGTTGGCGATGGTGCAACGACGAAGACGAAATCACCAACCCGCCTACCCGGTGGAAGCATATAGACATCGTATGACCCTCCCCTCCCGCATCCGCGAAGCCTTCAACTAACCATGGCAAAGAAGCGAAAGCCGCCGATCGAACCCGCCTACTCAGGACGCCGAAGTGTGTTGTTCTGGGATACCGTGAACAACCTTCCAAAGAAGCGCCGGGGCGAACTGTACAGCCTTGGGGTATTGCTTCAGGACACCGAGGCTTTCGTGTTGAAGCAACTTGATGACGCACTGACCACCAAAACCACATAGACCAATGCCAACGAAAAAAGCGACGATCATAAAGACCAAGCATAAGGGCAAGGACGTGTTCACCCTTGACCTTGGCAAGACACGGGTTGAGGCCCGGTACAAGTCAACGCGCAACGCCGCTATCGGAGCGGTACGGGCGAACAAGGACTGGTGCCAGAAGCAGCCTTTCCTTAATGGCGTGGAGATCACTTACCCAGATGGCCGGACGCGCATGGGATGGATGCACACCACCGGAAAGATCCAACTGAAAGAGTTCATGGCCGCCAAGCGTACCGCCAAAAAAGCAACGAAATGAAGCATTTCCTCCCCCTCCTCCTGACCCTTGCCTCACTTGTGGGGTACGGGCAACAAGCCAACGTAACGCTTGACGTAAAGCCCTCAGACGGCCAACGGCAGGTCCGGCAAGACTACACCCTCCAACAAGCGCAGACCACGTTCAAGAACTGGTATGCCCGCGCGAAGGTTCTGGGGTGGACCGATGTCCAGTTCCTTGACCAAAGCATGTTCGTGGCCAAGTGGCAGCAGTTGCAATACTTCAGCAGTTCGCTTGGTCCGAATGCTCCCACGGCTTCCACGGTGAACGTGACGGTGCCGGAAGGCAATTACTATGTGAACGCGGCGTGTGAACTTGGCAACGGCACCTACCGAGGGTCCGGAACGTTCGTCTACTATCCGGGTAGCTATACGACAGTGATGCACGTATGGCATGAAAAGTGGATCGGCACGGGTCCGCGCGACATATTCCACACGGCCAACTATGGCACGAACAACTGGCAGGAGAGCTTCCGTATTGAGGGCTTCCGTTTGGAGGGTGGCGCGGCTACGTCCGTACTTCCTGACCCGTCCTATACATCAACGGGCCTTGTGGTTGGCGATGCCGGGGAAACGTCATGCGTGAACTACATCTTCGCCTCGCACTTCAATACTGCCGGTGTGGAGTTCGATCGTGGTACGCCTGTAAGCTGTGGCGTTCTATCCGTGTTCTCAAATTGCGTTGCCGGTGTGATCCTTACCGGGTCGGCGCTCAACACCTTCAACTTCGGCACACTGAGTGCGGACGATAACGACGCTGTGATCGTTCAGCGTGCGGGCCGTGGTCGTGAGGCTGGCGGGGCGGTGTTCATCAGCCTAATCAAAAGCGAAGGGGGTGTGAGTGACCGTGTGAAGCGTGCGCAAAAGCTGGCCATCCTTGCCGGTCAAGGCGGGTTCGTGGTTGGGGCTGCAAAGGGATCGCTTAACGGAACCCGCGTCGAAAACCTGATCGAGATCGACTGCCGACTAACGGACGGAACAAAGCAGGTCAGCAACATCGTTATCGGCTCCATTTCGGGCTTCGGCTACAACAACGTGTTGAAGGATATCGCTAACGGCTGGACAGCGAAAAGCCCCGGCGATCACAAGTGCTATGAACTGCACTACACCAGCGAGTTCGGCGGCAAGCTGTGGAACCCATTCTTTGCCTTCGAGGGCGCGCCGAACGGCGGCACTATCCCACCCGTTACGCCCGTCGATCCGCCGGTGAACCCACCAAGTACAACGGTGAAGTGGGCCAAGACCTACACCAGCCCAACAACGGCATCAACGAAAGTCGCGGTGCCTGCGGGCGTCAACCCGATCAACGAGACGCGGTTGGTCAACGTGAAGTTCAGCAACCTGAACATCGCCTTTGTCAATTCCCATTTGCTGCTGGGACAGGGCGGCACGTTGTGGAAGATGGTCGGCACGTCTTGGGTGGATACGGGCATCAAAGTGACCGTGGGCGTGGCTATGAATGTCTCGGTGCCAATGGCGGGGACTACGCTGACCAACGTAATTGGCGGCCCCGGAGCAACCGCAATACTAACGGGGACTGTTCAGGTGTTGTAAATTCGCAGCATGCAAGGCGAACGCGCGGCCCGTAGAGGCAATGTCGGTTGTGAGTATTGGGGTCCGCGCCCCGGTGCCGGTTGGTCAAAGCCAGTCAAGGCCGGGAATGGAAAGAAAACCAAGCGCCTCATTCACAAGATGGAGCGTCAGGCTTGGCGACGGACACAAGACGATCGCACTCACGAAGCGTTTTGAGCCGCCCACGAACTCAAAGGAGACCTCACCTAAGACGTGGGGTCTTCTGCTTTCAGGGCTTCTTCAGTTCTTCCTTGGCCCACGCAATGAAATCGGCGAGTGAGAAATCGTCGTGCGGTTCCGTGGTCAGGCCGATGTCAATGCAGTTCTGGCAATAGTCGATGCCGTTCAACAGGTCTGCGTTATCGTATCCACGACCTTTCCAGCTTTCCCCGAAAAGGAACGCATGGAACGTTAGTCTGCACGGCTTGCCCATCCCTATTGACTTACCCCCAACAGTTCCTTGAGGGATGCTATGTGTTGGTCGGTCAAAGTGTGATGCCGTGCTTGTGCGCCAAATGGGTCACGTTGACGGCTCGTATCACAGTGCTCATTGAAGCATCGCGCTCGCTTTGGTCGAGTAATTCATTCAGCATCGCCTTCACCTGTGCTTCCGTGAACACGGGTTCGTCCCCTATGATGATGGTGGCGGGTGTCTTTGCGCCACCAAGGTTTCCGCTTTCCCAAAAGTCGCAGAACCCGGCACCGCTGCCAAGTTCATACCCCGGTCCGTTATCCGTGCCAGTTATGTAGCCTTTGATCGTCTTGCTCATCACTGCTCAGGGTTTAGGGGAGAGGTAACCGTTGTCGCGGGCGTATCGGAGGCCCTTTGCAAAGCCATCTTCCATGCCACGAATACTCTCCGTCTGCGTATCGTTAGGGAATGTGATCGCCACAATGGTTTTGATATTTTCGTCCGTCAGCACCACCGCCTTGGGTGGGTGGGTGAACAGGGGATCGAGACGTTCGCGCATGTTTTCAAACATTGCCTTGTTCTGTATTTTGAAGTGATCCCAAGTCCATCGCTGAATCTCTTCAAGCACTTGTTCCACCGTTGCTGCCTGCCCCACAGGGGAGGGGACAGCGAGCAGAGCATCCCCGATCCGTGAACCATAGTTGTCAGCGATCATCATGGCGAAGTTGGCAACGTCGGCAGCCTCGGCAACGATGTGCTTATCACCCTTGACTTGCGCTCCATTGCCCAGATTCCAGCAATGCTTCAGTTCTACCATTTCATCACCGCATCGCATCAGTAATGTTTCATGGTCCATGCCAGCCCACCCACCCTTGTGGTCATTACGGCGAAGGGCTGCCTCCATTTGTTCCGCGAACCACGCCACCGCAGGGCGGACGTTGCTCATCACGTACTCCGAGGGGACAGAGCGACCGGCTGCGAAAGCTGCGTTTAGGCGTTCTATCCATACCGCTTCGCTTTCGGGTGACATGTAGAAGATGCGGCTACCCTCCGGCTTCGACATATCGCGGCATACGAAGAACCCGTTCTCCCATTCGCCCGTGTAGCGATCCTCTCCCGCATCCTGTTGAGGGAGGGATGCAAGGGCGAGCATGTGCTTGTGGAAGGCGTCAAGCATTTCGGGATAGCTATCGAAGTCGGGCGCGGTGGCGTACCACAGCTTTGCTTCGTCCAGTTCAGTGCTCATCGTTAGGTGGGGTGTTAGGTGGTGGGTGTTCTGGTTGGGGTGGCTAGTGAGTATTAGGCAGGTCTTCGTAGTCGCTTGAGATAACCACCTCCTCCTCGTTGATCGTTCCATGCGCAACAAGTTCAACGCGAATACGATTACCCATACCTCCATAGACGTACTCACGGCCTATCTTCACTCGGATGCTTACATGGTCCCGTAGCAATTCGATAAGCTCCTGTCGTGTCATTTTCGCTTCCATTGCTTCTAAGTGTCTTTTGATCGTTGTTGGGGGACAGGAGAGAGGGGGTTACTTGGGATCGGTAGCCTCTATGTATGGAGACTTCCAATCGGTGATCGGCCGGAAGAAGATCGCCCCCGGCTTCGACATGGCGGCTGCGACTTCTGTGGGATTGCCCGTCTCGCTCATGTATGCCCGCGATGGCTTGCTATGCCCATGCGCTTTGATTACGGCGCTCATACTTGTGGCCGCCATCACTTCGCGGGTCTGCTTCCCATTCCGGAACGACATCCAGCCGTACACCTTCAGCTTTCGTTGTGCCATGGCGTTTCTTCTTAGGTGGGTTGAGAGAGTTACTTCTTGGGGTGCTTACGTCCGTCCGCTTCGATGAGCTTGTTGATGTAGGCGGTAAGGTTCATCGGCTTGCCGGGCTTGCTCAGTTCGTGGACGCGGCGCTCGGCGATGTGAATGGATTCGTCGGTAAGGACGGGGCGGGTTTGTTTGGCCATGTTGGTTCGTTGACGATGCGAATATATGTACACGAACGCCACCATGTACACGGAAGGGCTAATTTAGATTCGTTCTAAGATCCGTACAGCCCCCTCTTCATCGCGGCCTCTCTATCGAACACCCACCCCCACTGCGGCTTATAAACGAGCGTCCACTTCTCATCCTCCCACTGGCGGTGCTCCTCGCCGGTCTTGAACACGATATTCTCTTCCACAAGGCGCAAGTCCGGATAGGTGAGCTTATTGAGGATGTGGCTGAATTGCGATACGAACACGCGGCCATTAGTGAGCTTACCGTCGTCGAACTCAGGGTGAACAAGGTCCGCGCCGCTGACCTGCGAAACCCACGAATGCTTGTTCAGTTCGTACAATCCCAGAAAGAACGCCAGTTCACCAGTAACCCTGCGCTTCTTTTTCAATGGCGTGCGCTTCAAAGCCTTCTTAGCCTTCGGCTTGTAAGTTCCTGCTGCTATTTCAGCAAGGCGCTTTTTCGATTGCTTAGGTATTGGGGTGCGGTTCATGGCAATTCCATGCGGGTTTGGTCGCGTTTCCAGTTGCGACCGTAGCGCCTGTTTTCGGCATGGTGCTTCACGTCGTGGTTGAGGTGGCACCGCTGGCACAACGCCGCTAGGTTCGCATCTTCGTTGTTGGTCTTGTCGTGGTTGATATGCGCAACCGTCAGGACCACCGGCCACCATTTGCCAAGACCGTCGAAGGCTTCCTCGTTCAGCGCAATGGCATAGTTGCGGGCTTCGCGGTGATCCACGGACATGAACCCGGCCCGCTCCCGTTGCTTGGTTTCGCTGTTCACACGCACGACCTCGCCATGTAATTCACCGCACCATTCGCAGGCGTTCTTTGCGCGGTCAAATCGAATCCGGCGACTGATCTCTTTCCAGTCGGGATGATAGTCTTTGTAGTCGATAGGCATGGCTCAGTTTGCTTTGAGCGTTAGTGGTTCGTTAGGCTCTCCTTTTGGACAAGGATCGGCACCACAAGCTCTACATGGTCGCGTCCGGAAGTTCATTCTGGCCCCGGCTAAACTCATCTTCACTTCCTGTCCCTTGTAAGACTTGCCGAAGTCATAGAAGCCATAGCCTATGCACACCCCACACTTGGTGGGACATCCACGGCGTTTCAATTCGGTGTCAGTGAGCATTGCGGTCAAGGCTTTCAATAGCTGCGACGGCCACGGCAGCAACCTGAACAAGCTCGGCCCGGTAGCGTTCCATCCGTTCCAAGTCGTCCGGGTAGTGTTGTGGGAACTGCTTCGCAAAGTGGATCTCAACAGCCTCCTTTGCGGCCTCACCAACCTCTTCCGTTAGGATCGCTATCCACTCAACAGGCGAATGGTTCTGTGGACCCCATTTGGCGTCTTGCCTGCTCCGTTCCCGTGCTACATGGGCAAGGACTATACTCGGTGCGCTCATTCGGCATCTTCGGTTTCGGCAACTTCAACTTGCTCATCGAACAACTGCGCCTCACGTTCACCGACGAAACGACTTGCGACCGTTGCAAGGTTTCGGATGGCCTGTTTATAGTAGCTGTCCTTCAGTTCGATGCCGATAGCCTTTCGGCCCATGCTCACAGGGCTGAACACCTCGGACCCAACACCCATGAATGGAGTAAGCACGGTTTCGCCGGGGTTGCTGTAAAGCTCCACGATACGGTCGATCACGTCAAGCTGCAATGGGTGTACGTGCTTTTCGTCATCCTCTTCCCGCGCTTCTTTGTACTTCAGTACGTTGTCGATCCGGATGTCATCCCAAACGCTCGAAGCGTACCGCTGCCAAATGATGTGCGATAGCTTGTTCGTCTTGGGGTCGGTGTGGTCCTTGTACTTCGCGCGTAGTTGATCGAAGGTTCCGTACTTGTCCGTCATGGCCGGAAGGATAGGCGTAGCCCCGGCATAGTGTTTCAGGCCGGTTGGGTGCGTTACTGGCACCTCGTTATCCCCGGCGCGTTTGAACACGAGCATGTAGTCGGGCATCGCCGTGAAACATTCCGTGCTATCCTCGACGATCAGCTTATGCATCAGTGAACGCACCATTGTCCGCATCCGAACCTTCAGCGGTTCTTTCCAAATGGTGATCCGGTTACGGTATGCGAAGCCGTGCTTTTCGTGAAGTGCGATGATCTCGTGTGGAAAGTCCCAAAGCTCTTCCGTCTTGCTGTTCATTACATCGGTGCAATGAACGGCGGTGATCCGTCCGGGCTTGGTGATACGCGCGATCTCTGCGATCAGGTGTTCATATTGCTCCATGAACTGTTCTTTCGTATCGCAGTTGGAAAAGTCATTTTCCGAACTGGAGTAGTTATACAGTCCCGCGAAAGGCGGACTGTAAACGCTCAGGTCGATGGATGCCTCTGGAATTGTCGGAAGCACGTACATGCAATCCGAGTTATAGAGGGCGTAGTCTTCGGTGATGTGTTGTTCTTTTACCATTAGGCGGGTTGTTTGGTGCTAAGGAATGAAGGCAGTTGGGTTGGCTTGGTGAACTCCTTAGTGGAGTGGTGGTAACTGGAATTGATCGAGGCATTCAGCTTGCCGAACAACTCAGCGGCCTTGTCTGCTTTGGCCAGTAGGCTATCCATTACGCGCTGTTGTCCGTCGCTGTAAACAAGATCACACGTCACGGGGCGCTGTTGACCGAATCTCCAGAAGCGGCGGATCGCTTGGTAATACTGCTCGTAACTGAAGGTCGGGAAAAAGACGGTGTGCGCACAGTGCTGCCAGTTCAACCCGAACGCCGTGATCTTTGGCTTGGTGATGAGCCGCTTGATCTGACCAGACGCGAAGGCAAGTAGTAGCTCTTCTTTTTTGTCAAGGTCCATTGATCCGTTGATCTGCTTGGCGTCCTTGTCGATCCTTTCGATCAGGTCCGCTTCGGTGTTGAAGTTGCACCAGTACACGGAACAGTCGTGGCCGTGGGTCAAGTTTGCGGCAACTTCACAACGCTTCGTGGTGGTCAGGCGTTGTTCCGACCGGACTTCTGGCAACGACCGCGCTATTTGGTTGAATAGCTGGATCTGCCCATCGACAACAAGGTTCTCATCATTCTTCACCGAATGGTGCCGAAGGGTCAACGCGGGCAAGTTGTGGCGTTCATCGCTGAAGCCAAGGTCGGAAGGCTTGCGCATGGATACGCTCCACGAACTCACCCACTCAAAGAACGCCGTCTGCGCATGTCCCTTCAGGATCCACTTCGTGCCGATATTCATGGGGCTGATGGTGTCCTCGTTGTTGGTGAAGAACTTTCCGAGCATGTCCATATAGCCCATGTACCCCAACGCCTCTGCACTCGTTCCAAGTTCGATGAAGTCGTTAGGCGATGGTGTGGCCGTGAACAGGTAACGGTATTTCACCCGGCGCATGAACTGAGTGACGTTCGCTTTTATCGCCCCGTCGAAGTTCTTTAGGATGGAACTTTCGTCAAGGATCACAGCCCCGAAGTCGTCAGCAGTGAACTTGTCGAGCCGTTCGTAATTACACACCACGATCCGGCACGTATGCTTTCCGTCCTTGCTGTATTCGATATCGTCGATGCCGAACTTTGCGGCCTCTTTTATGAACTGGAAAGCGACTGCCAAAGGGGTAAGGATCAACACCGGCTTGCCCGTATGCTGGTGATAGTTTACCGCTGTTGTCAGCTCGATCACGGTCTTACCAAGTCCAGTGTCAAGGAACTCAGCACAGCGGCCTTTGCGGATCCCGTATTCGCACACGTATCGCTGAAAGTCGAACAACCCATCGGGTAGCCATGTCGGTTCGATGCCATGGTTCGCGGGTCGATGCCGCTTTGATTCGAGTAGTGCTTCGTAGCTCATGGCAGTTTCCATTCATGTTCAGGATGACCCATCCCACCTTCAACACAAGCCCCCTTGATCAGTATCCCTTTATTCGTCAAGGTGTTCAACGAACGGCGGATGGATGAAATGAGCATGTTCGGCCTGCGGGCAAGCAACTGCCGGGGTGTTGCACTTCCCCTAGCTTTCAACATCGACCATATCACCTTATCCTGACTCTTTGACTTGGCTATGTACTTCCTTGCCTGTTCAGGGGATAGGGGAGTGGTTTGGTGGTAGGACTTCAATTTGTCCAGCTTGACGGATGTGCCGTCCCATGCCAACGTAATATCGAACGGGCGCGGAACGTATGCCGGTCGCTTGCCGTGCAAGTGTTCGTCTATGACGGTTCGGAGTAGGGGTATCATGCTTTTGGTTGTAAGCTGTTGAACACTTCCATTGCCCGTGCGGGGTCGGCAATGCTCCATGCGATGCTGCCGAAATCCTCGTTGCTCCAGAAGCGTTCGCCGGGTTCGATAACACGATCACCAATGGTTCCGCCGTTGTCGGACTTCACGTAGCCGACCTCATAACCCACGATGCGTTCGCCGTCCAACTGGCGATACATGGCCGCGTGTGCGTTGCGGCAAACCAATTCGTATTGGTAGGTGTTCTTTGTGTAGGATCCTTTGAGCGTGTTCATGGTCACTTGGCTTTGCGTTGCAGCTTTCCGTCAATGCACATGGACCGGACGTATTCCTTCAGGCTTACGCCCGCAAGTTTCGCGCGGTCTTTGATCCTGTCCCGTTCCGACCTGTGCATGGGAACGAGTACGTGAACGATATCGTGCGGGCTTTCTTTCGTCATGGTGGCAAATGTATAGTTAGTTATTTAACACAACACCGAAGCGCGTAATTTAGAACGTGTCTAAAGTCGCTGGTTCAATTATCGTTAGGTGGTTCGTCCCTTAGCCCTGCCTGCAATTCGCCTATCTGACTTGCGGTGAACGCCAGCTTGTTCAATAGCTCGACGATCTGGTAACTGATCTCCTGCTTTTCCTTGTTCAGTTCAATAATTCGCAGCAGTATGACCTTGGTCTTTTCCTCTTCAAGTTCCATTAGAACGGTGCTTTGGTTTCTATCGGTTGGCCTATCAACGAAAGGGCGGGCGTGATCGGAGCCTTGCAGGTCGTAACCCCGCCGTCCCTGTTCTTTGCGATGCTTATTTCCAAAGTGTCATTCCATGGCGGTTCGGGTTCATAGTACCCCTGCCTGTATAGCAGACCGATAACCGCTGACTTCTGCTCGATCTCGCCAGCCCATAGCAAGTCACTGATCTTCGGGCGGCGGTCGGTGCGGGATTCCACCTCCCTGTTCAGTTGGGCCATGACCATGAACGGAAGGTTGGTGCTTTTGGCGATCTCGTTAAGCTGGGTGATGCAATACGCTACCCGTGGGCGTCCGCTGGGGTCGGAGTCTATCCGGGGTATGCCCGTGCTCATATCGTGCAGGTGGTCGATCACCACGGCCACGATACCATCTTTCATCATGCGCTTGGTGACGGCGCTGACCCTTGACGGTGTGACGGCTGAGGTCGGGTCGATTATCAGTTTCTTCAGGCGGTCGGATATCCGGTGCCATGTCTGGGCCACCAAGTCCTGTTCGTAGGTATCCATCTTGCCGAACAGGATGTTCGTGTACGGCACCCCGCTTTCCCTTGACAGTATGCGGGCGGTGACTTGCCGCTTGGTCATTTCGGGGCTGAACATCAGCACCCTTCCAAGGTTCGTCCATCCCCATGCCTCTTCCGTGCTCATTATGGACTTGCCCATACCCGTTCGACCGCCGAACGTGTGGATCAACCCGCTTTGGAACATGGCCCGGTCGCAAAGCTCCGGGGTGTTGAACCGAAGGAAGGGCGGTCGGATGCCGTCCACAAGGTTCGACCCTTCATCCGCACCCGTCTCGACCGCATTAGGGGCCAAATTCTCCCTACAATCGCTTATCGACTGTTCGGCGATGTCCAACACGTCGAAGCAGTCGTTATCGCAGTAGGCGGCGTTTTTGGTGGCTTCCGCGCCAAATATCAACCGGCGTAGGATGTACTTCTGTTGGACAACCCTTGCATGGTAGTCTATCGAGGCGTCATTCGATACCTTGTTGGTCAGGAGCGAAACATAGCCCGCCCCTCCGGTGGCCTCGATCAGCTTTTCGTTCCTGAGCCATTGCGTGACCGTTAGGATATTCGGCTCGGCACCCATGCGGTCAAGGGCCAAGATCGCCCGGTAGATATTGGCGTTTGGGTTGCCGCTGAACATATCCGGGGTAAGGAAGTCGATGACCTTTTGCAGCGCGGGCCGGTAGATCATGAGCGTTCCCAGAACCGCTTGTTCGATCTCCGGGGCCGATGGTAGCGGCCGGTCTATGCTCTGGGGTTCCATGCGGCGGTCGTGGTGGGCTTGGTGCTTTTCAGGATACCCTTTTGGTTATCGCCGTTGATGAACTGCCGGTAGGTAGCCAGCCATCCCTTGCGGGTGCGTTTGATGGACTTGACCGCTGAGTAGGTCGATATGGCGTCGGTGTAGTGCTTCCAGTCCGGGCTAAGGTCGTGAAGGGCGGTGTTGGCGGCTTTCGCATCTTCGGGTGAAATTCCAGCCTCGTCGAATGGCGTTTCCTTTTCCTTTCCTTCCCCTATTCCTAATCCATTTCCATTACCATATCCATTTCCAACGCGCGGGCTTTCGTCCGGCTTTCGTTTGGTTAAGCTACGGCTTTTCCCCGGCTTATTTCCCTTTGCTGGCCTACCTCCTAGCTTTCCCTTTGCCGACTGCATTTCGCTAAACGCGGTGGCTTTGTGCCGTTTTTCTTCCATCCAATGCAGTGAAAGACGCCCCTCGTTTTCTGTGAAACGACGCCTTAGCAACAAGCCGGTGGAAAGCCACGGCTTTCCGATCAATGCTTCCACTTCGTCAATGGGCATTGGCCCACCGTAAGACCACCCGTGCCGAAGGAAGGTCAGGTACACGCCCCGGTCTTCCATGGATAGCGGGTCAAGGTCCGTGGCTAGGTCGGTCGGGAAAAAGGAAAGCGGTTGGCCCATCAGAAAAGTTCAGCCCCCACGTCACCGTCCACGGAAGTCAGGTCCGTTTCAGATGCCCGTAGGGGCTGGGTATTGCTTTTCGTTTTCATGGCGCTGCCTGACTCAGCGATCGCCTATTGGCGACTTGGCAAAGATAGCATTAGTACCGATCCCCGTCTGAGTAGAGAACACTTTTCGGCCCGCTTCCCGCGCTTCCGAACTTGCGTATCTCCTGTGCCGCGCCCCTCCGTATGAGCATGTTTGTCTCACGGTCCACCTGTTTACCGATCATAGCGGGCTTGGAGTGGTAGTTCCATATCCTGCCCACCGGCCCGCTAATGATGCCCTTCTTTTTCCAGCCGTGTACCTGCGAGACGTTCACACCCCATTCAAAAGCCTTGTCACCCGATGCTGTGCTGAGGTTGTCGCGGTGCTGCTTTTCCATCCGCATCAGTTCGGCATCGCTCAACCGCCGTTGACCGGGCATGGTTTGCTTCTTAACCCGCGACACGATCACATCCATGCGGTCGGCAAGTGAACGCCGCGCATGTTCGGCCTTTTCGGTGTGCCTATTGCGAAGCTGTGCGAACCGTTCGTTGTTCTGTGCGCCAAAGTTCTTATCACCCGCCCGCCTGAGCATGTTCACGCAATTACCGCAACACCCTCCCGTAGTATTGGCGTACATGCTCCGGAACTGTGGGTAGTGGAGGGTCCGGTCTGTTTTGTACGTACACCCTCCCCGGTCAATGTGCCAGTGCATGTTCCCGATATCGCCCTTGGAATAGCGGAGCGTTTCGGCGTCCCTTGGGTCTGTCTGGCCGGGGCGAAGTCGCATGATAGCGGCGGCTTCAAAGAGGGTCAGGCGTGGCCCGCTTTGGGGTATGTCCTTGGTGCCAAGGGCTTCGATCGCCATGGCTTCGGCCGCGCTCATCTCGTGCTCTTCGCCGTTGAAGGTGTATTTGAGGTTCATGCTTCGCGTTTTCTTTCGTTGGTGTAGCTCGTCGCACACATCCCCAGAACACACAGACCGAACCGGTAGATGCGGTGGAGGATGATCCAAGTGGCGCAGGGGGTCATCGGTCTTGCTCATTTGCTATACAGAAACCAAGGAAGCATATAGGCCCCAATAGAACCATTAAGGCGGCCCATGGAATTTCATTCCGAACGAATGGCAATCCATCGAAGTACGTTGAAACGAACCTCCAATACAGGACCGACAATATACCAACGACAAGCCATGCGATTATGTACCACATCATTTCACAACCTTTAGATGTTCCTGTTCAGCCCACCGCTTTCGCACGCTTGCAGCTTCGCGCCGTTTGTTCCGGCGATATCGTTCAATGTTCTTTCGCGGGTTGGTTGCCATCAGTTCACGGTTTTAAGCGTACTGCGGATTAAACACCTCCTGTTCAGAGGGTGGTTGACCTTTCAGGAATGTCTCCGCAAGCTCTGCGGATAGGTCGGCTTCGGCTAGGGGGCGGAATAGTTCGGCTCGCAACATCCACTCGTGCGTTGTTTTCCTCTGTCGCATATTACACGTTGAGCACCTAAAGAATCCGCCTATCGGAGTTTGCGCAATGAATGGATCATTGACACCCACAGTAACCCAGATCCCGGACCCATGGCAGCTATCGTATAAACCTGTAATTGAGTAGGTGTTTCCGCTTGTTACCGCGCCTTGTGAATGCGTCTTCACGCACACCACCTTTTGTCCAATGCGCCAGTTCATGCTTCCTTGGTTGTTGGTTGTTCAGCCCACCACCGTGCATCGGCGATCAGTTCACCATCGGCCAGCCATCCATCGGGTACGGCGGTAGTGGATATCATGCGGCCCTCCTTAACGAGCCGCTTGTGTAGTGCTTTCTCTATTGCGCTCATGGTTCGATCTTGGCTTTGTAGTGTTCGATCAGTGCGTTCATGCGATGCCGGTAGTACTTGGCGAAGTCCTCAAATCCTTCCGCGTCTTGCTTCCACAGTTTGAAAAGTACGTTGCGGAACCGCTGTGAACTTGTCTTGGGGTTGTCGTAGATGTCGGTCTGCAAGGCGTCAAGCTCTTCCTTTTCGGCTTGGGTGATCTCGCTATTGCCGACAAAGTAGAACGCCCCGAACTCGTTGCGCATGGCGTGGAGTAGCGCCACCTGTGCGGGGGTCTGCTCTTGCGTTTCAAAGCGCAGCACGCACGACCCATCCGCGCGGGTGGAATACCCAAGGAAGGTAGCGGGGGCAAGTAGCTTGCTCACGATGGGTTCTGTATTGCTTTGATCGTTGACATTCCGGTGTCGTTAAGGACGGGTTCATCCATCAGTAGGGATATGACCTTGGAGGCCACCGGGTAGCTGACCCGGCGACCTTCCAAGAGCATGTGTATCAATTCCAGTTGGCGCATGGTGGCCTCTTCAGACCGGTCCAGTTCGTTGCCAATGATGGTGGACATGGCCTAAAAGGGTTCATCCCCGCTATCGTTGCGAATGCTATCCGCCCCGGTCGCTGCCGTTGCCTTATCAGCCTTGTCCTTATGCCGCACGAAGTCGGCTGGGATCTGCGGGATGGGCATACCGGGTGGCGGGGTCATGGCCCCTTTTATCTCCACTTTCGTATCGCCGTTTTTCTTCAGCTTGTGGCCGATGGTAATGTAAGCCCCTTGGCCGATCAGCTTTTCAAAGTCGAAGTCAGCGGCGTCGAACTTTTCATCCGTCAACTTCGGATACCATCCCTTGACGAACTCGCGGACTTTGCTGGGGTACTCGGTGGTGCCCTTCTTTGCCGCTGCCCAGAACCCGGCGTAACGGGGCTTGGTAACACCGTCGATCACGATGGTTTCCGTGGTCAGGAAGGCGATGCAAATGTTCGTGACGGTATCGCGTTCGTCCGTCTTGCCGCTGGCCAGAACCTGACCTTTGAACATGTTCGGTTGTTCGACCGTGAACACATCCGCACATACGGCTGAGAACGGTCCGGAGGGGTGGGGTTCAAACTTCTGCTTGTTGCTGCTGCTTTCGATTGTTAACATGACTTTGGTTTTTGTGGCACGTTGGCCGGTTTGGTTTCAGGTTGTTCGTCGTCTGCCGGGAAGCGTTCGGGTATGCTATTTCGGGAACGGTTAAGATACTCACGTTCACTGTATTCCAGCGCCAAACTTTCATCATCTTCCCGCATCCTATCGCGTGCGAATTGTTCTTTGTCGCTCATGGCTTGAAAGCGTTTTTCAGTGCTTCACGAACATCGAAGTTCATGGCCTTGCGTTCGTGTGCCAATGCGTTCAGGGCGGCTATCCTTGCCTCTTCCTGCTGTGCTTCCAACACCTGTGCAAGTTGGGTGTTACCGGCATCGCGGGCTATCATCGCTTTTTCCGCAAGGTCAAAGAAGGTTGCTGTGGCGTTCATTGGTTCGTGTTCTTTGTTGCGCGTTCGTAAACTTCCTTCAGTGTGGCATAGTCAACCCTTGTGCAGCCCACCTTCACATCTCCATTGGCAATGAAGTCAACGTTGTGCTCCCCGATCTTGATGGGCTTCGGCTTCTTTGCAGTGGCTTCGAGGCGGGCGAGAAATTCGTGGTTGGGGATGAGCTTGTGCGCTTGGTAACGGGACTTGTCTTCGTAATGAACAAGCGGATGAATAGACCCGTCCATAAATCCAATGTTCGGATGCTTGCTGCCATTGATACAGTCTTCTGGCACCCCCAACTCCTTTGCCCTCTCCACTATCGCCGCCCGCATAGCCGGTGAGCATTCAGTTGCCATCCCCTCTTCAAGTCCTTGGGATTGTGGGGCGGGTTGTAGGATTTTGGCGAACCGGTCCGATTCGTCAGACGCGACGTAAATGGCCTCGTCACCGCTCTCGAAAAACCACCCACCGCTTCCGTGTTCCCACTTTTCCACTGGCGGGACAATTCCTGTATCGCTCGGCGTGATGTAGCATGACACTTCAGCGCCCGTAACGATACCGGCCTCGATTGCGCGATCAATGATTTGCTGTGGAACTTTCATATCACTTCGGTTTTAGCGGTTGAGTAGAAACGATCCCGGTACTGCTTCAGCAGGTTTTCAGCGACTTCACGGGCTTCGTCGCAGTCGTGCATTTCGTCGAGGTCGAAAAGGTCATCATGCCCTTCGGCCTCCGGCGGTGTGCTGTTATCGCGGGAGTAGGTTGTTCCCGTCTGGGTGAACACTGCGACTTTCGGAACGTCTATCCCAAGGTCAACGCAGACCTCAACACACGCCTTGTTCAGCACTTCGTCACGGTCCACCTCCACCGTTAGCCGGTGATCGTCCATGTGATAGTACAGGACGATGTCGTATTGGAGCTTGGGACTTGTCATGCGTTCCAGAATTGATAACCAATGGTTAGGATGGTCATGCGGGCTTTGTTGCCAACTGCTTTCTTCATCCGTTCTTTGATGGCATCGCGGCGGGACTTGCTTTCCCTTCGGGCCATGACGTTGGCGCTGTTCAGCTTGTTGGAGGTTGGTCGGTTGGGCATGGTGGTTAGGGTTAGTGGCGGACACGGGCTTGATACGATCGCCCCCGGTCCTAACCACAGGGTGTTAGAGGGTTGTTGCTTTTCGGATGGCTTCGCGGATCATCCCAATCGCATACAGGGTCACGTTTGCCGTGTTGTGCTTTTCGCCGGGGATCATCCCTTCAAGCAGTTCATCGCAGGCGGCCAACAGGTCAGGGGCGGCGGCGATCAGGCGGGCGTTGGCGGCTGCTATTTCGCGTACGGATTTGTCATTACTTCGCATCCCATGGATGGTCCCAACCGAAGTCCGATGGTTATCGGCTACAATGTTGATGCCGATAGCCTTTCCATAAATCTCGTTCTGTTCGCGATCAGTCCAAATGTCCCAAGGTCCGGGTGTGTGCTTCATTTGTGGTTAGGTGTTGTTGTTCGTTGACGGGGACAAACATACAACGGCGCAACGTACTACGGCAAACAATGTGACGAAACGTTAGGCGGTGTATCGTAGTACGGCGCAAAATAGTATATTTGCGCCACATGGATAACAAGCGAACAACGGCATTGCGCGAGCGCATCGCCAAGGCCATGAAGAAAAAGAAGATGACCCGCTACCGTGTGGCCGAGCGTACCGGCCTACGGCAAAGCACTGTTGAAACCGCGCTCAATGGTTCGGGCGGAATGCTTTACGAAACCGCCGAGGCCATCCGCGAGGCCGTGGATAATTACGACGGGGCATGAGTATTTTTGACGATATGCCAGAGTCGTTTTTTAGCAAAATAAATCCGTGCCCGATCACGGGATGCTGGAATTGGTCGGGGTCTATGTATCCGCTGGGCTATGGCTTTTATTCCAAAACAGGATACGCACATCGTTTTTCGTTTCAGAAGTTCAATGGCCCACTTATTAAGGGTCTAACAATCGACCATACCTGTAGAAATAGAGGGTGTTGTAATCCACGGCATCTTGATCAGGTTTCGCAAAAGACCAACCTTCTTAGGTCACCAATAACACAGGCATCTATACGGGCGTCCAAGACACATTGCGTTAACGGCCATCCCTATTCTGGTAGCAATCTGGTTATACATAACAAGCGAGGCCGAACACCGGCCAGAGAGTGCCGAATATGTATGAATGATAGTCAAAGGCGAAGAAGGGCCAAACGGAAGAAAGCATGAGCGCCCTCGACCTGAAAGTCAATATCCGCATTCCGCTTTCATATGATTCGGTAGGGGCCAAATCAATGTCATTGACGGGGCCGCACCTCGTGCAAGTGTATTCGTTTACTGAGGTGCGTTACAAGCTGGGCATCTTCATTGAAAATGGATACCCCAAAGAAGACGACCGGCCTGATATCGAGATCATGGTATCCCCCAGCGAAGTCATGCAATTGAAGAACGCGCTTTCGGCCATGCTTATAGCATCAAACACGCCCGCATGACATCCAACATTGACCCGCTACCGGCCAACCAAAGAAGAGAGGAGCCAACCACCAACGATCCCCAAGCCGGGTACGAACCAGCCGAAGAGGGAAAGGTTACGCATGAATACGAACTTACCATGAAGGTTATTGATATCGGGGCCGAACAACGGCCCTTGTTGAGCTATCGGGATATGATCGCTATCCTTGACGAAGAGGCAGAGGATAATGGCGTAAACGATGAGACGCAAGATGGCAAGCTGCAATGGTCCGGGATGACGATGGGCGGCATCGTGCTTCGCGAGTTCTACGAAGCCAAAATAACCAGCGGTGAATTGATGGTGGTGAAGACGGTGAAACCGCAGTGGAACTTTGAAAACGACCCAGAAGGCAAGTGGGGTACGTGGGAGTGCGAGTGCTTCCGCCGGTGGGATTCTAACAACACGCCGGATGTAGGTGAGTTCTGCAATTGCGGTGCCCGCATAATAGAGTGAGCGATGATCCATTTGATCCAGTCCCGCGAATTGTTCGGCCCTCCCGAACGCCAAGCCGAGTTACTTACGTGCTGGCGCAAGACCGATGAACAGGATTTGTTCACGGCCAAGACCCACCCCAAAGGACGGCCCATCTTCACTGAGCTTTTCAGCATGTGCTTGCCGGGAATGGTCAATGTCATAGCCAATAGCGATATCTACTTCGACGGCACCATCCACTTCGCCAAGCCCACGGCCGGGCATTGCTACGCCCTTAGCCGTTGGGATGTGAACGCTGATGGAAGCATTGCGCTTTGGGATCACTTGGATAGTCAGGATGTTTGGGTATTCTGGGGTCGCCCTGATATCGCTGCCGACTTCACAATGGGCATCGCCGGATGCGATAACCGCCTCGTGTACCTTTTGCAGCAAGCGGGCATGATCGTGACCAACCCAAGCCGGACGATCAAGTGCTACCACCTCCATCAAATCCAGTGGCGTAGCTACCTTTTCGATGCCGCAGGCGTGGCGCGTGGCGGTGACAAGATCGAACGCATTCCCGGTCCTTATGGATTCGCAAAACCCAAAACACTATGACAAACCCATTTGAAGAGATCATTGCAAGATTGGACGCAATAGCCGAAGATGTTCGGGCGCTGAAAGGTCGAACGAAAGAAAAGCCCGAAGACGATATCGGAGGGCTGGAAATGGCCGTGGAGATCACACGCCTTGCACGCCGTACCATCTACAAATTGACGCATCGGAGGGAGATCCCACACCGCCGCGTTGGTGGTAGGCTCTACTTCCGTCGAGAAGAGTTAGAGCAGTGGATTGATGCCGGAAGACGCAAGACGAAAGCAGAGGTGAGTGCTGAATCATAAAACCGATGCGCGTCCTACTCCCTATCATAGTACACGAGCTAACTCATTGCATTGAACGCGCATTCATTGAAGAAGGCCATGAGGTGTTGGTCGTGGACTGGCGGCAGAAGTTCCGGGAAAAGCGCCGAAGCGAAGTAGAGGACTTCTGTATTCAACAGGCCAAGGCGTTCAAACCGGACTTTGCCTTTTGCCAGTTCCAAACGCACGGAGTTATCACGCATCGATTCCCTCAGCTACTGAAGTCGATGGGATGCTTTTCCATAGGCTGGTGCGGGGACGTAAGATCGCCACTACCGGATCACTACATGGAAGCCGCCAAGCACTTTGACGTAACGGCCTTCACGAACATGACGGACGTGGAGTTGATCCGCGCGGCGGGGTATCGCAGCGAGTTCCTTCAGATCGGATATGATGAACGGGTGTTCAACACCGATGGCGCTGGCGAACGTTCGGGAGTGGTCTTCCTTGGCAATAATTACGGCGGCTACAAATTCGCCGAGAGCGATGGACGGCGCCAGATGGTCAAGGCCATGGCAGGGGCTTTCCCCGATGACTTCACGGTGTATGGTACGGCATGGGATAACGTTGTACCGGCCAAGAACTTCGGCGGCTACCTACCCGAACCCGAAAGCGCCGACACGCTTCGCCGGGCGTTGGTGGCCATTGGTTACGATCATTTTCACCGCCCCGGCTTTGCAAGCGATCGTATTTTGCGGGCCACGGCGTGCGGATGTGCGGTGGTGAACCAATACTATGAGGGCATTGAACAGGAACACCCGTATGTGGGGGCTGCGCGTAGCATTGAAGACATGGTGAAGATGGTGCGGTATGCGCTCGATCACCCGTTGGAATCAATGCGGTTGGGCGAACTTGGCGCCGCGAATACCTTGGAACAACACCGCTGGAATAATAGGGTTCAGCAAATGATGACATGGATATGAAAGACTATTCCCAGAACGGCGAACAACCCGTGATCCTCGAAAC
>Ga0209476_10000493_pt1 | contig 26820 bp, 26 predicted proteins | sample KloWWTrecipitate_FD_187179 | JGI IMG/M metagenome (GOLD analysis project Ga0209476, IMG submission 187179) | Active sludge microbial communities from Klosterneuburg, Austria, studying microevolution and ecology of nitrifiers - Klosterneuburg... | ecosystem: Engineered > WWTP > Aerobic digester... | reverse complement strand
AATCCTGGTAGGCGGCCCAGTCGACGAAGACCTCGCCGGCGCCGAGATAGAAACCGGCGCGGCCGGACAGCGCCTGCTGGTCCTGCTGGCTGTTGCGGCGCCAGCCGTTGGTCTCGGCATGATGGGCAAAGAGGTTGAAGTAACCCTTGTCGTTGCCGGCAGCGGCGTGGGCGTCGAGCCCGCGGTGGCCGAAGCTGCCGGCGGTGGCCGTCACCGCGGCACGCGGACGGCCCGACTTGTCGGTGATGATGTTGATGACGCCGCCGCTGGCACGGTCGCCATAGAGGATGCTGCCGGCGCCGCGAATGATTTCGATGCGCTGGATGCTCTCGAGCGGAATCGCCGACCAGTTGATGGAACCCATGTCGATGGGATTGAGGCGCTGGCCGTCGATGAGGATCAGGGTATTGCTGGTCGCGGTATCGCCGAAGCCGCGCAGGTCGACGCTGGCGTCGACGCCAAGACTGCCGTAGAGCGCGCGCACATCGACCCCGGCGGCATTGCGCAGGACGCCAGGCAGGTCGAGGGCGGGGGTGTTGCGGATGTCCTCGCGCGTGATGACGGAAATGTTGGCCGGCACGCGCGAGTCCGCCTCGGCGAAACGGGTGGCGCTGACGATCACCGCCGCCTCGTCGGCGGCGGCCTGACTGGAATGATGGAACAGGGCGGCGATGGCAAGCGCCGCGGCTCGATGCCTGAAGTGCATGATGGATGGCTCCCTCCGGTCCGGCCTGCGTCCCCGCTGCCGGACAGCGTCGATAAAACGAAATGCGTGAGGGAGCTGGATCGGAGCGGGCAGGACCCGGTGCCGGTGGCCGCACCCCCGCGGCGATTCCGAACTGGTCCGTTCCAGGCCGGTATCCGGGCTCGCAAGTCTTGATCCGCCGCCTTCCCGGGCTTTCGCCCAGTGGCTGTGTGACGGACCCGCACTCGCTTACCGTTGCGGGGGCAGCTGAGGAATTGCCGATCGGTTTCGGCGCACCTCATTCCCGTTTAACCCGCCGGCGGAAAACCGGCGGAGCACCTTGAACAGGATGCCGCGTGGAAAAAACACACGGCGAAGCGGATTATAGCTGCAAAAAAAGCAAAGTCAGTCGCTGCAGGACGGCGATGGCATCACAAATAACATTCAGAAATCCCCCTTATTGCTTGACGAGAAACTGCTTTTTAGTTAATTTGTCGCGATGGATCGGGATCTATTCGCCCTCGAAGAACGCATCGAGCAATTCATTTCGCTGTGCCAGAACCTGCGCACCGAGAATCAGGAACTGCGCACGCGCGTGGCCGGTCTCGAGGTCGAACGCGGCCGCCTCAATGAAAAAATCGAGACGGCCTGCACCCGCCTGGAATCCCTCATGGAGCGGATACCCGAGTGAGCAGAAAGGAAGCCAACACCCTCGACATCGTCCTCATGGGCCGCGAATACCGCGTCGCCTGTGCGCCGGAAGAGCGCGAGGCCCTGCAAAGCGCGGTGGTCTTCGTCGACGAGAAGATGCGCGAAATCGGCGAAAAAACCAAATCCACCGGCGAGCGTCTCGCCGTCATGACGGCGCTCAACCTCGCCCACGAACTGCTCTCCATCAAGCTGCCCGGCGGCTTTGACATGCAGGAGTTCCGGCGTAGAATCGGTTCCATGCAGGCGCGGCTCGACGAAGCGATGGCCAGCCAGGAACAGTTGTTCTAGCAGCCCTCGCACCACCCGATCCGGCGTCAAGAATTCCCCTGCGGTGTTCGCCAAGGCCAACCATTCCTTGAACCGATATGTTGGCATTGGCTGCGGACCATGGCGTCACCTTTGTGAGCGTCCCTCATTCGTGAGCCGGACGCACCTGCGGTGACCGGAAAGCGGCCACTCTGGACCTCAGGTTCAGGATGCCGGCCTAGCGGCACAGGCGGGGGATCCCATAGCGAGACCCAAAGCGCGGAGCTTCCGCGCTTTGTTTTTTCGGGATGGCCATGCGCTACTGGCTGATGAAAAGCGAGCCCGAGGCCTACGGCATCGACGATCTCGCCCGCGACAAGGTGACCGCCTGGTGGGGCGTGCGCAACTACCAGGCGCGCAACTTCATGCGCGACCAGATGCAGCTCGGCGACCGCGGCCTCTTCTACCACTCCAACTGCGCCGAGCCGGGCATCGTCGGCATCGTCGAGGTGGTGAAGCGAGCCTACCCCGACGCCACCCAGTTCGACCGCAAGCACAAGTACTTCGACCCGAAGTCCTCGCCCGACAATCCGCGCTGGCTGAACGTGGATGTCAAATTCGTGAAGAAGACGCCGCTCGTCAGCCTCGCCGAACTGCGCAGCCACAAGACGCTTGCCAACATGCGCACCCTGGCGAAGGGCAACCGCCTGTCGATCACCCCTGTCGATCCGGCGGAATGGAAGTTCATCACGGAGCGGCTGATGGGCGACAAGGCATGAGCTTCGATCCCTGGTGGCTGTCCTACCCGCTGCTCGGCGCCTTCGCCGGCTTCATCGCCGGACTGTTCGGCGTCGGCGGCGGGCTGACGCTGGTGCCGATCCTTTTCATGCTGTACTCCGCGCAGCAGTTTCCGCTGGAGCACGTCATGCATCTCGCGCTGGGCACCTCGATGGCTACCATCGTGTTCACCTCGATCTCCAGCATGCGCGCCCATCACGGCCACGGCGCGGTACGCTGGGAAATCGTGCGCGGCCTGGCGCCGGGGCTGGTCGCCGGCACGCTCGCCGGCACCGCTCTGGCAAGTCTGATTCCGACGCGGCCGCTGGCCATCGTCTTCGTCTGCATCGTGTATTACGCCTCGGCGCAGATGATGCTCGACTTCAAGCCGAAGCCGCACCGGCAGATGCCGGGCAAGACCGGCATGCTGGCGGCGGGCGGCCTCATCGGCGTCCTCTCCAGCCTGGTATCGGCCGGCGGCGGCTTCATGTCGATCCCGTTCATGGTGTTCTGCAACGTGGTCATCCACCAGGCGGTGGGCACGTCCGCCGCCCTGGGCTTCCCGATCGCCGTTGCCGGCAGCGTCGGCTACCTCGTCGCCGGCTGGAACACCGCCGGCCTGCCGGCCTGGTCACTCGGCTATGTCTATCTGCCGGGTCTGGTCGGCGTGGCGGCGATGACCATGCTCATCGCGCCGCTCGGCGCGAAGACGGCACACCGGCTGCCGGTGAAGCAGTTGAAGCGCGCCTTCGGCGGCTTCCTCGCCCTCCTGGGGACGAAGATGCTGCACGGCCTCCTGGGTTGATCAGGGCTTGAGGTAGGCAAAACCCTCCTGCGACTGCAGGCGGCCGATTTCCGCTACGCCGGACGGCACGATCTTCGCTTCCGGGTGCACCCTGCTCTTGTCGATGTTGCGGCCCTTGAGGGTGAATTCGCAGACGCGGAACTCGACGCCTTTCATGGAGAGATCGTCGACCGCGGCATCGTAGGGATTGCCGTTCTTGTCCTTGGCGCCTTCGAGCAGGAAGTCGATGCCCCTGAAGTGGGTGACGACGACGATTTTCGCCGTCGGATCGGCGCTCAGGTGGTTGCGGATGTTGCGCAAGCCGTCGGTGGCCTGCTCCAGTCCGCCATTGATGTGGTAGATGACCTTGTTGGGTTGATCGGCCTTGCCTCCTGCCTGGGTGCCTCCCGCGGCATAGGCCACGGATGCAAACAGCGCCACGATGGCCAGAAGGGTGAATCGGGCAATGCTTTTCATGGGGATTCTCCTGTTCTTGTAGTGGTTTTCCCGCCATCCGGCGGCATGAACAAGACGAAGCAGGCAGCCGAAATATTCCGGTTCCGCCAGGGAATAATCCGGCCGGCCGCTGCGTCACAATGAAACTGGAGGAAAAGCCGATGCAATGGTTGCAGTCGCGGGTGCAGCGCGAACTGGCGGGGCAGATCGAAGCGAGCCGCGGCCGGCTCTATCGCCTGGCCTTCGCCTGGTGCCACGATACGACCCTGGCCGACGACCTTGCCCAGGAAACCCTGTCGCGCGGTCTCGCCCGGCTCGAACAGTTGCGCGAACCGGAGCGGCTCATGAGTTGGCTGTTCGCGATTCTCAACCGCTGCTGGATCGATCATCTGCGCCGCCGGCATGAGGAGGTTGACGACGAAGTGCTCGCCGAAATGCCGTCGGATCTCCCCGGGCCGGAGGGTTATGCCGAACGGCAGGAGGCGGTCATACGGGTGCGCACCGCCATCGCAGCCTTGCCGCTCGGACAGCGCCAGGTGGTCACCCTGGTCGACCTGGAAGAGTTTTCCTACGCGGAAGTCGCCGACATCATGGCGATTCCGATCGGCACCGTCATGAGCCGGCTGTGCCGCGCGCGCGAGGCCCTGCGCGGACTGCTGAAACCGGCCGCGGCCGAACCGCGCCTGAGGAGCGTGAAATGAACGACGCACGAAAAAATTTCTCCGACGAAAGCCTGAATGCCTTCGTCGACAACCAGCTCGGCGCCCAGGAGCGCGAGGAAATACTCGCCGCCATCGCCGAGGATGCCGACCTGAGCCGGCGCCTGTGCGCGCTGCGCTCCACCAAGGAACTGGTGCGCCATGCCTATGGCCAGGTGCCGGCTGTCGGCAGTACGCGGGATCGCCGCCTCCCCTTGTGGAGCGGCGCCCTGGCGGCAGGCGTGGCGCTGGTTGCCGGCGTGCTGATCGGCTGGCAGGGGCATCGCGCGGCCGACACGTCAGCGTCGAAGTCATTGCTGGCCTGGGCCGGAAGTTTCTTTGCCGCCCAGCCGACGCGGGTGTTGCTGCATCTGGACAGTTCGCAGGCCGAACACATGGAAGAGGCGCTGGATATGGTCGAAGCCTATCTGGCCAAGGCCGGCCATGCCCGGGTGGAGGTCGTGGTCAATAACTCCGGCCTCGATCTGCTGCGCCAGGAAACCACGCCCCACGCGGCGCGCATCGCGGCGCTCGCCGCCCGTCACGAAATGCTGGCCTTCGTCGCCTGCGGCAACGCCATCGCACGCTATCGCAGTGCGGGCCTGGATGTCACGCTGGTGCCGGAAGCAAGGGTGGAGCGCACCGCGATCGAACACATCGTCGACCGGGTGCGCCAGGGCTGGACTTACCTGAAAATCTGAACTGTCCGCGGTGCGGCCGGGGCGGCTTGATCGGCTGCAAAGCCGATACCGGAAAATGCCGTAACCAGGCAAAGGGCCACGAAGGCCAGCAGCACCTTGGCCTTGTGCTTCCACGGGCTGACCGGGTTTCTCCGGGTTTCATGACGCATGGCAACCTCCTCCTTTTGCTACCTGCAGCCTGTGCTCGCCGGCACAGCAGATCAACGATACGCCCCGTTGCCCCGCCGGGACAACGAATTATTTGATATTCGAATAAAACGGGTCAGGCGGCAAAACGTTGACGCAGCAGGCTCTTCTGCACTTTCCCCATGGCGTTGCGCGGCAGGTCGTCGACGAAATGGACGGCCTTCGGCACCTTGAAGCCGGCGATGCTCCCCTTCAGCGCGGCAATGAGGCCCTCGGCAGTCAGGCCGGAAGCGTCCCGGCGGCGCACCACCACGGCGGTCACCGCCTCGCCGAAGTCCGGGTGCGGCAGGCCGATCACGGCGGATTCCGCCACCCCGGGCATGGCGTCGATGGCCTCCTCGATCTCCTTCGGGTAGACGTTCAGTCCGCCGGTGATGATGAGGTCCTTGTCGCGGCCGATGATGGCGAGGTAGCCGTCCGCGTCGAAGCGGCCCAGGTCGCCGGTGCGGAAGAAGCCGTCCGGGGTGAACGCCTCCCGCGTCTTCTCCGGCATCTGCCAGTAGCCGGCGAAGACATTGTCGCCGCGCACCTGGATGTGGCCGATCCCGCCGGCCGGCACGGGCGCGTCGTCATCCCCCACCACGCGCACTTCGGTGCCCGGCAGGGGAAAGCCGACGGTGCCGCCGCGCCGCTCGCCTTCGAGCGGGTTGGAGGTGAACATGCCGCCCTCGGTCATGCCGTAGCGTTCGAGGAGGGTCTGGCCGGTGCGCTCACGGAAGGCGCTGAAAGTCTCCGGCAGCAGCGGTGCCGAGCCGGAGATGAAGAGGCGCATGTGCGCCACGGCCTCTCGCGTCAGCCCCTTCTCCTGCAGCAGCCGCACGTAATAGGTCGGCACGCCCATGAACACAGTGGCTTCCTGCATCAGCCGCAGCGCGCGCTGCGCGTCGAACTTCGGCTCGAACAGCATCGGGCTGCCGTTGAGCAGCGCGCAGTGGGTGGCGACGAACAGGCCATGCACGTGGAAAGTCGGCAGCATGTGCAGCAGCACGTCGCCCGGGCGGAAGCCCCAGTATTGATGCAGCACTCGCGCGTTGGCGGCCAGGTTGCGGTGCGTCAGCATCGCCCCCTTCGAGCGGCCGGTGGTGCCGGAGGTGTACACGATGGCGGCCAGGTCGCCGTCGGCGCGTTCGACCGTGGCGAAGCGCGCCGGCATCTGCGCCGCGGCGGCAGCCAGGCTGCCCTCTCCGCGCGCGCCGAGATCATGCACCAGCGGCAGGCGGCAGGCCCAGGCCAGCTCCTGCGCCTCCTCCTGCCGTTCGGGCGCGCAGACGAACAGACCGGGCCGGGCATCGTCGAGGAAGTAAGCCACTTCGCCGCGCGTATAGGCGGGATTCAGCGGCAGGAAGACGCAACCGGCGCGCAGGCAGCCGAGGTAGAGGAAGATCGCCTCGGCGGACTTCTCCACCTGGGCGGCGACGCGGTCGCCCGGCTTCAGCCCCGCTTCGACCAGCAGGGCGCCGTATCGCGCGGACTGACTTTCCAGTTCGGCATAGCTCACCTGCCGCCCTTCGGGCAGGACCAAGCAGGGCGTCTCGCCCTCGGCCGGGAAGCGCGAGGCCAGCAGGCCGTAGAGGTTCATGCCCTGGCCAGCCGGCGGATGGCGGCCGTGGCGGCGATGCGGTCTTCGCCGACGAACGCTTCCACGTTCTGCTCGATCTCGTCCGGGTCGTAGAGGTAGTTCACCATCAGGCCGCAGGACTGCTTGAGCCCCTTGGCCGAGGTGTCCGCCAGGAAGTCGATGCGCTCGATGCGGGCGCCATTGCCGAGATGGAAGCGCGCCACCGGATCGAAGGGGCGGCCGTTCTGGCGGACCGTGTAGAGGTAGCGGGCGGCAAGGGCCTCGATCGGGTCGCGCAGGCGCCGCGCCAGGCCCTTGTCCTGCGCCCAGTCGCCCGATTGCAGCTGGGCGAGCGTCAGGCCGAGGCCGGCGAGGGCTTCCGGCGTGCGCTTCAGCCAGGCGCAGAACTGCGGCAGCGGCGAGAGCGTGGCGAAGGTCTTCAGCTGCGGGAAATCGCGCTTCAGGTCGTCGATGACGCGCTTCAGCAGGAAATTGCCGAAGCTGACGCCGCGCAGGCCGGCCTGGGTATTGGAGATCGAGTAGAAGATCGCCGTGTCGGCGCGCTCGGTCTCGAGCACCGGGGCATGCTCGTCGAGCAGCGCCTGGATGTTGCCGGAGAGTTCCTTCGTCAGCGCCACTTCGACGAAGATCAGCGGCTCGGCCGGCATGCGCGGGTGGAAGAAGGCGTACAGGCGGCGGTCGGAACCGAGCCGGTTGCGCAGGTCGTTCCAGGAGCGGATCTCGTGCACCGCCTCGTACTGGATCAGCTTCTCCAGCAGCGAAGCGGGGGAATTCCAGGTGATGCGCTGCAATTCGAGGAAGCCGACGTCGAACCAGGCGGTCAGGCGCGACTCCAGCTCGCGGTCGAGCACGGCCAGCTCCTCGTCCCTGTCGAGGAAGCGCAACAGGTCGGCGCGCAGGTCGACGAGGAACTTCACCCCCTGCGGCAGGGCGTTGAACTGGGTCAGGATGCGGATGCGCGAGGAGCGCAGCGCGGCGCGCAGGCCGGCCTCGGCGTCCCACTGCCCGGGCGTGCCGGCCGCGGCCTGATAGGCGCGGTGCGCGGCGTCCACCTTCACCGGATCGGGACCGAAATCGAGGGCGATGCGCCGCAGGAACTCGTGGCGGCCGGCGTCGTCGAGACCGAGGTAGGTCTCGCCCAGCTTCGCCGCCCGGCCGCGCGCGGCGACCTCGCCGCCGGTGCCGGCGGCGCATTCCTGCAGTTGCCGGCGCAACTGCGCCAGCAGCTTCGGCGTCATGGATTGGCGCTCGCGCTTGCCGCCGACCAGGGATTTGACGCGCCTGAGAATGCCTTCCATGTGCCGCCTCCTATTTGCCGAGGAACAGCGGGACGCGCTTTTCCAGGAAGGCGGACAGGCCTTCGCGGTAGTCCTCGCTGTCGAGGAAGGCGAAGCTGGCCTTCAGCTCCCCCAAAGTCAGTCCCTGCGGCACGGCGGTAAGGCGCCGCACCAGCTTTTTGTGCATGCGCGCGGCGAGCGGCGCGCCGGCGGCAATGCGGCGGGCCGCGGCGTAGGCTTCCTCCGCCACCCGCTCGTCGTCGACAACGCGGCTGACCAGGCCCTTTTCATACGCTTCGTCGGCGCCGAGGATGCGGCCTTCCAGCAGGATCTCCAGCGCAACGGCCGGACCGGCCAGCGCCAGCAGGCCGGTCAGCTCGCCCGGCGCCATCGAGAAGCCGAGCCTGTTGATCGGCGCGCCAAAGCGCGCCGAGCGGCCGCAGATGCGCAGGTCGCACTGGCCGGCGATCTCCAGGCCGCCGCCGATGCAGGCGCCCTGGATCAGCGCCACGGTCGGATGCAGGCAGTCGCGTACGGCGTTCAATGCCCCGGCCACCCATTCCTCGTGGTACACCAGCGCCCGCTCCAGCGTGTCGCGCAGCGTGAGGAATTCCTCGATGTCGCCGCCGGCGGCGAAGGCCGCCTCGCCGGCGCCGCGCAGCACGACGCAGCGCAGGCTGTCGTCGGCGGACAATTCTTCCATCGCTGTGCGCAGGCGCCGCCACATGGAGGCGTTGACGGCATTCAGCTTGGCCGGATTGTTCAGCGTGACGGTGGCGATGACGCCATCGCGGGCGACGAGAATCTCTTCAGCCATGGCCGATACGCTCCCCTCTCCCGCTTGCTGTAGTGGGGCTGGGGGTGAGGGCGGCCGCGTGCATCTTCGCCAGCGCCGCCCGGCCGGAGAGGAGGTGCGCATGCATCAGCGCCTCGGCCGAAGCGGCGTCGCGCTCACGGATGGCGGCGAGGATGTGGCGGTGCTCCTCCAGCGACTGCTTCAGGCGGCCTTCCAGGCGCAGCGAATCGCGGCGCGTGAGTTTCAGCACCTTGCGCAGGTCGTCGATGACCTGCTTCAGCCAGCGGTTGCCGGAGAGTTCCTGCAAGGCTTGGTGGAAAGCGTGGTTGACCTCGAAGAAGCCGTTGATGTCGCCCTTCGCCGCCTGGCGCTCCAGCTTTTCATGCAGGGCTTCCAAGCGCTTCAGGTCGGCGGGACTCGCCTTCTGCGTCGCCTCGAAGGCGCAGCGCCCCTCGAGCAGGGCCATCAGCGGGAAGATGTCGTCGAGGTCGCGCTCGGCGAGTTCCGTGACATAGCAGCCGCGGCGCGGCTTCAAGGTAACCAGGCCTTCCGAGGCGAGCACCTTGAGCGCCTCGCGCAGCGGCGTGCGGCTGATGCCGTACTGCTCGGCCAGGGTCTGCTCGTCGACCCAGGCGCCCGGCTGCAGCTCGTGCGAGAAAATGCGCTGGCGCAGGCGCTCGGCCACCTCCAGATACAGGGCCGGTTGCGAAATACTGGCCGGACTCACCGAACTGTCACCCTGGCGATTGTCTTCGTTGCTATTGCATTCATAATTATGGATACAGTATTATGCGAAGCATGGGATGTCAAGCCCGGGCTGTCTTCCCGCCCGTGCCGGGACTATCCTGCCGAACACGCCGGCTCTGATTAGAAAGGCCCTGCCATGACAGACAAGCTGCCCGATTCCGCCAACCTCGCCGCCTGGGAAAAGGCCGCCGCCAAGTCGGCGCCGAACGGCGACGTTTCCGCCCTCACCTGGACCACGCCGGAAGGCATCGCCGTCAAGCCGCTGTATACGAAGCGCGATACGCAAGACCTGCCCCACGCCGACACCCTGCCCGGCCTCGAGCCCTTCCTGCGCGGACCGCAGGCCACCATGTACGCCGTGCGGCCGTGGACCATTCGCCAGTACGCCGGCTTTTCCACCGCCGAGGAATCCAACGCCTTCTTCAGGCGCGCGCTGGCCGGCGGCGGCCAGGGCGTCTCCGTGGCCTTCGACCTCGCCACCCACCGCGGCTACGACTCCGACCACCCGCGCGTCACCGGCGACGTCGGCAAGGCCGGCGTGGCGATCGATTCCGTCGAGGACATGAAGATCCTCTTCGACGCCATCCCGCTCGACAAGATCAGCGTGTCGATGACCATGAACGGCGCCGTGCTGCCGGTGCTGGCAGGCTACATCGTCGCCGCCGAGGAGCAGGGCGTGGCGCAGGAGAAGCTCTCCGGCACCATCCAGAACGACATCCTCAAGGAGTTCATGGTCCGCAACACCTACATCTACCCGCCGGCGCCGTCGATGCGCATCATCGCCGACATCATCGAGTACACGGCGCAGAACATGCCGAAGTTCAACTCGATTTCCATCTCCGGCTACCACATGCAGGAGGCCGGCGCGACGCAGGCGCTGGAACTGGCCTTCACCCTGGCCGACGGCGAGGAGTACGTGAAGACGGCCATCGCCAAGGGGCTCGACGTAGACGCCTTCGCCGGGCGGCTGTCCTTCTTCTTCGCCATCGGCATGAACTTCTACCTGGAAGTGGCGAAGCTGCGCGCTGCACGCCTGCTCTGGTGGCGCATCATGAAGCGCTTCAATCCGAAGAACCCGAAGTCGCTGATGCTGCGCACCCACTGCCAGACCTCCGGCTGGTCGCTCACCGAGCAGGACCCCTACAACAACGTCGTGCGCACCGCCATCGAGGCCATGGCCGCGGTGTTCGGCGGCACGCAGTCGCTGCACACCAACTCGCTCGACGAGGCCATCGCCCTGCCGACCGACTTCTCTGCGCGCATCGCCCGCAACACCCAGCTCATCATCCAGGAAGAGACGCACATCACCAGCGTGGTCGACCCCTGGGCCGGTTCCTACATGATGGAGAAGCTGACGCAGGACATGGCCGACACCGCCTGGGCCATCATCGAGGAAGTCGAGGCGTTGGGCGGCATGACCAAGGCCGTCGAGTCCGGCTGGGCCAAGCTGAAGATCGAGAGCTGCGCCGCCGAGAAGCAGGCGCGCATCGACGCCGGCAAGGACGTCATCGTCGGCGTCAACAAATACCGCCTCGACAAGGAAGACCCGGTCGACATCCGCGAGATCGACAACAGCGCCGTGCGCGATGCGCAGATCGCCCGCTTGAAGAAAATCCGCTCGACGCGCGACAGTGCCGCCGTGCAAAAGGCGCTCGACGCGCTGACCGACGCCGCGAAAACCGGCCAGGGCAACGTGCTCGACCTCGCCGTCAAGGCGGTGCGCCTGCGTGCCACCGTCGGCGAGGTCTCCGACGCGCTGGAAAAGGAATGGGGCCGCTTCCGCGCCACCAACCAGGCGATCTCCGGCGTTTACGGCGCGGCCTTCGAACATGACTGGGAATGGCAGGAGATCAAGCAGGACATCGAGGCCTTCGCTGCCGCGGAAGGAAGGCGGCCGCGCGTCATGGTCGCCAAGCTCGGTCAGGACGGCCACGACCGCGGGGCGAAGGTCGTCGCCACGGCGCTCGCCGACCTCGGCTTCGACATCGACATCGGCCCGCTCTTCCAGACGCCGGAGGAAGCGGCGCGCCAGGCCATCGAAAACGACTGCCACGCCATCGGCGTGTCGACGCTCGCCGCCGGCCACAAGACGCTGGTGCCGGCGCTGGTGAAGGCGCTGAAGGACCAGGGCGCCGAGGACATCATCGTCTTCGTCGGCGGCGTGATCCCGGCGCAGGACTACGATTTCCTGCAGAAGGCCGGCGCCGCCGGCATCTTCGGCCCCGGCACGCCGATCCCGGCCTGCGCGAAGCAGGTGCTGGCGGCGATTAAAAAGGCGTCGTCTCCTGCAACCTAGTGTTGTTTATAACTTGGCGCAACCAAAAGGTACCTTCCAGGATCGACAGAAGTGATAGACCTTATCGTAGATTTCCTTGGGAACATGCTGTTCTTCTTCCTTGGCAGGCTTTATCTGCGTTTGCTTACGTTTGGGCGATATAACCCCAATCGCCATGATTGCAAAAATCCCCTTGTTGTCAGCCTGTTTGGTTTTCTCATCACCTTTATATTGGTGATTGGGACAGTTCTATGGTTCAAACAAGCGACTTAACACGGTAATAGCGAGAAACCACATTGAGTCTGCCTTCTATCCCTGCCAACTATTCCTCATGGCTTGCGGCCATCAAGGCCCGGGTTCAGGCCGCGCGCACGCGAGCAGTACTGGCGGTCAATGCCGAGCAGGTACGCCTGTATTGGGAGATCGGTCGCGCGATTCTGGACAAACAGCAGCTGGAAGGCTGGGGCGCCAAGGTGCTCGACCGCCTGTCCAGGGATTTGCGTGCGGAGTTTCCGGAAACAAAAGGGTTCTCTGTCACCAACCTGAAATACATGCGCCGTTTCGCAGAGGAATGCCCGGATCTCAAATTCGGTCAGCAAGTTGCTGACCAATTGCCCTGGTTCCATATCGTGGTTCTGCTGACCCAGGTACCGGAGCCAGCCGAGAGGCAATGGTATGCGGCAAAAGCCGTCGAGCACGGATGGTCGCGCAACATTCTCAACATGCAGATCGAAACGGCGGCAGGCAAGCGATCGGGAAAAGCAACATCGAACTTCCCCAGCACCCTGCCGGCCTACCAGTCCGACCTGGTTCAACACTCACTCAAAGACCCCTATCTCTTCGATTTTCTCGGATTGGGCGAAGAAGCTCACGAGCGGGACATTGAGAACGCCATCACCCGGCATATCACGCGCTTTCTGCTGGAACTCGGCGCCGGTTTCGCGTTTGTCGGCCGCCAGGTTCTCCTGCATGTCGGCGACCAGGATTTCTACATCGACCTGCTCTTCTACCACCTCAAGCTGCGTTGTTATGTGGTCGTCGAACTCAAGGCCGGCGTCTTCAAGCCGGAATATGCAGGGCAGTTGAGCTTTTATCTGTCGGCGGTGGACGAGGAAATGAAGCAGGCCGACGACAACCCGACCGTGGGCATCCTGCTGTGCAAGAAGAAGGACAAGGTTGTCGCAGAATACGCGCTGCGCGGCATCGACAAGCCGATGGGCGTTGCCGAGTACCGCCTGACCGAAGCCATCCCGGCCGACCTCCGCGGCAGCCTGCCGAGCATCGAGGAGTTGGAAGCCGCCCTGCAAGCTTCCGGAGACGCCGATGACGCCTGAACGCCTGGCCGAACAGGACATAGCACTCGTCGACGGCGTGCTCGCGCGCCAGCCGCGTGCGCTGGCGAAGGCCATCACCCTGGTCGAGTCGACGCGGCGCGACCACCAGGCGCGGGCGGAACAAGTGCTGGGGGCGCTGCTGCCGCACACCGGCAACGCCGTCCGCGTCGGCATCTCCGGCGCGCCGGGCGCGGGAAAATCCACCTTCATCGAGGCATTGGGGCTGCACCTCATCGAACGCGGCCACCGCCTCGCGGTGCTGGCGGTCGATCCCTCCAGCACGCGCTCCGGCGGCTCCATCCTCGGCGACAAGACGCGCATGGAGAAGCTGTCGACCCGGCCGGAGGCCTTCATCCGCCCCAGCCCCTCGGGCGGCTCGCTCGGCGGCGTCGCCGAGAAGACGCGCGAGGCGATGCTGGTGTGCGAGGCGGCCGGCTTCGACGTCATCATCGTCGAGACGGTCGGTGTCGGCCAGAGCGAGACCACGGTGGCCGGCATGGTGGACGCCTTCGTTCTGTTGCAATTGCCCAACGCCGGCGACGACCTGCAGGCGATCAAGAAGGGCATCGTCGAGATCGCCGACCTCGTCGCCATCAACAAGGCGGATCTCGATCCGAAGGCCGCGCAATTCGCCCAGCACCAGTTCGAGAACGCGCTCGGCTTGCTGCGTTCCACGTCGGCCCATTGGCGACCGCCGGTGCTGACGCTCTCCGCGCAAACCGGCCAGGGCATCGAGGCCTTCTGGAACGAGATCGAGCGTCATCGCAAGATCCTGCAGGAGAGCGGCGAACTGGCGCAGAAGCGCCGCCGCCAGGCGGTCGACTGGATGTGGACCCTGATCGACGCCGAATTGCGCAACCGCTTCAGGCACCACGCGGGCGTGAAGCAGGACCTGGAAAAAGTCAGTCTCGCCGTGACGGCGGGCAGCATCACCCCGGCCGCGGCGGCGCATCGTTTGTTGGGGCATTTGAAGAGTGATTGATCTGTAGGTCGGGCTTCAGCCCGACATCGGCGCCTGTGTCGGCCTGAAGGCCGACCTACGAAAAACTGGTTTATTGGAGGCTCTATGCACGACATCATTCGACAGCTGGACGAGAAGCGCGCCGCGGCCCGCCTGGGCGGCGGCCAGAAGCGCATCGAGGCGCAGCACGCCAAGGGCAAGCTCACCGCGCGCGAGCGCATCGAGCTGCTGCTCGATCCCGAATCCTTCGAGGAATGGGACATGTTCAAGGAGCACCGCTGCACCGACTTCGGCATGGAGAAGCAGACCGTGCCGGGCGACGGCGTGGTGACCGGCTACGGCACCATCAACGGCCGCCTGGTGTTCATCTTCAGCCAGGACTTCACGGTGTTCGGCGGCGCGCTCTCGGAAGCGCACGCCGAGAAGATCTGCAAGGTGATGGACCACGCCATGAAGGCCGGCGCGCCGGTGATCGGGCTGAACGACTCGGGCGGCGCGCGCATCCAGGAGGGTGTGGCCTCGCTCGGCGGCTACGCCGACGTGTTCCAACGCAACGTGCTGGCCTCCGGCGTGGTGCCGCAGATCTCGATGATCATGGGCCCCTGCGCCGGCGGCGCGGTGTACAGCCCGGCCATGACCGACTTCATCTTCATGGTGAAGGACTCCTCCTACATGTTCGTCACCGGCCCGGAGGTGGTGAAGACGGTGACGCACGAGGAGGTCACCGCCGAGGAGCTCGGCGGCGCGGTCACCCACAACACCAAGTCGGGCGTCGCCGACCTCGCCTTCGAGAACGACGTCGAGGCGCTGATGATGCTGAGGCGGCTGGTCTCCTTCCTGCCCTCCAACAACCGCGATAAGCCGCCGGTGGTGCCGACCGAGGACCCCTCCGAACGCATCGAGATGTCGCTCGACACCCTGGTGCCGGACAACCCGAACAAGCCCTACGACATCAAGGAACTCATCGTCAAGACGGTGGACGAGGGCGACTTCTTCGAGCTGCAGCCGGACTACGCCAAAAACATCGTCATCGGCTTCGGCCGCATGGCGGGGCAAACCGTGGGCATCGTCGCCAACCAGCCGCTGGTGCTGGCCGGCTGCCTCGACATCAAGAGCTCGATCAAGGGCGCGCGCTTCGTGCGTTTCTGCGACGCCTTCAACATTCCCGTCGTCACGTTCGTCGACGTGCCCGGCTTCATGCCCGGCACGGCGCAGGAGTACGGCGGCATCATCAAGCACGGCGCGAAACTCCTCTACGCCTACGCCGAGTGCACCGTGCCGAAGGTGACGGTAATCACGCGCAAGGCCTACGGCGGCGCCTACGACGTGATGTCGTCGAAGCACTTGCGCGGCGACGTGAATTTCGCCTGGCCCTCGGCCGAGATCGCCGTGATGGGCCCGAAGGGCGCGGTGGAGATCATCTTCCGCGAGGAGAAGGGTAACCCGGCCAAGCTCGCCGCGCGCGAGAAGGAATACAAGGAGAAGTTCGCCAACCCCTTCGTCGCCGGCCACCGCGGCTTCATCGACGACGTCATCATGCCGCACGAGACACGCAAGCGCATCTGCCGCTCGCTGGCGATGCTGAAGGACAAGAAGCTGGAAAACCCGTGGCGCAAGCACGGCAACATTCCGCTGTGAAAACACCCGGCCGCATCCAACACAGAGTGCACAGAGGCACAGAGGACACAGAGATGAAGACATCTTCCATCTCGTTTTTCTCTGTGCTCTCTGTGCCTCTGTGTTCTCTGTGTTGAAAGAGGTTTCCATCATGTTCAAGAAAATTCTCATAGCCAACCGCGGCGAGATCGCCTGCCGCGTCATCAAGACCGCCCGCAGGATGGGCATCAAGACCGTCGCCGTGTATTCCGAAGCCGACCGTGACGCGCGCCACGTCGAGCTGGCCGACGAGGCCGTCTGCATCGGCCCGCCACCGTCGAAGGAGTCCTACCTCGTCGCCGACAAGATCATCGCCGCCTGCAGGCAGACCGGCGCCCAGGCGGTGCATCCGGGTTACGGCTTCCTCTCCGAGAACGCGGCGTTCTCGCAGCGGCTGGAGGAGGAAGGCATCGTCTTCATCGGGCCGAAGCACTACTCCATCGCCGCCATGGGCGACAAGATCGCCTCGAAGAAGCTGGCGCTGGAGGCCAAGGTCAATACCATTCCCGGCTACAACGAGGCCATCGACACGCCGGAACAGGCGGTCAAGATCGCCAAGGGCATCGGCTACCCGGTGATGATCAAGGCTTCCGCCGGCGGCGGCGGCAAGGGCCTGCGCGTGGCCTTCAACGACCAGGAGGCGCACGAGGGCTTCACCTCCTGCCGCACCGAGGCAAAGAACGCCTTCGGCGACGACCGCGTCTTCATCGAGAAATACGTCGAGGAGCCGCGCCACATCGAAATCCAGTTGATCGGCGACGCTCACGGCAACTGCATCTACCTGCAGGAGCGCGAGTGTTCGATCCAGCGCCGCCACCAGAAAGTCATCGAGGAGGCGCCCAGCCCCTTCCTCGACGAGAAGATGCGCAAGGCCATGGGCGAGCAGGCGGTGGCGCTGGCCAAGGCGGTGAAATACCAGTCGGCCGGCACGGTGGAATTCGTCGTCGGCAAGGACAAGTCGTTCTACTTCCTCGAGATGAACACCCGCCTGCAGGTCGAGCACCCGGTGACCGAGTGCATCACCGGCGTCGACCTGGTCGAGCTGATGATCCGCGTCGCCGCCGGCGAGAAGCTGCCCTTCGCGCAGAAGGACGTCAAGCTCAACGGCTGGGCGATGGAATGCCGCATCAATGCCGAGGATCCGTTCCGCAACTTCCTGCCCTCGACCGGACGCCTGACGCGCTACCTGCCGCCGGCGGAATCGGACGGCGTACGCGTGGACACCGGCGTCTACGAGGGCGGCGAAATCTCGATGTACTACGACTCGATGATCGCCAAGCTGATCGTGCACGCGGCCAGCCGCGACCAGGCCATCGCCAGGATGCGCGATGCGCTCAACGCCTTCGTCATCCGCGGCGTGTCGTCGAACATCGCCTTCCAGGCGGCGCTGATGCAGCATCCGCGCTTCCAGTCAGGCAATTTCAACACTGGCTTCATCGCCGAGGAATTCCCCAAGGGCTTCAGCCCGGAAAGCCTGGTGCACGCGGACCCGCTGCTGCTGGCGGCGGTGGCGGCCTTCGCGCGGCGGCGCTACATCGACCGCGCCGTGCGCACCAGCGGACAACTGCGCGGCCACGAGCGCAAGGTTGGCAACGAGTGGACCGTGCTGATGGGCGAGCGGAAATACTCGCTCACCCTCACCCCCATCGGCGGTGGCTACGCCGTCACGCAGGACGATCAGACCTGCGAGCTGCGCTCGACCTGGCGGCTGGGCGAACTGCTGTTTCGCGGCACCTGGAACGGCGAGCCGGTCTGCCTGCAGGTGGAACGACTGGGACTCCGATACCGCGTCAGCCACTGGGGCACCCAGGCCGACATGATGGTCATGACGGCCCATGCCGCGGGCCTGCTCGCGCTGATGCCGGACAAGCCGAAACCCGATCTGTCGAAATTCCTGCTCTCGCCAATGCCAGGGCTGCTGACCGACATGCCGCTGAAAGCCGGCCAGGAGGTGAAGGCCGGCGAGAAGCTCGCCGCCATCGAAGCCATGAAGATGGAGAACATCCTCAAGGCCGACCAGGACTGCGTGGTGGCCGAGGTGCTGGCGAAGAAGGGCGACAGCCTGGCCGTCGATCAGCCCATCGTGCGCTTCGCCTGATGAAGTTCGCGGCGGCGATCGATCACCTGGTCGTCGTCGCCGCCGACCTTGACGCCGGCGCGGCCTGGCTGGAGGAACGGCTTGGCGTGCCGCTGGCGCCAGGTGGCAAGCACGCCACCATGGGCACGCACAACCGTCTGCTGAAGCTCGGCCCGCGGCTCTACCTCGAACTGATCGCCATTGATCCCGCCGCACCAAAGCCGGCGCGCGCACGCTGGTTCGGTCTCGACGATCCGGCCCTGCACGCACGAATCGCCGAACGACCGCGTCTGATCCACTGGGTGGCGCGCTGCAACGATATCGAAGCCGCATCCGCCGCCTGCCCCGAACCGCTGGGCGACGTCCTCGATCTTTCGCGCGGCGATTTGCGCTGGCGCATCAGCGTGCCCGCCGACGGCCATTTGCCCGGCAACGGCCTGCTGCCGAGCCTGATCCAGTGGCAGTCGCCTGCACAGCCCGCCGAACTGATGCCGGAGCACGGTTGCGCCCTGATGAAGCTGGAAGGATTCCACCCGGAGCCGACACGCATCCGCGCTGCGCTCGCCGCGCTGGGGCTGAAGGAGATGCTGGCGCTTTTTCCCGCCGAGCCGGGCGAGACGCCCGGTCTGGTTGCCTACCTGAAAACGCCTGCGGGGCTGCGGGATATCGACTAGGGCGTGTTGACATTCATTTGGTCGGTCCGATCAAATGAATGTCAACACGCCCTAGAGCCGCCGGAAGCGCTGGCCGAGCTTCTCGTGGATCTTCGGCGCCCAGTCCGAAGCGGTGACATTCACGCCGACGGCGTTCTTCGACACCACTTCAACGCGCGTGTGTCCCTTGGTGCCGATTCGCTCGACAAAGATGGCGACACGCTCCCCCCAACTGAACCCCGAGACGCCGTGTTCGACCAGCAGGGTGCCTTCGGCCATGTTGTCGCCAGCCACCTTCAATCCCAGTTCCTGCAGAACCGACGGCAGCGCCGACCACATCTGGTCGAAAGGCGCGACGTAATTGACGATGACGCCCGTGCCGCGGTCGGCGCGGGCATCGGCCACCGTCGAGCAGCCGCTGGCCGCCAGCGCGCCGGCACCGGCCAGCATGGACAGAAACACTCTCCTCCTCATTTTTCCTCCTTCTTCAAGCGAGTTTCGAAAACGCCTCGATCACTTCCGGCGGCGCTTGCACCAGCTCGATCAACACCCCTTCGCCGGCAATCGGAAACTCGTCGCTGGCCTTCGGATGCAGAAAGCAGATGTCGTAACCGGCGGCGCCCTTGCGGATGCCGCCCGGCGCGAAGCGCACGCCCTGCGCCGTCAGCCACGCCATGGCCTGCGGCAGGTCGTCCACCCACAGGCCGACATGGTTGAGCGGCGTGGCATGCACGGCGGGCTTCTTTTCCGCGTCGAGCGGCTGCATCAGGTCGACTTCCACCTTGAACGGGCCGCTGCCCATGGCACAGATGTCCTCGTCCACGTTCTCCCGCTCGCTGACGAAATTGCCTGTCACCGTCAGGCCCAGCTTGTCCACCCACAGCGTTTTCAGGCGCGCCTTCGAGAGGCCGCCGATGGCGATCTGCTGGATGCCGAGGACTCTGAATGGTCGTACGCTCATGGCCTCTCCGAAAAATAAAGAATTCTACTGCCCCGCCGTTACAGGAAAACAACCTTATCACGTGATTCTCATATACTCGCAAAATGCCTATCCCAATGAAGCTGCCCTTCCCTCCTGAAATCCTGCTTGATGCCCAGTCTCGGGCAGACATCGGTCTTTTCATCATCGAGGAGGGACGGATCGTCTTCACCAACGAAGCGATGTGCCGGCTCTTCGGCTATAGCATGGAGGAGATGAAAGGCCTGCCGTCCTACCTGGAACTGGCCCATCCCGTGGATCGCGAGCGGGTGGCGCAGAACCACCAGCGCCGGCTGAAGGGCGAGCAGCTCCCCAACCGCTACGATATCGCCATCATTACGAAGTCGGGCGCGCGTCGCGAGGTCGAAATCACCGCCTCACCGATTTCGACGGACGGACGGCCCGGCGTGCTGGTCGTCATGGTGGACAACACCGAGCGCAAACGCGCCGAGGCACGCGTGCAGTATCTCGCCCTGCATGACGCGCTGACCGGCCTGGCCAACCGCGTGCTGTTCTTCGACCGACTCAACGGCGCGATTGCCGCCGCCCGCCGCAAGGAAGGCGCCTTCGCCCTGCTCTACCTGGATCTCGACGATTTCAAGCCGATCAACGATACTTTCGGCCACGAGGCGGGTGACCTCGCTCTGCGTTCGGTGGCGGAGCGGCTGCGTGACTGCGTGCGCGAGAGCGACACGGTGGCCAGGCTGGGCGGCGACGAATTCGTCCTGCTGGTCAACGACACCGCGGATGAGGCCGCCGCCGTGACCGTGGCGGAAAAAGCCATTGCCGCGCTGACGCGACCGCTTCCCATAGGGGAATGCCGGCACAGCATCGGCGCCAGCATCGGCATCGTGCTCTACCCCCGTCATGGCGAAGACGCCGACAGCCTGATGCGGCATGCCGATACCGCCATGTACGACGCCAAACGCCTTGGCAAGAACCGCTACTTGCTGCCGAAGTAGAATGACGGCTACGCCAAGCGAACAAACGCCATGACTTTCACCGACTCACTCGCCGCCGCCTGGGCGCGCAACGACTCCCTGCTCTGCGTCGGTCTCGACCCCGACCCGGCGAAATTTCCCGCCGCCCTCCAGGGACGCAGCGGCGCCATCTTCGAATTCTGCCGCGCCATCGCCGACGCCACGGCCGATCTCGTCTGTTCATTCAAGCCGCAGATCGCCTATTTCGCCGCCCACCGCGCCGAGGACCAGCTCGAAGCGCTGATCCGCCACATCCACGAGACGCATCCCGGCATTCCGGTGATCCTCGACGCCAAGCGCGGCGACATCGGCGCCACCGCCGAGCAGTACGCGCGCGAGGCCTTCGAGCGCTACGGCGCCGACGCGCTGACGGTGAATCCCTGGATGGGCTTCGATTCGGTCGAGCCCTATTTCGCCTGGAAGGAGCGCGGCGTCATCATCCTCTGCCGCACCTCCAACCCCGGCGGCTCCGACCTGCAGTTCCTCGAAACAGGAGGACGCAAGCTCTACCAGCACGTTGCCGAACTGGTGGCGACGAAATGGAACGCCGGCGGCCAGTGCGCGCTGGTGGTCGGCGCCACCTTCCCGGCCGAGCTGGCCGAGGTGCGCCGCCTCGTCGGCGACATGCCGCTCCTGGTGCCGGGCATCGGCGCCCAGGGCGGCGACATCGCGGCAACAGTCAGTGCCGGCAGGACGGCGTCCGGCACCGGCCTGATCATCAACTCCTCGCGCGCCATCCTCTACGCCGGCAAGGACGAGGATTACGCCAATGCCGCGCGCCGGGTGGCACAGGAGACCCGCGATGCCATCAACCGATTCCGGCGCTGATCACGGCAACGCGCTGCCGATCCTGAACGAGATCCGCCACGCCCTCGAGCGGTTGCTTGCCTCGGGTGAAACGGCGGTGATCGACCTCGGCGCCCTGCCGATGGGGCCGCAGGACGAGGTGCAATTGCTCGCCGCGCTGGGCGAGGGCGAAGTCGAGGCCACCATCAACGCCGGCGGCCCGAGCAGCGTGCGCGAGACGGCCTTCCACGGCGTCTGGCTGCTGACCCACCGCAACGAAGCCGGCGAGACGCTGGCGCGCTTCATCGAGGTCGCCTTCGTGCCCGAGCTGCTGATGAGCCAGGCCGAGGACGTCGCCGATTCCGCCGTGGAACTGGCAAAAAAATTGGGGCAGGCGCAGAATGGATAAGCAATAGCAATTCGTCATTCCGGGGCCGCGTAGTGGAACCCGAAATCCATGCGGCTTGTGGATTCCCGCTTGCGCGGGAATGACGCGCCGGCTATTAGTGCATCCAACAGGAGGTGCCATGGCGCACGACGCTCCGACCATCGCCGATATCCTGCGACGGCAAGGCATCAGCCGCCGCGGCTTCCTCAAGTTCTGCGCCACCACCGCTTCCCTGATGGCGCTGCCCCCCTCGATGGTGCCGGCCATCGCCGCGGCGCTGGAGAAGGCCCGACGGCCCTCGGTGATCTGGCTTTCCTTCCAGGAATGCACCGGCTGCACCGAGTCGCTCACCCGCTCGCACACGCCCTCGATCGAGGGGCTGATCCTCGAACAGATCTCGCTCGACTACCACCACACCCTGCAGGCTGCCTCCGGCGAGGCGGCGGAAGCCGCGCGCGAGGCGGCCATGCGCGAGAACCATGGCAAATATCTTCTTGTCGTGGACGGCTCGATTCCGCTCGGCAATCCCGGCTACTCCACCATCGCCGGCGTCAGCAACCTCGACATGCTGAAGGAAACCGCCGCCGGCGCGGCAGCGGTGATCGCGGTGGGCAGTTGCGCGGCCTACGGCGGCCTGCCGGCGGCGCTGCCGAACCCGACCGGCGCCGTGCCGGTCTCTTCAATCATCAAGGACAAGCCGGTGATGAACGTGCCGGGCTGCCCGCCGATCCCGGTGGTCATCACCGGCGTGCTGGCGCACTTCCTCACCTTCAACGCGCTGCCGGAACTCGACGCGCAGGGCCGTCCGAAGGTGTTCTACGGCGAGAGCATCCACGACCGTTGCTACCGCCGCCCCTTCTACGACCAGGGCAAGTTCGCCGAGACCTTCGACGACGAAGGGGCGCGCAAGGGCTGGTGCCTGTTCAAGCTCGGCTGCAAGGGGCCGGTCACCTACAACGCCTGCGCCACCACCAAGTGGAACCAGGGCGTGAGCTTCCCCATTCAGTCCGGCCACGGCTGCATCGGCTGCTCGGAGCCGGGCTTCTGGGATATGGGGCCGCTCTACAAGCCGCTGTCGATGCCCATCGCTCCCGTGCAGATGATGGTCGGCGCGGCCGCAGCCGGCGGCGCCATCGCCGGCGCCGCCATGGCGATGCGCAACCGCGCGGCGAAGAAATCCGCGCAGGCGGCGCACCAGAAGGTGACGGTCGACGACCTGGAGAAAGCCAAATGATGAACCCGACTTTCGTGTGGCTGGCGACCAATTCCGTACCCCCTCTCCCGCTGGCGGGAGAGGGGGAAATATGAGCGCGCTCGAACTGCTCACCTGGTCGCGCGGCACCGGACTGACGCTGGCACTGGCGGTCTGCGCCTTCGGCATCCTGTTGCGGCTGTTCGAGATATTCAGCCTCGGCCGCAAGGCGGATCTCTCCAAGGCGCGCGAGCACAGCCCCGGTAGCGGCTGGCGCACCATCGTCAGCCGCTCGCTGCCGCCGCCCGGGTTGATGAAGCGCGCGCCGGTCACCTACATCGGCGGCTATGTCTTCCACCTCGGCTTCGCCATCACGCTGTTCTTCTTCGTGCCGCACATCGAGCTGGTGCGCGGCCTGACCGGACTGAGCTGGCCCGGCCTGCCGACCCAGGTGGTGGACATCGCCGCCGTGGCAGCCATCCTTGCCCTGGTCGCTGTGCTGGCGAGCCGGCTGACCAATCCGGTGAAGCGCCTGCTCTCCGGCGCCCAGGACTACTTCGCCTGGCTGCTGACCTTCCTGCCGCTGGCGACCGGCTACCTCGCCTTCCACCACCTGCTGATCGACTACACGCTGGCCCTGGCCCTGCACATCCTCTCGGTCGAACTGCTGCTGGTGGCGCTGCCCTTCACCAAGCTCTTCCACACCGTCAGCGTCTTCATCTCGCGCTGGTACAACGGGGATATTTTCGGGAGAAAAGGAGTGGCGTCATGAGACGCCCTATGGCCGCCCAAGTGCCCGTCATTCCCGCGAACGCGGGAATCCAGCGCCTTTCCTGCTCACCCTCCTGGATTCCCGCTTTCGCGGGAATGACGAGGCGCCCGCGCAAGACCGGAGAATTGCCATGAGCGCCACGTTCGAACGCGGCTACAACGCCTTCAAGGAAGTGCTCGACGCGCCCATCGCCAGTTTCTTCTCCAGTTGCGTGCACTGCGGCCTGTGCGCCGAGGCCTGCCTGTTCTACACCGAGACCAACGACCCGAAGTACACGCCGATCCGCAAGCTGGAGCCGCTGCGCCGCGCCTGGCAGCAGGAATACACCCTGCTCGGCAGGCTGGCGAAGCTCGTCGGCCTGGCGAAACCCGTCACCGACGCGGAGCTGGCCGAATGGAGCCCGTTGGTCTACGACTCCTGCACCCTGTGCGGCCGCTGCTCGATGGTCTGCCCGGTCGGCAACGACATCGCCTACATGGTGCGCAAGATGCGCGAAGGCATGACGGCTGCCGGCCACGCGCCGGAAGGCCTCGTCACCGCCACCACGCGCGCCATCCAGAGCGGCAGCCCGGCCGGCGTGAAGTGGGTCACGGTGGAGGCGACAATCAAGCGCGTGCAGAAGGAGTTCGGCTTCGAGGTGCCGGTCAACCAGGAGAACACCGACTACCTGGTGCTGATGTCGTCGTGGGAAATCCTCAACTATCCGGAATACCTCGGCGCCGTCGGCCGCATCCTCAATCAGGCCGGCGCGACGTGGACGCTGGCGGAGGACGCGTATGAAGCCACCAACAGCGGCATCCAGATCGGCGCCTCCGACCTCGCCCGCGAGCTGGTCGGCCGCATCGTCGGCGCCGCCGAGCGCCTCAAGGCGAAGTGCGTCATCAGCCCGGAATGCGGCCACGCCTACACCGCCATCCGCTGGGATGGGCCGAACCTGATGGGCCGGCCCTTCGGCTTCGAGGTGAAGCACATCCTCGAGGTGCTCGACGACCTGCGCAAAGCCGGCAAGCTCAAGCTGAAGGGCACACTCGACAAGCCGCTCACCTACCACGACCCTTGCCAGATCTCGCGCCGCGGCGGCGTGTACGAGCAACCGCGCACGCTGCTCAACCAACTCGCGCCGCAGTTCCGCGAGATGCACGAGACCGGTACGATGAACTGGTGCTGCGGCGGCGGAGGCGGCGTCTCCGCCAACGAACGCGCCGAGTCGCTGCGACTGACTTCCTTCAAGCGCAAGAAGGCGCAGATCGAGGAGCTCGGCGTCAAGACCATGGTGACGGCCTGCGCCAACTGCCGCGTCGTCATGGAAGAGGCGCTGGAGCATTACCACATGGACATCGAAATGCTCGGCCTGACCGAACTGGTCGCCGAGCACCTCGACGAATCGTAGGTCGGGTTGTAGGTCGGGCTTCAGCCCGACAACAGCGCCGAAGTCGGCCTGAAGGCCGACCTACAAAAAGGAAGAGAAAAATGAATCAACGTCTCGTCATCGACCCCATCACGCGCATCGAGGGTCACCTGCGCATCGAGGCGCAGATGAAGGACGGCGCCATCGAGGCGGCGTATTCCTCCGGCACCATGGTGCGCGGCATCGAGGTCATCCTGCGCGGGCGCGATCCGCGCGACGCCTGGGCCTTCGCCCAGCGCATCTGCGGCGTGTGCACCCTGGTGCATGCCATCGCCTCGGTGCGTTCCGTCGAGGACGCGCTGAAGATCCGCATCCCGCCCAACGCCGAACTGATCCGCAACCTGATGATCGGCGCCCAGTACATCCACGACCACGTCATGCACTTCTACCACCTGCATGCGCTCGACTGGGTGGACGTGGTCTCCGCGCTGAAGGCCGACCCGAAGGCCACCGCCGCGCTGGCGCAATCGCTGTCGAAGTACGCGAAATCCTCGCCCGGCTATTTCGCCGACGTGCAGGCGAAACTGAAGAAGCAGGTGGACAGCGGCCAGCTCGGACTCTTCCGCAACGGCTACTGGGGCCATCCCGCCTACAAATTGCCGCCGGAAGCCAACCTCATGGCGGTGGCGCACTACCTCGATGCGCTCGCCTGGCAGCGCGAGGTGGTGGCGCTGCACACCATCCTCGGCGGCAAGAATCCGCATCCGAATTTCGTCGTCGGCGGCGTGCCGATCGCCATCAGCATCTGGCCCGACCATCCGGGGCGCGGCAAGGGGCCGCACTATCGCGGCGGGCAGGGCGGCACCGCGCTCGACGTCACCGGCCTGCAGCGCATCCAGTCGGTGATCCAGTCGATGCGCGAGTTCGTCGACCAGGCCTACGTCCCCGACACGCTGGCCATCGCCGGCTTCTACAAGGACTGGTTCAAGCAGGGCGAGGGCCTCGGCAACTTCATGACCTTCGGCGATCTGCCGGCGAAGGGCATCAACGATCCTTCCGGCTACTTCTTCCCGCGCGGCGCCATCCTCAATCGCGACCTGACGAAAGTGCACGAGGTCGACCTCAACGCCGACGACCAGGTGCAGGAATATGTCGCTCATTCCTGGTACGACTACGCCGGCGGCAAGACGAAGGGCCTGCATCCCTACCAGGGCGAGACGAAGCTCAACTACAGCGGCCCCAAGCCGCCCTTCCAGCAACTGCCGGTGGAGCAGGCCTATTCCTGGCTGAAGTCGCCGCGCTGGAAGGGACAGGCGATGGAAGTCGGCCCGCTGGCGCGCGTACTGATGCTCTACGCGACCGGCCACGCCCCGACGAAGGAACTGGTCGGCGCGACCCTGAAGCAACTCGACCTGCCGGTGCAGGCGCTGTTCTCCACGCTCGGCCGCACGGCGGCGCGCACGCTGGAGACCAAGCTCCTCACCGATGCCATGCAGGGCTGGCTCGACCAGTTGACGGCCAACATCAAGGGCGGCGACGTGGACACCTTCAATGAGGCGCTGTGGGAACCCTCATCGTGGCCGAAGACGGCCAAGGGTGTCGGCTTCATGGAAGCGCCGCGCGGCGGCCTCGCCCACTGGATCGTCATCGACAACGAGAAGATCGCCAACTACCAATGCGTCGTGCCGAGCACCTGGAACGCCGGCCCGCGCGACCCCGACGGCAAGCCCGGCGCCTACGAAGCGGCGCTCGCCGGCCACGCCATCCACGACCCCA
>Ga0209476_10000492_pt1 | contig 26858 bp, 16 predicted proteins | sample KloWWTrecipitate_FD_187179 | JGI IMG/M metagenome (GOLD analysis project Ga0209476, IMG submission 187179) | Active sludge microbial communities from Klosterneuburg, Austria, studying microevolution and ecology of nitrifiers - Klosterneuburg... | ecosystem: Engineered > WWTP > Aerobic digester... | reverse complement strand
CGGGGTTAAGCCCGTCTTATTTCACCGTTTGGATTGTTTGGTGAATAGAAGAAGAGTTTACCCGAGGGGTTTTCGTGGAGCGACATCGCTATTGAGACGGCATCGACCTGGTCGTCGTGCTTGCCGTGTGGAAAGGCACAGAGTTCTTCGACAAAGGCACGGATCCAGTGGCCTCGGACGAGGCGTATGCGTCCTTGGTCGGCGAGGCTGATCCAGGAACCGGCCCTTTCGAGTTTATCGCCGCGGGCATCGACGCCGCGAAATGAGCGTCCGTTAAGGCGTGCGTCGCGGCGGAGCACCTGCATAAAGGCACGGCCGTGGAGGGCACTTTCGATGCCGTGTTCGGTATTTTGCTCCTTGCGTATACATTCGGAGATATAACGCGTTTGCTCCGGAAAGCCTATGCGTCGTCGGTATCCGCCGTCGATGTAGAGATAGCCCTCTGCGTCAAAGGCGATGCGGAACGATGCCGTGTAGTCGGCAGTGCGTTTGGTGGAAATGGCCAGATCGTAGCCGCGTTTCCATTTGAGGCCGGCCGGTGCCTGATCGACAATGTTCCGAAACCACTCGCGTTTGAAGACGTCGCCCTCGGCCGGTACAGGCCTTTGCTGATAGAGCGAGGCAAATGAGAGTTCGCCGACCCGTTCGCGCAGACGCTCAAAGTACTCCGCGGAGAAACGCTCCGGCCAGAGAGCCTCGCCGGGGCTTCGTCCGAGAGCGTCGGGAGGTGTTTCTACCGCGGAGACGCTGAGGCGCAGAGAAGAAGAGGAAGACGGAGAAGCAGCGGGAAGTATTAGATGAGATGAGCAACCGTCGATATCTGAAGTCTCACCCTCCTCACTGTCATTCTCCCCTCCGCGTCTCTGCGCCTCCGCGGTTACCCGTTCTTCCCACGTCTCAGCGAGGGCGGGCAGGCGGATGACGGTCCATTGGTCACCGCCGTCGGCCTGCTCCCTCAGCAGACGCCCGGCGAGGTCGTCTTCGTGCCAGCGGGTCTGTATGAGGATGATCGAGCCTTCGGGTTCGAGGCGGGTCGAGAGATCGTCCCTGAACCAGTTCCAGAGCCTTTCGCGAAGCACAGGGCTGCCGGCTTCGCTGCGGCCCTTGACCGGATCATCGATGATGATCAGATCGGCTCCGTAGCCCGTCACGCCCGCCCCTACGCCGACTGCCTTGAGGCCGCCGCCGACGGTCGTCTCCCACTCCGAGACGCGGTTTGCGGGCCTCGGCCGCGTGAACGGGAAGGGCGAAGCAGTGGAGGAGTTGGGGAGTGGAGGAGTGTGGGAGGCCGCTCTAGTTTTCGTACGGCCGTCTTCCCTACTCCGCTTCTCCCCATCTCCCCCACTCCCCATCATCTCTTCTCCCTCTTCTGCTTGTCCGCGTCTCTGAGCCTCTGCGGCAAAAGAATCCGCAAGCACTGTCCGGATCTTGCGGGAGAATAGATCGGCGAGCTTCTGATTGTAACTGCTGAGAATGACACGCATCGAAGGCCTCTGTTTAAGCCGCCAGGCAGCGTAGCGGACCGTGACGAGCTCTGATTTGCCGTGACGCGGCGGCATAAAGATCATCAGACGCTTACACTCGCCGTCCGTTACTTTTTGCAAGTGCTCGTACAGATACAACTGATGCCGAAGGTCCCAGTCCCAGGCCGACGGCATAGACTTAAGCCACGCGTGGAACGAGTCGGTTGAGTCTGGCGAGTCGGTTGAGTCGGGGATATGTATAGAACCGGGCCGTTCTTGTATCCCTTGCATCCGTGTTTTCCCTTTCAGCTGTTTTGAACGCCGTTCGGCCATTCGGCGCAGGCGTTTGGCTTTCTGGCGGTTGAACTTTGGTTTGGGCGACTCTAGAGCGGAAGGCCTGAGCGGCGTGTGTTCTCTTGCAAACGTGCGGCGGCTTGCGTATGCCGTGCCGCATCTTCCCTTTTTAGTGCCTTTCGCACCTTTCAAGGGCAGATCACCGTCCCAGCCGAAGCGTTCCGGCCAGCCCTGTGTGACAACGCCGCCGCGGGTGCGGGCGTACAGATTGCGTTTCGTAAACCCTCGCCAACCGCGCTCACGCATCTCGGACGCGATCCGCTCGTGTGCACCGCCGCCGTACCTTAAGTACAACTCTCGACAATCCGCGATCTTCTGCTGAGGGACTTTTGCGGCCATATATATAGCCTACCCCCGATCTCAACAAACGCGCTTTACGATATTTACGGGATTTATGAGATTTACGATGTTTATGAGATTTATGAGATTTATGAGATTTATGGAATTTATGATATTTACGGAAAGATGGGCGGTGTGGAAAAGAGTTTGGAATAATTGCGGTAATTGACCTATCATTGACCTATGCCCACACATTTTCGAGGTTCTTTTCGGCTACAGCTGTTCGCTCTGCTGACCATCTCTCTTGTAACAATTCAGACTGCACAGGCCGTTTCCGGGGTTGAGTTTTTTGCTGCACGGTCGTTTGGCGGCGACAATGCGATGTACTACGCCACGAGTGCCGGCGACTTTGACGGCGACGGCAAGGCGGACGTCGTCACGGCAAGTTACGACAAGCTCTACGTTTATTTCGGCGACGGGAGCGGCAATTTTGACGAATCGCCGCTGACGGTATATTCCTACACCAGCAGCAGTTACGTTTATCCCTTGGCGGCCGACTTTAATTCGGACGGGCGGTCTGATCTGGCATTTTTTCGAACGAACCCGCAGACGTCACAGCTGGCGATCGCCATCTATTTTGGCAACGCCGACCGAACATTTAAGGCGCCGGTTTTCAGCAGTCCGTCGCCGATGCCGAACGACCTGAAAGCCGTCGATATGGACCAGGACGGTAAACTCGACCTCGTCGGCCCGGCCCAAGCGTCGGGCAATAACCTGATCGTGACCTACAAGGGCGACCTGTTGGGCTCGTTTGTCGCCACAGATCAGGCCAATACAGGTGTGGCGGCGCGTTCGGTAGTTCCGCTCGATCTCGACAATGACGGCCTGATCGACCTTGCCTACGGCACATCGCAAGACCTCAGGGCGGTCCGCAATCTGGGCGGTGGTTCTTACGCCGCTCCGCAGACGATCGACACGATCGACTTTGGCTTTGCCTCCGTTCGCGGTGCCGACATCAATAACGACGGCAAGATCGACCTGATCGCGTCGCAGGCAGTGACGACGGCTCCGGTGGCGGCGGTCTGGCTCGGTGCGGGCGGGTTTACCTTTACACAGGCAGCCGACATTACTCTGAGTACAAACGAGCGGGCCTATCTGACCGAAGTCGCCGATCTCGATCTGGATGGAAGCAAGGACCTCGTTTTTTCGACGGCCAACCGGACGCTCATCCATCGCGGGCTCGGTAACGGAACATTTGCGGCGCAGACGGTCTATGCCGACGGCGGCGGCGGCGACGCATATGTACGCGATCTTAATAACGACGGCTTTCCGGACATCGTCGCGAACGAGTCGATCGAATTTGCCGTCATCGGATCAGGCAGTTTTTCGGTCCTTTTGAACCGCGGCAACGGGACATTCAGGTCGGCACCGACCATTAATTTTTTGAGCGGGACCAAGGACATCGAGATCGCTTATTTGAACGCCGACACGCTGCCTGACTTTGTCATCGTAAATCGCGGCGGCGGCGGCGGGCCGGGCCCGATCTATATCCTTGTCCAGGGCCAGGCGGCCGGGGCAGTGGACGGCAAGGCAAATTTCGAACGGGCCGAGATCATCCCTGAGGGCAAAGGCCTGGTCGATCCGGGCATTGACGGCTATGCGGCGGCCACGGGCGATTTCACTTCCGATGGGCGAACCGACATTATCGTTGTCGGCCACGGGGCAAATGGCGCCGCGCAAAACGCTTTGCTGCTGCGAAACCTCGGCAACAACACGTTTGCCACGTCCCTGTTGCAGTTTGGGACCGGCGACATATACGATGGCGTCGCCGCCGACGTGAGCGGTGACGGCAAACTCGATTTGATCACCACCGGATATGACGGCGTACTGGTTTCAATTGGCGTCGGCAACGGTACATTTCTGCCGCCGACCGCATACCTGTCGACGGTCGCGAGCAGCCGCATCATAGTCGCCGACCTCAATAACGACACCAAGAGCGACCTCGCTATACTTAATTACAATGCCAATACCATATCTATCCTGATCAACAACGGTTCGGGATCATTTACCGCATCGCCGACGATCTCGCTGGGCTCGGGACTGTTTGATATTGCCTGCGCCGATATGAACCGCGACGGTTATATTGACATCGTCGCAGCCAGAGACGCGGGCGTCACAGTTTTGCCGGGAGCGGGTAACGGTACGTTTGGCAGCGGCCTGAACTCTCAGATAACGCAGGCCTGGGCACTCCGCATCGCGATCGGCGACTGGAATCAGGACGGCGTTCCGGACGTCGGCGTCATCGCCGGCAGAAATACGATCGTAACGCTACTCAATAATGGACACGGCTCTCTCGGTCAGGAGCGGATGTGGACCGCCGGCGTCGAGGCCACGACCCTTACGACCGCCGATCTCGACAGCGATCAGAAGACCGACATCATAGCCGGATTTACCACATCGACCGCCGGTTACGTCAAGCTGTTTTACAATCAGACCGCACCCTCGGTTTTGACGCTCCCCGCTCCGTTCGATTTTGACGGTGACGGCAAGACCGATCTGTCCGTCTTTCGGCCCGGCGTGAGCGAATGGTGGATATCGAAAAGCGGCGGCTCAGGCGTATTTGCCGCTCAGTTTGGCTCGACGGGCGACCGGATCGCCCCGGCCGATTTTACCGGTGACGGCAAGGCCGATATCGCTCTGTGGCGGCCGTCAAGCGGGACGTGGTATGTGCTCAGAAGCGAGGATCTGACGTACTATGCGTTTCCCTTCGGCTCAGACGGCGACGTGCCGATGCCGGCGGATTATGACGGCGATGGCAAGGCCGACGCGGCCATTTTCCGGCCCGCGGGATCGACGTGGTATGTAAGGCGTTCGTCCGACTCGCAAATATCGATCACGCAATTCGGCGCAGCCGGCGACCGGCCCGTCGCAGCAGACTATGACGGCGACGGCAAGGCTGACATCGCCATCTTTCGCCCCGTCGGAGCGTCGGGTGCCGAATGGTGGATCTCGAGATCTACCGGCGGAACATATGCGGCCACATTTGGGACATCATCCGACCTGGCCGTGCCCGGCGACTGGACTGGAGACGGCAAAGCAGACATTGCGTTTTGGCGACCGAACGGCTTTTGGTACGTACTCAGGAGCGAGGATTCGTCGTATTACGCGTTCCCGTTCGGGTCAAACGGCGACGTGCCGTCAGCGGGCGATTTTGACGGCGACGGTAAGTTTGACGCAGCCATATTCCGCCAGCCCGGCAGCCAGTGGTTCATCGCCAACTCAGGCGGCGGAACCGTGATCACCCAATTCGGCGCCGCCGGCGACACGCCGGTTCCGTCAGCATTCGTGCGATAATGCCACGACGTTAGCTCTCGAAATGCGGGCTCGAAGATCTAAATCGGCTCGTTGCCCCGCCTCCTTGGTAACGTGGGGAGTTTGCGGGATTGATTGCTGAAAAGGTCGGGTGTTAGAATGTCAGGTGGCGTGGGTCTTGGCGAGCAGAGCTCGTTGATCGGGAGTTTGTTAATTTGTATCGAGTAAAGCTTTGCGTGCTGGTGGCAGCCCTGGTGCTGGGCCTGTTTGCTCTTTTCGCGGGGCCCGTGTCGGAGCGGGTCAGCGGGCGGAGCAGCTTTGCCGATCTGAATTCGCCGCTTCAACTCACCGCAACAGACTCGGTCTATGCGACCAAGGTCGGACTGCATTGGGAGCCAGTCGCTTACGCGACCGCGTACCGCATCTTTAGGGCGGTGACCAACGATCCGCAATCGGCAAGTTCGATCGGCACAACGCCCGCAAACTACTATTTTGACGCCACCGCGACCGCCGCTCAGCAATATTATTATTGGGTCCGTGCGGAAAACGCAGAGGCTGTCAGCCCGCTCAGTGCAGGCGATGCAGGGATGCGGGCGGTGGGCAACAATTCGCCGGGAGCTCCGTTTCCGCCGCTCGAACCGCCCAACGTGCCCACCGGAAATCCGATCACCGCGGCAAAAGCATATCTCGGCAAGACGCTATTTTGGGACGAACAGCTTTCGTCAACCAAAACGGTCTCGTGCGGCACATGTCATCGGCCGGCGGCCGGCGGCTCGGACCCGCGAACCGGCCCCGCCACACGGCATCCCGGGCCGGACAACACATTTAACACCATCGACGATATTTTCGGTTCGCCGGGCGTGCCCCAGAATGACGCTACCGGAGCGTATTCGCCGGCACCGTTATTTGGTATGGGGCTGCAAGTCACGAACCGCAAAGCTCCCTCATATCTGAACGGCGGATACACGGTGGACGGTATATTTTGGGATGGTCGGGCGAAAGATCAGTTTCGCGATCCGATCACCAACTCGGTGCTCCTATCAAGCTATGGCGGACTTGAGAGCCAGTCCGTTTTCCCGCCGATGTCCACCGCAGAGATGGGACACCTCGGCCGCGATTGGCCCTCGATAGTCGATCGGATCGGCAACTCACGGCCGCTGGCACTTGCTCACGATATACCCGCGGGGCTCTCAAACTGGCTCTCGGGCCGCGATTACGCACAGCTTTTTGCGGAAGCATTCGGTACGCCCGAGGTCACGCCGGCGCGCATCGCAATGGCGATCGCGACGCACGAGCGAACACTGTTTTCGGACCAGACGCCGCTTGACCGCTGGTCGGCGCAGCTCGAATCGCTGACTACGCAAGAGGAGCAAGGCCGCACGATATTCGTAGCTCAGCAATGTACTTTTTGCCACGGCGGGGCTCTGCTCTCGAATGATACTTTTCAAAACGTCGGCGTCCGCCCGACCACGGACGATCCGGGACGCGGAGCCCTCACCGGTATCGGCGCGGACATTGGGCGATTCAAAACGCCGCCGCTCAGAAATCTCGAACTCAGGGGCAACTACTTTCATACAGGCAGGTTTGCAGCGGTCGAGGACGTCGTCGAGTTTTACAACCGCGGCGGTGATTTTCCGGCTCCGAATGTCGATACGCGGGTTAGGCCGCTGAATCTGACGGTCGCACAGCGTGCCGCCCTCGTCGCCTTTCTCAAACGGCCGCTCACAGATCAGCGAGTCGCACAAGAATTGCCGCCCTTTGATCGGCCAAAGCTGTTTACCGAATCGGCGTTTGTCCCGACCATCTCAGGAACAGGCCGCGACGGAACCGCCGGCGTTCCGCCCAATGCCATCGCGATCGAGCCGCCCGTTGTCGGCAATGATCGATTTACGATCGCCGTTTCAAACACTGTCGGTGCGGCCTCGGCAGTGCTGGTGGTCGGAGCGGCTGATCCTGGAGTTGGTTCGACGATCCCCGCGGCGGGCTCGTTTGCACGCGTGCAAATGACGCTTTTGGGCGCCGGCGTTGAAAATGGTTTTGGCTCGGCAGTGCTCTCGATCCCCAATGACGCGGCGCTCATCGGCCAAACATTTTATGGCCGTTGGTACGTCACCGACACAGGCTCTGCAAATGGATTTTCGGTCTCGCGGCTGATCACATTTACAATTTTCGGTACGGCGGCGGCACGGCCGGCTCCGTTCGATTTTGACGGTGACCGCAAAACCGACATCTCGATCTATCGTCCGGCGGTCGGCGAATGGTGGTACGAGCGGTCGTCAAACGGCGGCAATTTCGCCGCTCAATTCGGCACATCGTCGGACCGGACGGCGCCAGCCGACTACACCGGCGACGGCAAGGCAGACATTGCGTTTTGGCGGCCGTCGAGCGGCACTTGGTTTGTGCTGCGCAGCGAGGATATGTCGTTTTACGCCTTTCCCTTCGGCACCGGCACGGACGTCACCGTTCCCGCCGATTACGACGGCGATGGAAAAGCCGACGCAGCAGTTTTTCGGCCTTCGACCAACACTTGGTACATCCAACGGTCTTCGGGCGGCACCGACATCATCGGATTTGGCTCCGCGGGTGATAAACCGGTCCCGGCGGATTACGACGGCGACGGCAATGCCGACATCGCGATCTTTCGGCCAAACGGTGCAAGCGGTGCCGAGTGGTGGATCCGCCGCAGTTCGAACGGCTCGGTTTTTGCGGCTACATTCGGCACGTCGACCGACAAGCCGGTCCAGGGCGACTATACCGGCGACGGCAAAGCCGACATCGCGTTTTGGCGGCCCGCGGACGGCAATTGGTTTGTGCTACGAAGCGAAGACCTCTCATTCTACTCATTCCCCTTCGGAGCAACCGGCGACATTCCCGTCGCAGGCGACTATGACGGCGACGGCAAGCAGGATGCAGGCGTATTCCGGCCATCGAATGCGACTTGGTTCGTCCAGCGATCCACCGCCGGCACCCTGATCCGACAATTCGGCATCGCGGGCGATCTGCCGATCCCGAATTCGTTCGTGCCTTGATCGATATCGGCGTGAGGAAATTTCACGCAAAGACGCTAAGATCGCAAAGAAGACAAAGAACTAGCTGCAATAAACGCGGTAGTCGATCTCGGCGAAAATATTGTCGCGGGATTCGATCTCGGTGAGAAGGGCGAGGTCGTCGGAAGTGAGTTCGCGGTTGTACGACTCGGCACGCTCGTTCACACTCGCGTCTCCGCCATCTGTATTACGGTCGAGCATTTCGGCGAGAAGGTCGAAGCGTTGGATGTGCGAACGAAAGCGGCGGGTCGAGTATTCGACCGTTGTGCCCTGATATATCTGAAACGCCCAGTCGGACGATTGGGCAAGCAGCAGTTCGCGGGCCATTTGGTTGAGAATGCGATTGGCCGGAACGCGGGCGCCCTCGCCTGCAACGCCGGTTCCTCCGGCGTGAGCACCGCTGGCCGCCGAAGCGGCGTCCATGCCGACGAGGGCGTCGGCGTTCCCGGCGAATTTATTCGCGAACTCGGTCATCCGCCGTTCGGCGTCGTGCTGATACGGATACATCCACGCGTTGGCCTCGTTGATCCACACCTTGTAATAGCCGTTTTCGCCCCACGATGATGCAGTCGGCTGTTGGACCTGAATGGGCAGGCCCGAGTCGAGAAAATCGCCGGGTGTGATGCATTCGATCTCGTTTTGATCGAAATGTATCTTCTTAAAGAAAAAATCTATAAACTGCGGACCCTCAAACCACCAATGGCCGTAAAGCTCTGCGTCGTAGGGGCTTACGACGAGCGGCGGATGGCCCTCAAAGGTCTCGCGGAGCAGTTTTGCCTGCTTGATGCGTTCGCCGATAAAGTGCGAGGCATTCTCGGCGGCCTTGTCTCGGGCAAGCGAGGGGATGTACGGTTGCTTGCGGTTTTGCGGCACATCGCGGCCCGTAATGCGATAATATTTGAGCCCGAGATGACGGCGGCTTCCGTCTTCGTGAAGGTGCGGTTTTAGGTATTCAAGCGGAGCGTCCCAACCGATATCGCGGTAAAACTCGCGGTACAGATCGTTGCCCGGATAACCGACCTCGGCGGACCAGACCTGCTGACTCGTCTCAACATCGCGGGCAAAAACGGCCGTTCCATTGGGGCAAACTACGGGCGCGTGGACGCCGTATCGCGGCCGCGGATCGCCGTAGAGTATCGCGTGCGTGTCGGATATGAAATATTCGATGCCGTAGTCCTTGAGCAGGTCTTCGACGCCGGGTTCGTATGCACACTCGGCGAGCCAAATACCGCGGGGTTGGCGGCCGAAATGCTTTTTATAATTATCGACGGCGATCCGCACCTGTGCCCTTCGCGATTCCTGCGTAGAGATGAGCGGCATAAAGCCGTGGGTCGCGCAGCAAGTGATGATCTCGATGACGCCCTCGTCCTGCAGTTCGCGAAAGGCGTTGATCAGATTGCGGCCGTAGCGGTCATTCCAGAGGTGCAGCGACGATGTGAGATTATCGACATACATCTGGGCGACATCGCGAAACTCCTGTGTCTCGGCAAGCGTGCGTTGGAGCTCTTTGCGGGCAAGCTCGAGCAGATTTTCGAGGTGGCGTGTGTAGCGCTCCTGCAATAGTGGGTCCGCGAGCATCTCGCACAAAGGCGGCGAGACATTCATCGCCAGACGCGGCTTCATCCCGCCCTCGTGTAGCGATTGAAAAATGAATATTAACGGTAGATAGACCTCGGTGATCGCCTCGTAGAGCCAATCTTCTTCCAAAAACTCGGGGTACTCAGGATGCCGGACAAAGGGCAGATGAGCGTGAAGAATGAGGCTGAAATATCCTGTCGGCATAGAAAGTAAGCTGTCAGCGGTGGATCGTTAGCAGTATTATTCAGGTGCTTATCGATTACTGCTATACGTAAGCTGTCCCAAAGCCGTCTGACGCTTTATTCGGTTATAAGGTGCTTGATCTTTTTACTGACTTTTGAAAACAAGTCACTTTTCACCACACTAAATTTCTTTAAGACCTTATCCTGGTGGATGGTGAATAATTTATGGGCCTTGACTACAGAACGTTCGGGCAAGATACCGACATCCAGATCATCATTATTGAGTTCTATCGAATAGGCGTCCTTGCGCAGATTGCTCGTGATAACGCAGACAACAATGTCGTGAAATTGCCGATTGTAGTCGTCATTTGATACGACCAGCACGGGACGGCGTTTCGAGCTGCTAAGATCCGAGTACGGAAACGGCACGAGGACGATATCTTTCTGATTACACTTTATCCCAGGCACTTTCCTCATTCTCCCAAGCATTGTTAACCGCGAATTCGGTCAGATCGTCAGTGTTGTCGCCCAAATAAAGGCCATATTTATCCTGATAAAGATAATCCACGAGCCTATTTAGCTTTTTCAGCAACTCGGTGTCCTTGAGCATCGACAACTCGTCTTGCAGGCGTTGATATTCTGAAACCGGGATCTCCATCATTTGCATAGTCCTCTAATGATAGCAAAGAATCAGGCTAAAGAAAGAAAAAAGATGGGGTATCAAATCGATATCCCATCCCTTGCAATTCTCCGGAATTAGTCTACCGTCCGATCGAAAACGAACTCACCGGATTGTATCGCGGTGCGTATTTTGGTGAAACGGTACGGGTCGAAGCAGTTCGCGTTTTGAGCGTTTTCGGAAAGTTGATAAGGCTGGCACCGTACACCGCGGGGCCGAAATCATCTTCGAAAAACTCGCTTTCGTCGATATCGAAATGCTCTGTAAGCGCATTCATCGCCTTGCCCGCCTCGATCGATGCTACATTCGCCTGCAGGATCGCGAAGAGAGCCGGACTGATCTTGAACCGCAGTTCTTCGAGCGTCGATCCGGCGGCAAGCGCCATCATTGCGTAGCGAATATCATCACCCGCGACACCACTCAGGTCGTGGCCCGTGCCGCCGACAAGGTCGGCAAATGCCCGATGCGTGGCACTCTCGGACGCAACGAAATTGTCGCCCGCGACCGCTACGTCAAAGGCGTCGCGGGTAAACCCTGCAACATCGAGCACCTCGGCGAACTTGGCCGCCGACACTCGCCAATCGGATTCGGCCGCAGAGCGCGGACTCGGCGCCCGCCGCGGTGTCTCGACGGTATTTGAGTAAATAATGCGAAAATACGGGCGGTTCGTGGCGTAAAACCCAAGCTCGGCGGTGTAGGAACCGTTGGGCTCGACGTTGAACCACCAGTCGCCCTCGGCGTCACACAGCGTGATCTCTTCGCGGCCGTGATGATTGTCTATGAGCTTTACGACGAGAGCATAACTGCCGAGATCATTGCCGAAAACGCTACGGAGCGTGGCCCATGGGTTTTCGCGAAGTGACCAGTAAAAATAGAGCCGTGTCGGTGTCTGCATCTGCAGACGGGCGCGGTTTTCGCGTTTGAGGTCGGGCAGTTCGACGTCGGCGAGTATCTTAAATACCGGCGACATCTCGGCCAAAGGGTCTACGGCGACGGTCACCAACGTTTCGTCGGGCGTGTCCGTTTTCAACGTTTTTTTGACCGGCTTTTTACCTGCTTTGACCGTTTTTGCGGCCGTGGCGGCGACTGTCGCCTTGGCCTTTTTGGCCGTTTTGGCGGCCGCTTTGACCGGTGAGGTCGCCTCGGCGAGCTCCGCAAAGGGATCGGCAGCGACTGCTTTCGCCCTTCGCTTCAATGGTTTAGCCGTGGGCTCGACGATCTTCGCTGTCGGCTTTGCCGGCTTTACTGCCTTGGCGACTGTCTTCTTGGCGGCGGGCTTCTTCGGCTCGCCCGGTTCGGCAACTGCGGCAAACGGCTCAGCCGCATCCGCCTTTAATATCTCTGACTTTTTGGCCGCCGGCTTGCGGGCAGCACTCTTTTTTGTCGACACTGTAGACTCCATAATTCAAAAACCGCAAACATAAAGTATGCGGTCTTTCGGCACAAGTTACAAGCTGTTTTTAGATTTTCACCGATCTTTAGGGCATCGGGGTGGTCACGGACTTGATCTTGACCTCGATCTTGCCGTAGGTGGTGTCGATGCGGCCGCGGACTGGGATCCGGCGGGCGTCGTCGGTTATCCAGATCAGCATATTGCCCTTTTGCTCGATCAGACGGTCCTTGCCGAAGACGAGCGGCTCGACGCGAAAGCACATTATCTTGCCGAGTTCGGACTTCTGAATTTCGCGGGCCGTGACGCGGATCGGCACCTTATATATAAGGCCCGAATCGCTGATCAACATATCAAACGACGCTCCGACCGCGAGCGGCAGAGAGCGTAGAGCGTAGATGCCTGAGACCAGGTCGTACACAGACGAATTTGTCATTTCCGAAGCGATGCGGCGCGGCGGACGATTGGGGTCCAGGGGGTCGGTCTCGATGTATGTGACACGGCCCTCGCTGTAGTCAAAATCGGCGATGCTGTCGCGGACGCGTTCCTTCTGCACGTCGTGCTTGGTCGTCTTGAGGATGCGCATCAGGTCGCCATCGACGACCGATTCGTACTGCTGTAAAAAGCTGAAACGAAAGAGCTTAAGCAACGTGCCCTTAGATGTCGCCTCGGTCTTGATGACAAAATTGCTCGTATCCGGCACGCGGCTCACGTCAAACTTGAGTTCGGCGACCGATAGACCCTGAATTATCTTGCTGAGTTTGCCCTCGTAGCGAAAGGCCTCACCGTCAACAAACTTGAACGGTGCCGGCTTGCCGGGCGGCGGCGCCTGGGCGAAGGCGTACGAGACGGCAAACGCCGAGAGCAATGCGATCACGATCGATCTTCTAAATGTTCTTAACATCTGTTTAGGTCAGTACTGAAAATACGCCTTGGTCACCAGAAATGCCATCACGGCGGCGGCACCGAGTGCTGCCCGGTACTCGCGGCTTTTCAAGTATAGCTGAAAATCAAATTTGCCGTCCATATTTCGCCAAGGCCTGATCCGCGGCAAGATCGCCGGGACATTTCGCTTGTATTCGGTAAATTCGTCGCCGAATAGCGCCAGCAGATCACCTTCTTCGACGTTTACGACGGGAATATAGATGCACGCCATCAGAATTATCAGCAGAACGCCGAGCCACCAGACACCCGAGGCAACACCGACGCCGATGCACAAAAATAAGCTGCCGGCGTAGAGCGGATTGCGAACGTGGGCGTACGGCCCGAGCGTGGCGAGCACCGACGCCTTACGAAGATGTCCGACCGCCCAGGCCCGAAGTGCGAGACCGAGGACGACCGCCGAACCGCCGGAGGCGAGCGATAGAGGCGTCGGTACGGCAAATATGAACAACGCAAGGGCAAACGGTATCGCGAGGGGAACGCGTATCCGCTGGAGCCATCTTTTATTGAAACGTACCATCGCAGAGATGCTGTCAATTAGGTGCCGATCCGCTGGCGGACCGCGTTAAAGACGGTCTCGACGCTGATATCCATACAGATCCATTTATCGCACGTCCGGCGGTGACAGTCGATGCGGCAATCGATGTCGTCGCGGCTGACGCAGATATCACCGGCGGCGAGGCTGCCATTGCGCCACCATTCGGTCGGGCCGAAAATGCCGACTGTCGGAGCACCGGCGGCAATGGCGATGTGGGTCGGCCCGGTATCGCCGCCGATATAAACAGCCGCACGGCGAGCGATCTCGTAAAAGCCTCTTAGACTCGGCTCGGCCAGGGTCAGCCTGCCCGTTCGGCTGGCCGCGGCTACGCGCTCGGCAAGCTCAGATTCGGCAGGGCCGGTCGCAACGAGCGATGTCATTCCGGTCTCGTCATAAATGCGGTCGGCAAGTTGGCCAAACTTTTCGGCGTGCCAGAGCTTGGTGACCCAACCGCCGCCCGGATTAAGTATCGCAAATCGCTCGCCCATTTGGCTGAGAATGGCGTCGGCCTCGGCGCGGTGCTCGTCCGTTGTGGCGATCGGAAACTCGAGCCGCGTGTCGTCGTACGCAAAGTCGAGGGCTCCGGCAGCGAGATGGAGATTTTTGCGAATAACGTGGGATTTATCGGGCGTTTTGACCGTATCGGTGAGCAAGAATCGCCCCGCCGGTTCACGCAGGCCCAAACGCGAAAAGCCCCAACGCCGCTTGGCGCCCGAGATCTTGGCGATCACGGCTGACTTGATCAGCCCCTGAAGGTCGATAGCGATGTCGTATTTTCGCTGCCGTATGAGCTTGGCCTGCTTGGTCATATCGAGCAAGATCTCGTCGATCACCTTGCCGCCGCGCATCGATCGCGTGTCGATCTCGATCAGATGATCGACCACCGAACTGCCCCGCACGATCTCAGCCGAACGCTGCTCGACGACCCAAGATATCTCGGCGTCGGGCAGATTAGCACGGATCGCCGCGACCGCCGGCAGAGCGTGGACGATATCGCCGATCGCACTTAATTTAACGATAAGGATCCGCATCGGTCTTAATGATAGATCGAATGACGTAAATATATAAATCAGCTATATAGATCAGCGTGCGCGGCAGTTTGCTTTCGCCTCGGTCTCCGGGTCGGCGGTCGATGCCCGGGCGTGTGTAAAAAGAGTTGGCCATACTTGAGCCTTTTTTGCGCAGATATACGCGTAGTATGTTGGAGGACGGTGCGTGTTGGGGAATAACTGTCAATAACAACGATGGACTTGCGACATCTGCGACGATCTATGCGTAATGGATCGATCACTTAGAGCTTCGAGCGAGACTTCGGCCCGATCGACGATCGCCCGAAGGGCCTCAGGAAAAAATATATGACGAAGAATATTCAGCTTTCCGTAAAAACCATTGTGCAAACGTTGGTATTCGCGATGATTTGCCTTACCGCGGCGACCGCCGAGGCTCAGACTTACAACACATACGCCGGTGGATATAACGGAGGCTACGGCACGGTCTGGCGAAATCCCGGTTCGGCGATGCTCTCGCAGGTGATCCAGGCAAATGCTAACGCCTGGCGTGCAAAAAACAAGGTCGCGGCACCGCGGTCCGGCGCAAATCGTGGAAATGCCGCGGCGACCGCGGTTAGCTCGAAACCAACGGCATCGAGCCCGTCTCAAAATACCGGCATCAGCTACGCCGTGTTCAAGCCCGATGCCGCGGTCGACACGGCCAAACTCCTGGCCGACAGCCTTGGCACGACCCGCGAAGAAAAAGCCCTGCTTGCGGCGGTTTTCAAGCAGACCAAAACGTCTTTTGAGACTGCGGCGGCCGCCAAAGGGTGGAAGAATAATTACGCCGGAGCAATGACATTCTTTGTCGTGACGGCGGTAACGGTCTATCGCGACGGGCCTGAGCCAAGCGAGGCGGGTGCCGATAATTTCTTTAACGGATTTAGTCAGGTCATCGACAGCGTGCCCGAATTTGCCAAGATCCCGAATCGCGAAAAACAGGACTATTACAACAAATTGATCGGCTTCAGCGGTCTTCTGCTAGCCGGATATAACGAAGGTAAGCAAACCAATAACCGCGAAACACTCAAGGCGTACAAGCAAATTGCGGGTATGTTGATCGAGATGATCTTAAAGACTGATCCGAATAACATAAACGTCTCCGGCGGAAATATCGAATTTCGCTAGTGTCCAAACTGCAATAGATTTTGCCCGACACCGATGCGTTAGGTGCGGGATCAATTGGCCAAGCCAAGAATACTCGGCTGGCTAAAAACTTGAGTCTCAGTCATCTGAACTCTGGGTTTCTATGATCCTTTGTCCCAAAAGCGGACATCTCACCTATTACAAATTTCGGATGTATAAAGTGCTAACTATACTAATGAACATTCAGTCTTTACATTGAGCGATATTCGATATAAAATGCGACCCATTCGCGACGATCTACTCGGAGGATGATGTTATGCAAAAAGCAGTTCAATTATTATTAACGGCAATTTTGGTCATTGCGTTTTTCGGAGCCTATTCAGGGTACGATCGGTCGGAGCGGCCCGCCTGACCGCGTGAATATGAGTAATGTAGTCCCATAAAAAGGGTTGAATTTTCGGTAGATCGGTCTATCTATGAAGAAACGGCGCATTAATAAAAACAGATACGATTATCAGCGTGTCTGGTAACCACTTGTTCTCACAACCATTTCTCAGGAGGAACGTATGAAATTGAATTCCGGGATCGCTCTTTTTGTTTTGTTTGTCTGTTTTTCGTTGACCCCGGTTTTCTCTCAAACAACCGAATTTACTTACCAGGGCAGTCTGAAGGACGGTGCAAATCCGGCAACCGGCAACTACGATTTTGAGTTTGCGCTGCGACACTGACACGGAGCACGGTCGCGGTCGCGGGCGGCGTATTTACGGTCAGCCTTGATTTCGGGGGCACACAATTTCCGGGAGCCAACCGCTTTCTTGAGATCAGGGTCAGAACTACAGGCGGGGGAGCATTTACCCTGTTGGCTCCGCGACAACAGGTCAACAGTTCGCCTTACTCGGTAAAAAGTCTTGCCGCAACTAATGCGGCCAACGCTCTACAACTTGGCGGAGTCAACGCAGGGCAATATGTCGTCACGACTGATCCGCGAATGGCCGACAACAGAGCTCCAACGGCGGGCTCAGCGAATTACGTCCAAAACACGACTAGCCCACAGGCATCAAGTAATTTCAACATCAGCGGCACAGGCATTGCGGGTATTTTCAGAGCCGGAACGCAGTACAATATTGGCGGCAATCGCATATTGAGCAATCTGGGGTCTGCTAATCTCTTTGCCGGTGTTGGTGCAGGCCAGGCAAATACGACGGGCGCCTCCAACTCGTTCGTCGGCTCATCTGCCGGTTACGTAAACACGACAGGCTTTAACAATTCGTTCGTCGGGTCGTCTGCCGGTTACGCGAACACGACGGGCTATTACAACTCGTTCTTCGGTGGGTCTGCCGGTTACGCGAACACGACGGGCAAATGGAACTCGTTCTTCGGCTCACTTGCCGGCGAATCGAACACGACGGGCGGTTCGAACTCGTTTTTCGGTTCGAATGCCGGCAAAGCGAACACAACGGGCGAGAACAACTTGTTCGTCGGCTATTCTGCCGGCAACGCAAACACGGAGGGTGGCGATAACTCGTTCGTCGGCAGGGATGCCGGTTACTCGAACACAACGGGCCTCGCTAATTCGTTTTTCGGCTCGGGTGCCGGGTACTCGAACACAACGGGCGGCTCGAACTCGTTCTTTGGCTATAATGCAGGCAAAGCGAACACGACGAGCTCCGGCAACTCGTTCTTTGGCAAAAATGCAGGCAACGCAACCACGACGGGCGACAACAACTCGTTCGTGGGGTCGTCTGCCGGTCAAGCGAACACGACGGGCTTCGGCAACTCGTTCGTCGGCAACAGTGCCGGTTACTCTAACACGACGAGCTATTACAACTCGTTCGTCGGCGTGAATGCCGGTTACTCTAACACGACGGGCTATTACAACTCGTTCTTCGGCTATGAGGCCGGTCAATCTAACACGACGGGCAAGGGCAATACCATCATCGGCATTGGCGCGGATGTATCGTCGGGCAACCTTTCAAATGTCACAGCGATCGGCTCCATGGCGATCGTTAACGCCAGCAACAAGGTGCGGATCGGCAACGCCGCCGTTACGGTCATCGAGGGTCAGGTCGCATATACCTTTTCGTCGGATAAAAACCTGAAAGAGAACTTTCTCGCCGTCAGCGGTAAGGACGTTCTGCGTAAGATCCGCGGGTTTAATATGACCAGTTGGAACTACATCGGCCAGGATGCTAAGTCGTTTCGCCATTACGGCCCGATGGCACAGGATTTCTACTCGGCTTTTGGCCGCGACGAGATCGGTTCATTCGGCTCGCCGACCACCATCAACTCCGGCGATATGTCCGGCGTGATGCTAGCCGCGATCAAGGAGCTGTCCACCGAGAACGAGGCACAAAAAACGGAGATCAGCGATCTGCTGAAGCAGTTCGAGGCACAGCAGGCCCGGATCGAAGGCCAGCAGAAGCTCATTGATAAACAGCAAGAGCAGATCAGCCAATTAATAATACTCGTGTGCGAATTGAGACCGGCCGCGAAAGGGTGTTCGCCCAGGTGAACATAGACTGAAGTCAATTTTTTTTGGGCGATATCTAAGGACATTTACGACAATCTACTCGGAGGATGGTTCTATGCGAAAGGTGATTCAATTATTTTTGGCGATGGTTCTTACCGTAATTTTATTCGGGGCGGCTTCGGCACAGACGACTGAGTTTACCTATCAGGGTAGCTTGAAAGATGGTGCAAATGCCGCAAACGGCAACTACGATTTTGAATTTGCGTTATTCAACGCTCTTTCGGGCGGAGCCCAACAGGGCTCGACTTTGACTCGAAACACTGTTGCGGTCGCTAACGGCACGTTCGCGGTAAAGCTTGATTTCGGCAGCCAGTTTCCCGGGGCAACCCGGTTTCTTGAGATCAGGGTTAAGCTTTCGGGCGGCATGGTTTATACGCCGTTGGCGCCGCGACAACAAGTCAATAGTTCACCATATTCGGTGAAAAGTTTGAATGCGGATAATGCGACGACCGCAACAAATGCTACGAATGCCACAAATGCGGTAAACGCGACGAACGCGGTGATGGCAACAACCGCGACAAATGCGACTAATGCTGTTAACGCGACCAACGCAACGACGGCCACAACCGCGACCAACGCCACGCAACTCAACGGGCAGCCATCGGCATTTTATCAGAACGCGGACAACCTCAACGCGGGCACCTTGAACGCTTCCCTTCTGCCGAACCCGCTTAGTCTGACAGGCGCGGCCTCTACGGCGATCATCAGCGGGACAAACAGTTCAACATTGTTCAATTCGGCGGGGGTGCGCGGCACTTCGACCGCGCTTAACGCCACCACGTACGGCGGATACTTTTTGAGCGAAAGCCTGGACGGGACCGGCGTGTACGGCAATTCAACGGCAGGTAGCGGCAACACCTACGGCGTGTGGGGCCAGAGCTCCAGCACGGACGGGGCTGGCGTGTTCGGCTGGGCGACTGGGGTAACCGGCTCTACCTTCGGCGTACGCGGTTTTGCCAGCAGCCCTACAGGATATGGGGTTTACAGTGGCGGCAACATGGGTGCGTCGGGCACCAAGTCGTTCCGCATCGACCATCCGAATGATCCCGCGAACAAGTACCTCCTCCACTACTCCGCCGAGTCGCCCGAGGTCATCAATTTCTATTCGGGCAAAGTGATCCTTGACAGCGATGGCACCGCTGTCGTCGAACTTCCCGCATACTTCGCATCCATCAACAAAGACCCGCGGTACACGCTGACCGCGATGGGGGCACCGATGCCGATGCTGCATATCGCCGAGGAGATCAGCGAAGATAAGCTCGCTGCCGGCGCAAAAGCGATGCCGGGCGAGGTAGTGCCAAAGGTTTCATTCCGCATCGCGGGCGGAGCTCCGGGGGCAAAGGTCTCGTGGCGTGTCGAGGCGGTCCGCAACGATCTCTGGATGCGAAACCGTGCGGCACCCGTCGAAACAGAAAAAGAAGGGCTGGAAAAGGGGACGTATCAGTACCCGGAGTTCTACGGCCAGCCAAAGGAGCGCGGCATGAACTACGAACCGGCTCGTGATGACGCCCTGCGTACAAAACAGGACCAGCGTCCAAAGACGCCCTGAGCTAAAAAACCGGATGCTGCCGGTACGAGTAAGAATTTGTTGGCGTCGTGCCTGTCAAGGCCGGCAAGGAACAGCAGGAGCAGATCGACGAGCAGAAAAAAACAATGGACAGACGACAAAACGAGATCGATGCTCTAAGACAGATCGTCTGCGAGCTGAGGCCGGACGCAACGGCATTATCGCCGAGGTCAACAATAGGTTGACGATGCGTGATTTTCGGAGCACTAGTGCGGATGACTCATTACAACTTAACGGAGGATTATGTTATGCGAAAGGTGATTCAATTATTTTTGGCGATGGTTCTTACCGTAATTTTATTCGGGGCGGCTTCGGCACAGACGACGGAGTTTAACTATCAGGGCAGTCTGAAGGACGGTGCAAATCCGGCAACCGGCAACTACGATTTTGAGTTTGCTTTGTTTGACTCGGTTGCTGCGGGTGGGCAGATCGGTTCGACACTGACGCGAAGCACGGTCGCGGTCGCGGGCGGCGTATTTACGGTCAGCCTTGATTTCGGGGGCACACAATTTCCGGGAGCCAACCGCTTTCTTGAGATCAGGGTCAGAACTGCAGGCGGCGGGGCATTTACGCCATTGACCCCGCGGTCACCGATAAACAGCTCTCCGTATTCGGTAAAAACACTGACTGCGGATAATGCGACCAACGCGACGACTGCCACAACAGCAACTAACGCATCCCAACTCGGCGGAGTCGCGGCAAACCAATATGTCGTAACGACCGACCCACGAATGACCGACGCCCGGGCGCCGATTGCGGGAAGCGCAGATTACATTCAAAACTCGGTTTTCCAGCAACCTACGAGCAATTTCAGCATTAGCGGAACAGGAAAGGCAAACACCTTTACGGCACTCACACAATTCAACATAGGATTGTCCCGTATTCTGAGTAACGGAGGAACGAACAATATTTTTGCCGGCGTCGGAGCCGGTGCAACAAACGCGACGGGGAGCAACAACTCGTTTTTCGGCCAAAATGCTGGTGCTGCAAATACGACTGGCAACAATAACTCATTCTTCGGCAGTGCTGGCGTCGCCACGACGACAGGCACCAGCAACGCATTTTTTGGACAATCGGCGGGCGGAAACAACATAACCGGATTTGCAAACACAATGATCGGGACCAATGCCGAGGTCACGGCTCCCGACCTCCAATTTGCGACGGCGATCGGAGCAAATGCCAGCGTCGCGACCAGCAATACCATCTCTCTCGGACGGAGTGCGGGCCAGGATTCCGTCAATATTCCCGGCATATTAAATGTCGCAGCCCAGTACAATATCGGCGGCATTCGCATGATCAGCTCGGCGGGAGACAACAACCTCTTTGTCGGTCGGGGAACGGGAGCCGCGAACGTAGTAGGCCAATCTAATTCCTATTTCGGCGACGAGGCGGGCCTTAGCAACAACGGGTTTCACAATTCCTTTTTTGGCGCGTCGGCGGGCCGAATGACAACGAGTGGTTTGGGTAATTCGTTCTTTGGTTCCGGGTCAGGCCAGTTGAATATCGGCGGCGAGAGAAATTCGTTTTTCGGCTATCTCACCGGAGCGTCAAATACCTCTGGCAATGTGAATTCGTTTTTTGGCGCAAATGCAGGCGACTCAAATACGATCGGCAGCCTAAACGCGTTTTTTGGATCGCTTTCGGGCGGTGCTAATACGACTGCGGGCAATAACGCCTTTTTCGGTGCACAGTCGGGAATGAAGAACACGACCGGCGGCAGCAACACTTTTGTCGGCGCCAATGCGGGCGTTGACAATCTCATCGGTTCCGATAATGCATTTTTCGGTTCGAGTGCCGGAAGTAATAATCTCGCCAGCCAAAATTCATTCTTCGGAGCCCTTTCGGGTCTGGCAAATACGACCGGTCTTCAGAATTCGTTTTTTGGTTACCGGTCGGGCAGCGCAAATACGACGGGCGTCGCAAACTCAGCCTTCGGTTTCTGGGCTGGCAATACGTCCACTACCGGCAGCAATAATGCCTTTTTTGGCAGTTTTGCAGGTTCTAACAATACAACAGGCGGCCAAAATTCTTCTTTTGGTGCCTTTTCCGGAGTCGCGAATACAGGCGGAAACTTTAATTCCTCGTTCGGATACGGCGCCGGCGTCAACAATCAAACCGGTAGTAGCAATTCGTTTTTCGGACGGAATGCGGGACAAAGTGCCAATTCCGGCGACAGCTCATTTTTCGGTGCCGAATCCGGCGCGAATACAACCGTCGGCGGCAACTCCTTCTTCGGCCGAGCGTCAGGGTTTGCAAATACGACTGGCGTCGGCAATTCATTTTTCGGATTTCGTGCCGGTGAGGCGAACACAAGTTCAGGCCTTAATTCGATGTTTGGCCATCTGGCAGGACAATCGACCACAGGCGGCGCAAATTCATTTTTCGGGGCGAATACCGGGGTCCTCAATACAACCGGGATCGTGAACTCATTTTTCGGAGGCCAGGCTGGTGAATCAAACATCAACGGCGGTGGCAACGCTTTTTATGGCTATTCCGCTGGGAGCGGAAATACGTCCGGCTCGTCCAACGTGTTTGTCGGAACTGCAGCCGGAAATACAAACGTCACAGGCAATAACAACACGATCGTTGGCAATAGTGCCGACGTTACGAGCGGAAATCTGACATATGCTACCGCTATCGGGGCAGATGCGGTCGCTAGTCAAAGCAACTCGATCTTTCTAGGGCGATCGAATGGCTCAGATTCTGTGCGAATTGCCGGCTCGACCGTTATCGATGGTACTCTCGTTATCGGTGCTCCCGGTGGAGCCGGGTCTACGTCGGTCTGCCTAAATGCCGCGAATCGTATTACTTTCCCGTGCTCTTCTTCGCTGCGGTACAAAACTAACATCAATCGATTCGGGTTTGGCCTCGATCTTGTCACACGCCTGAGCCCGATCACTTTCGACTGGAAAGACGGCGGTATGCACGATCTCGGCCTCGGTGCCGAGGATGTCGAGGCGATCGAGCCTTTACTCGTCACATATAACGCAAAAGGCGAGGTCGAGGGCGTCAAATACGACCGCATCGGCGTCGTGCTCGTCAACGCGGTCAAGGAACAGCAAAAAATGATCGAAAAACAGCAGTTGCAGATCGACTTGCAGGTTAAGCAGATCGCGGAGATGAAGGCTCTGATCTGTGCGGGAAATCGCCTGGTTAACTTTTGCAAAAAACCGTGAGCCAAAATGGACGGTTTCTACGCGTAGTCAAGGTAAGACAATAAAACGTCACTTTGACCTGATTTACCGAGAGAGACCAATATGACTAAACTGATCGCCACTACAATCTTGTTTGCCGGCCTGCTGCTTATGAACCAAGCCGTCTTTGCCCAATCGACCGAATTTACATATCAAGGAAGTCTGAAGGACGGTGCGGGTGCCGCAACGGGCAATTACGATTTCGAATTCGCCCTTTTCGATTCCCTAGCGGCAGGCTCGCAGATCGGTTCGACACTGACACGGAACACCGTCGCGGTCGCGGGCGGTACATTTGCGGTAAAGCTCGATTTCGGCAGCCAGTTTCCGGGAGCAACCCGCTTTCTTGAGATCCGCGTGCGGCTTACGGGCGGCGGGGCATTGACCACGCTTTCGCCAAGACAACAAGTAAACAGCTCACCGTATGCGGTTAAGAGCCTGAGTGCGGATACTGCCGCCACCGCCGCCAATGCCAATACGGCCGCGTCGGCTACCAATGCATTGAGCCTCGGCGGTGTGGCAGCGGGCCAATATGTCTTGACCGGCGATGCCAGACTCTCAGACGCTCGCAGTCCACTGTCCGGCAGTGGGAATTATGTTCAAAATACAACGGGCCAGCAACCGGCAACCAATTTCAATATTAGTGGAAACGGCACGGCGGGCGGCACGTTGTCCGGACAAAATGTTAATTCGACCTTCGAATACAGGCTTGGCGGACAACGATTCGCAAGTCAGGTCAGTTCAAATTTAGTGTTTGGCCTCGAAGCCGGTACGCCGAATGGCGGCCTCGCAAATACCTACGCGGGCTACCGGGCCGGACTTGGGGGAACGTCAAATACGTCAAACAACGCGTTTTTCGGAGCCAACGCCGGACGCTCGAATTTTCTGGGAAATGATAATTCGTTCTTCGGCAACGGTTCCGGCGAATTGAATTCGAGCGGCGGATTTAACGCGTTCTTTGGCAGCAACTCGGGAGCCGCCAATTCCAACGGAAACCGAAATGCGTTTTTCGGGGTGACCGCAGGCCGCGACAACACGCTTGGCAGCGACAACACTTTTGTAGGCGGGGCGGCGGGCCAGGCCAATCAATCTGGTAACAACAACTCGTTTTTCGGTAGCGTGGCCGGGACTGGAACGACGACCGGTTCGAACAACTCGTTTTTCGGTCGCGCGTCGGGGAATGTAAATGTCTCGGGAACCTTCAACACGGCGATCGGCGACGGAGCAAATGTCGGCTCGGCCAACCTGAACTTCGCCACCGCCATCGGGGCCGGTGCCATCGCGTCGGCCAGCAACACGATCGCGCTCGGAAGAAATGCAGGCCAGGACACCGTCGTTGTTCCGGGAACTCTTTCCGTGACGGGATCGATCAACGGCACGGTCTCACATGCGACCAACGCGGACAATGCTATAAATGCAACAAACGCGATCAATGCTAGCAACGCTACCAACGCAGCAAATGCCGCACAACTCGGCGGCGTCGCCGCGAATCAATTTGTGCAGACTAACGACGGCCGGCTGACCGATGCGAGATCGCCGCTGCCGGGAAGCTCAAATTACATTCAAAACGGCACATCCGCACAAGGGACAAGCAATTTCAACATCAGCGGAACGGGTACCGCGAATGTCTTGAACGCCGCAACACAATTCAATATCGGCGGTAGCCGCGTGCTGAGCGTGGCGGGCACCCACAATCTATTCGCAGGTTTTGGTGCGGGCGCCGCGACTACTGCGGGAATTTGGAACTCTTTCTTCGGAGAATCGGCGGGATCCTCAAACACGAACGGTTACGACAATTCGTTTTTTGGGGGAAACGCAGGATCCTTAAACACGAGCGGTAACTTTAATTCGTTTTTTGGGGAAGGCTCCGGAGCAACAAACACGGGAGGCAATAAAAACACGTTAATCGGTGCGAACTCAGATGTAGGCGTCTCTTTTCTTACCAACGCAACCGCTATCGGAGCAAACGCAAGAGTGGATCAAAGCAATTCGCTTGTTTTGGGAAGCGTAAATGGCTTCAACGGCGCGACCTTCGATACAAATGTCGGCATCGGCACAACCTATCCCCGCTACAGGCTTCATGTCGTCGGGGAGAACGTAAGGGTCGAGGGCAACACGACGGCGATCTTTCCACGTTATTCGCTTAACTTCACGGGCGGCGCGGTGGACGCAAAAAAATGGCAAAACTATGCGACAACAAACTCTCTCACCTTTACCGCATTAAATGATGCCGAGACTTCCGAAACGGGGTGGTTGACGGTCAATCGCGCCGGTCCCGCTATCACGAGCATCTCTTTTCCGAATGGAAATGTTAACATCGGCACAGCAAACACTCCTGACAAGTTAGGAGTCAACGGAACGATGAGCTTGGGAGCATTGGGCTCCGCCGGATCAACGGCTCTCTGTCGCAACGTCCAGAATCAGATCTCGACCTGCTCATCTTCGCTGAGGTACAAGACTAACATCAGCCGATTCGATTTCGGTCTGAACCTGGTCAATCAACTCAAACCAATAACATTCGACTGGAAAGACGGCGGAATGCACGACCTCGGCCTCGGCGCCGAGGACGTCGCGGCGATCGAACCTTTGCTCGTCACCTACAACAAAGACGGCCAGGTCGAGGGCGTCAAGTACGACCGTATTGGTGTTGTTCTAGTAAACGCCGTCAAAGAACAGCAATCCCAGATCGAAGCACAGGACGCGAAGATCAAGTCGCTTGAGATGCCAGTTAAAGGCATTTAAGGCTCTGGTCTGTTCACAAAACCCGTCGGCGGAGGTTTGCCGGGCTAGGAATTAGAAGGAATCGTTATGAAGAAACTCAGTTTGATAATCGCGTGTTTGGTGTTGACCGTTTTGGTAGTCAGCGTTGCCCGATCCCAGTCGGGCGGCAGTTTTACGATCACCAAGTCGGTGATAGGCGGAGGCGGGGGGCGAACTGCGGGCGGGGCTTTCACGCTCGACGGCACGATGGGCGAGGCGGTCGCCGGGACGACATCGACTGGCGGGTCATTTAACCTGACGAGTGGTTTCTGGGGCGGCGGCGGAAATAACGCAGCCAATGTGCGTTCGCCGTTCGACTTTGACGGTGATTCCAAAACCGACATTTCGATCTTCAGGCCGGGGCCGGGTGAATGGTGGGTGTTGAACAGTTCGAACGGCGGCAATTTTGCGACGCAGTTCGGAGCCTCGACCGACAAGATCGTGCCGGTGGACTTTACGGGTGACGGCAAGACGGATGTCGCGTACTGGCGGCCTTCGACCGGGTTTTGGTTTGTGCTGAGAAGCGAGGATTTTACATTCTACGGATTCCCGTTCGGTGCCAACGGCGATGTGCCTGCACCGGCGGATTATGACGGCGACGGCAAGGCGGACGCGGCGGTATTCAGGCCTTCGACGGCGACGTGGTATATCAGTCCATCGACCGGCGGCACGACCATACAGGCGTTCGGCATTCCGACCGATCTGCCGGTCCCTGCGGATTACGACGGCGACGGCAAGGCCGACATCGCTGTCTGGCGTCCGACCGGCGTGAGCGGTGCTGAGTGGTGGATACTCAAGAGCTCGGGCGGTTCTTTCGCCACCCAATTCGGCCAACCGACCGACAAGGCCGTTCCCGGAGACTTCACCGGTGACGGCAAGACGGATGTCGCATATTGGCGGCCATCGACCGG
>Ga0209476_10000490_pt1 | contig 26867 bp, 21 predicted proteins | sample KloWWTrecipitate_FD_187179 | JGI IMG/M metagenome (GOLD analysis project Ga0209476, IMG submission 187179) | Active sludge microbial communities from Klosterneuburg, Austria, studying microevolution and ecology of nitrifiers - Klosterneuburg... | ecosystem: Engineered > WWTP > Aerobic digester... | reverse complement strand
CGGAACCCGGAAAGGTGGCAGAGTGGTCGAATGCGCCGGACTCGAAATCCGGTTTACGGTTACACCGTAACGTGGGTTCGAATCCCACCCTTTCCGCCAAGCGCCAGCACCGGCGCGGGACTCCAGAGCCGCGCGCAACCGGACCGCAGGACGGCGAATCGCCTGCGCTACCATGGCGGCGGTCGCGCGGCGCACCCACGCGCTGCGCGGTCCCGTCGAGGTCGGCGTGCACAAGCGGAGGGCCGAGGTGGGCAAAGGCAACGCGTTCGAGCGGGACAAGCTGATCCGCTTTCATCACTGCGATCCGGCCGGGATCGTCTTCTATCCGCAATACTTCATCCTGTTCCACGAGCTGGTCGAGGACTGGTTCAACCACGGCCTGCAGCACAACTACGCCGAGCTGGTCTATCGCCAGCGGCTCGGGCTGCCGATGGTGCGCGTCGAGTGCGATTTCCTGTCGCCCAGCAAGATCGGCGAGATGCTGACGCTGAGCCTGGGCGTGCGGCGCATCGGGCGCAGTTCGCTCGGACTCGCGGTCGAAGGGGTGGCTGGCGGCGTGCCACGCGTGCGTGCGGCGCTGACCGTGGTGCTGGCCGACGTCGACGGTTTGCGCTCGGTTGCCTTCCCGGCGGAACTGCGCGCCGGCATCGAGCGCTACCTGACCGGTTGACCCGGCTCGCGCGGGCGTCGGCATGACCCCGGCGCCGGCTGGGCGGTGCCGAAACTGTGCCGAATGTCCCATTCGGCGCCCGCACGGTCGACCGATTCGGCGCTGCCCATGCAACTTGTTCACTGATCGCCCATAGCGGTTCCGATAGCATCGCTCCTGTCGCAACGAGCCCCTCAGGCAGGTCCGGTTCCCGGATCGACCGATCGGCGGCCCGCGCCAGAAGAAGTCGATGACCGAATCGGACCTGTCGTTCCCTAGACCCCCGCCGCGTTCGCTGCTGTTCGCGCGCACCCGCGAGTCGCTCGCGGATGCGCTGTCGGACGCCGCGACCGACGCGCTGCCGGCGATCGCCGACCAGCTCGACGCCGCCGCCGAGCGCGCGCTCGACGGGCGCGAGCGGCAGTCGCTGCTCGGCGCCGCACTGCGGCTGCGACGCGAGACGGCCAGCCGCGTGACGAAGGTCGCCGACGCGCTGGCGCGCCGCGCGAGCCGCTGCATCGAGGCGTTCCGCCGCGCCGGGGAAGGCGACGAGGCGCAGCCGCTTGCTCTGGTCGAGGACGAGGAACTCGAGGCGCAGATCCTCGCCGCCGACCTGGCCGGCGCCGCACGCGAACGAGCCGGGAGAACCTATCCGCGCTACGTCGCGCGGTTGAGACAGCTGATCGATCACGACTGGGGCGACGACGACCTGAATCCGCTGGGGGCTCGCACCCTCGCGAGCGCCGCGGTGGCTTCGCTCGACGGCGTCGCCGAGGGCGCGCGCGCGCGCGCCGCGCTGCGCCAGCTGGTGCTCACGGCGTTCGCGGCGCCGATCGCCGAGGCGATCGAGCGCGCCGACGGCCTGCTCGAAGAAGCCGGCGTGTCACCGGCCGAGCCGGTCGGCGTCGCGCCGGAGCCTGCAACGGCGGTGCCCGAACCCGCCGCGGTGGCGCCCGGACCGGCCGCGATCGCGCCGGAGTCGCGGGCGCCGCGTGACGAGGACATCGACGTCGGCGAGCCGATCGACACGGCCCCCGGCCCGGAGCCGTTTCCCGAGGCGCCCGATGCGTTGCCGATGGCGCCCATGCCGGGCGCGGACGAAGGGCTGCCGGCCGCACCGCGCGACGCCGAAGCGCCCATCGACGCACTCCCGACGGCCTCGTCGGAGAGCGCGCCCGCTGCGCCGGGCGTCGAGCGCCGCAGCGGGGCCGTCTCGCGCGCGATCGGCGTGACGCTGCAGGCCGACCGCGACGCGGCCACGCTGGGCAGTTCGCCGCTGGCCTCGGTGCCCGAAGGACAGCGGCTGCGCGTGTTGCCCATGCTGCAGCCGGTGGCGGATATCGAGCGCGACGCGGTCGCGTTCGCCCATGCGATCGGCGCCATGCCGTACAGCCGGGAAGCGCGCGCCGAATTCTTCGGCAACGTGCGCACGCGAATGCGCGAGGCGGGTGCCGCCCCGGCCCAGGTCGCCGTCGTCGACCTGGTGGCGGCGATGTTCGACTACGTGATCGACGACCGGCGACTCCCCGAGGCCGCCAAGCCGCTGGTCTGGCGGCTGCAGCAGCCCGCGGTGGCGCTGACCTTGCTCGATCCGGCCTACCTCGGCGACGACCCTCGCTCGTTGAGGAAGCTCATCGAGCACTTCGGCGCGATCTCCGCCGCCTTCGGCGAGGACATCGTGCGCGGCAGCGAGCTCTATCGCCGCCTCGAGACGGTCGTGCGAGCGGTCGAGATCGTCTCGAGCGCGCTGCAGTCGCGATCGGCGGTGATGGCGCAGCAGGTCGAGAAGGAATACTCGCGGGCGGCCCGCAGCGTCGGGCAGCTGATCGACCGCGTGGTGCGCGAGCGCCGCACGCTCGAGGAGACGCCGAGCCGCCGCAACCGGCGAGACTATGCCAGGCGCCCGAACCGCGAACGCGAGAAGCAGGTCACCGAGCGCCTGCGCACGATGCTCGCCGCTCGGCTCGACCGCCACCGTGCGCCGCAGTCGGTGCGCGAGTTCGTCGACAATGTCTGGCTGCGCCACATGCGGACGGCGGCGCTGCGCAACGGCGAGGAGAGCTCGGAGTTCCGCGTGTCGCTGCAGGTGGTCGACGACCTGCTGTGGAGCCTCGACGAGGATGGCGAGCGGCACAGCCGCCGCGAACTGGCGCAGCGCATACCCCCGCTGATCCGGTTGATGACACAGGGCGTGCGCGAGATCGGTGCCAAGGAGGACGAGTTCAAGTCGTTCTTCGACGAGCTGTTCCTGATCCACCTGCGGCGGATGCAACGTCGCGAGCGCGAGCGAGGCGTCACGACGCGGGCGCGGCTGGACGGCGGAACCGCCGCCGGCGTGCCGACGCTGGCCGAGCAGGTCGCCGCGAGCGGACCCGCGACCGCGCCGCGAGAGCCCCCGTCGACCACGGTCCGGCCGCCCGCTCCGCAGCCGGCGCCTGCGGTCGCAGCCGTGCCGCCGCCGGCAGCGACTGCAGCCACGACGGGTGCCGAAGCCGGGCATGAACGCGGCGACGAAGACGGCACCGAGCGCCGGCTGCTGGAGATCCTGGAGTCGCTCGATCTCGCCGACCTGCCCGAGTTCCCGCAGCGCCGTCCGCTCGGGGCCGAACAGTCGATCGCGCAGATGCGGCGCGGCGACTGGATCGAGTTGGTCGCGCGCGACGGCGGCAGCAGCTACCTGAAGGTCGCCTGGATCAACCACCGCCGGACGGTCGCGTTGCTGGTGCGGCACGCCGACCGCAAGGCGATGTCGCTGCGCACCGAAGAGCTTCAGGCGCGCTTCGAGCAGGGGCGCGCGTTCCTTCTCGGCGACCGCTAGAGGTCCTCGCGACGCGTCCGAGGTGTCTGCACTATAGTGCTTGACATGCCCGGGTGAAGGAATTACGGTGCATCCGCCGATCGCCTCGCACCGCCGGGGTTTCGGTGCGTCGCCCGTCGTCCGAGCGTGCCTGGGCGACCGTTCCCGGATCGCTGCGATCCGGGAAGCCCCGCGGTTGCGCTCGGCTCGCTGACAGCGCAATCTTGGTCGGCTATCGTTCGCGGATCGTCATTCGCGGAATGGTCGGGCGCCGTCGCAGGCGGATCGATGGCGGCCCATTCGATTGTCAAGGACAGGAGAGTTCGATGGACAGGAGACACGCAGTGAAGCTGGCCGCGGCGGCGGTCGTCGCGGCAATGGCAGGTGGTGCCGCGGCGCAGGGCAAGCCCGTGAAGGTCGGCTTCATGCTGCCATACACTGGAACCTACGCGGCACTCGGCACCGCGATCGAGAACGGATTCCGGCTGTACGTCGAGGAGCAGGGCGGCAAGCTGGGCGGGCAGCCGATCGAGTTCGTACGCGTCGACGACGAGAGCGATCCTTCCAAGGCCACCGACAACGTCAACAAGCTGATCAAGCGCGACCAGGTTGACGTGGTCGTGGGCACGGTCCATTCGGGCGTCGCGATGGCGATGGCCAAGGCGGCGAAGGACAGCGGCACCTTGCTGATCGTGCCGAACGCCGGCGCCGACGCGGTGACCGGGCCGATGTGCGCGCCGAACATCTTCCGCACTTCGTTCTCGAACTGGCAGCCCGGCTATGCGATGGGCGAAGTGGTGGCCAAGCGCGGCCACAAGACCGCGGTGACGATCACCTGGAAGTACGCGGCGGGCGACGAGAGCGTCAACGGATTCAAGGAAAGCTTCACCAAGGGCGGCGGCAAGGTCCTGAAGGACCTGACCGTGCCGTTCCCGAACGTCGAGTTCCAGGCGCTGCTGACCGAGATTGCGTCGCTGAAGCCCGACGCGGTCTACACGTTCTTTGCGGGCGGCGGAGCGGTGAAGTTCGTCAAGGACTACGCGGCGGCCGGTCTCGGCAAGAGCATTCCCCTCTATGGCGCCGGCTTTCTGACCGATGGCACGCTCGAGGCGCAGGGCGACGCGGCGCAGGGCCTGATGACGACGCTGCACTACGCCGACGGCCTCGAAAATCCGAAGGACAAGGCGTTCCGCCTCGCCTACGCAAAAGCCTACAAGCTGCAGCCCGACGTCTACGCGGTGCAGGGCTACGACGCCGCGCAACTGCTCGGCGCCGGCCTCGCGGCGGTCAAGGGCGACAAGGGCAAGCGCGACGCGATGTACGCCGCGATGGCCAAGGCGCGCATCGACAGCCCGCGCGGCGCGTTCACGCTGTCGAAGTCGCACAACCCGGTGCAGGACATCTACCTGCGCAAGGTCGAAGGCAAGGTGAACCGGGTCCAGGGCGTGGCAGTCAAGGCGCTGGCCGATCCCGGCCGCGGCTGCCGCATGTGAGTCGCGTCCGCCGCCGACCGCGGCCCGGGGGCAATGCCTTGCCGGGCGCGCGGTCGCGCGCGCAGCGGTGGTAGCGGATGGACCCGGTCGTCTTTCTCGTCCAGTGCCTGAACGCCGTCCAGTACGGCCTGCTGCTGTTCCTGGTCGCCAGCGGGCTCACGCTGATCTTCGGGATCATGGGCGTGATCAACCTGGCGCACGGCAGCTTCTACATGATCGGCGCCTACATGGCGTTCGCGCTGGCGCCGATGGTGGAGCAGGTGCTCGGCGGCGGCTTCTTCACGACGCTCGCGATCGCCATCGCGATCTCGGTGGTGCTTGGCTACGTGCTCGAGTGGTGCTTCTTCAGCTACCTGTACGAACGTGAGCACCTGCAACAGGTGCTGATGACCTACGCGCTGATCCTCGTCTTCGAGGAGACCCGCAGCATCCTGGTCGGCAACGACGTGCACGGCGTCCGCACGCCCGACTGGCTGGCCGGCACGCTGCCGCTCGGGCAGTTGATGACCTACCCGGTCTACCGGCTGTTCGTGTCCGCGGTGTGCGTGGTCGTCGCGCTGGGGCTCTTCTGGGTGATCACGCGCACGCGGCTCGGCATGACGATCCGGGCCGGCGCGTCGAACCGCGAGATGGTCCAGGCGATGGGGATCGACATCAAGTTCCTCTACCGCGTCGTGTTCTCGGTCGGCGTCGCGCTCGCCGCGCTCGCGGGGGCGATCGCCGCCCCGGTGTCGTCGGTCTACCCGGGCATGGGCAACCAGGTGCTGATCATCTGTTTCGTGGTGGTCGTGATCGGCGGAATCGGCTCGATCCGCGGCGCGCTGGTGGCCGCGTTGCTGGTGGGCTTCGTCGACACCTTCGGCGCCGTGTTCTTTCCGCAGGCCGCCGGCGTGCTGGTCTACGTGCTGATGGCGGTGATCCTGCTCTGGCGGCCCGAAGGGCTGTTCCGCACCGCGTGACCCGCTTGCGATGAACCTCCTCGCTTCACGCGTCGTTCCGGTCGTCTGCGCACTGGTCGCGCTCGCGGCATTTCCGCTGTTCGGTGGCAAGTTCGCGATCGACCTGGTCACCAAGATCATGATCCTCGCGGTCTTCGCGCTCAGCCTGGAACTGCTGGTGGGGCAGACCGGGCTCGTGTGTTTCGGCCACGCGGCGTTCCTCGGAATCGCCGCGTACACCGCCGCGCTGTTGACCCCGCAGAGCGAACCGGCGTCGCTGCTGGTGCTGCTTCCGGCCGCAGTGCTCGCCGCGGGCCTCTACGCGCTGGCGGTCGGCGCGCTGTCGCTGCGAACGCGCGGCATCTACTTCATCATGGTGACGCTGGCCTTCGCGCAGATGGCCTATTACGTGTTCCACGACACCAAGCTCGGCGGCGGAAGCGACGGCATCTACCTGTACTTCAGGCCGGTGCTGTCGGTCGCCGGCTGGCAGCCGTTCGACCTCGATAGCGGGCACAGCTTCTACTACTTCGTGCTGGCGTCGCTGGCGTTCACCTTCGGCCTGCTCGCCCTGCTGGTGCGCAGCCGCTTCGGGCGCGCGCTGGCCGGCATCCGCGTGAACGAGCAGCGCATGCGCGCAGTCGGATTCGCCACCTACGGCTACAAGCTGACCGCCTTCGTGGTGGCCGCGATGCTCGCCGGGTTGGCCGGCTTTCTCTACGCACTGAAGGACGGCTACGTCAACCCGGAGCTGCTGTCGTGGCACCAGTCGGGCGCGGTGCTGATCATGATCATCCTCGGCGGGCTCGGCAGCCTGCGCGGCGCGGTCCTCGGCGCCTTCGCGTTCGTGCTGTTGCAGGAGCTGTTCCAGTCCGAGGCGATCTTCGGCGAGTTCGCGCAGCACTGGCAGCTGACGCTCGGCTTCGCGATCATCGCCTGCGTGGCGCTGATGCCCAATGGCATCGTCGGGATCGGCCGTCAGGTCGGTCGGCGCGCTGCCCAGCTGCGGAGGTTGCGCAATGCCTGAACCGCGAGCGGGCGAAGTGCTGCTGCGCGCGCGCAAGGTCTCGCGCAATTTCGGCGGCCTGAAGGCGGTCGACGACGTGTCGGTCGACGTCTGCCTCGGCACGGTGCACGCGGTCATCGGCACCAACGGCGCCGGCAAGTCGACGCTGATCAACCTGCTGTGCGGCGAGATCCAGGCCAGCGAGGGATCGGTCGAGCTGCTCGGTCGCGACGTGTCGCGATGGTCCCAGCCCAGGCGCGCGCGAGCCGGGCTCGGGCGCAGCTACCAGCGCAACACGATCTACACGCCGTTCACCGTGCTGGAGAACTGCCGGCTGAGCGCTCAGGCCCGGCTGCAGCGCCCGTGGGACTGGTTCTCGCCCGCCGAGCGTTGTTCCGCCAGCGTCGCCGCGGCCCGGCTGGCCCTCGAGAAGGCCGGCCTCTCCGCACAGGCGCACCTGCAGGCCGGCGCCTTGTCTCACGGCCAGAAGCGCCAGCTCGAGATCGCGATGTGCCTGGCCACGAAGCCGCGCGTGCTGGTGCTCGACGAACCGCTGGCCGGAATGGGCGCCGAGGAGTCGGACCGCATGCTGTCGCTGCTCGAGGGATTGAAGCTCGACCATGCGATCCTGCTGGTCGAGCACGACATGGATGCGGTGTTCCGCGTCTCGGACGAGATCACCGTGATGGTCAACGGCCGCGTGATCGCCACCGGCAAGCCGGCCGACATTCGCGCCAACGCCGATGTGCAGACGGCGTATCTCGGCGACGAGGGCGCGCACTGACGCGGCGCCGCTCCCGACGACCCGCACCTGGACGATCATGGCCGACCCGCTCATCGACATCGCCGACCTGCACGCGTACTACGGTGAAAGCCACGTGCTGCAGGGCGTGAGCCTGCGCATCGACGCGGGCGAGGCGGTCGGGCTGCTGGGGCGCAACGGGATGGGCAAGACGACGTTGATTCGCGCCATGCTCAGGCTGATGCGTGCGACCACCGGCCGGATCACGATCCGCGGCCGGGATTGCACCGGCGAGCGCCCCGATCGCGTCGCGCGCATGGGCATCGGCTACGTCCCCGAAGGGCGCGGCATCTTTCCGAACCTGTCGGTGCGGGAGAACCTGCTGATGGCCGCCCGCTCCGGCATGCGCGGCCAGACCGACTGGACGTTCGAGCGTGTTCTCGAGACCTTTCCGCGCCTGACCGAGCGACTGCACCATGGCGGCAACCAGTTGTCCGGCGGCGAGCAGCAGATGCTGGCGATCGGACGTGCGCTGATGACCAATCCCGACCTGATCGTGCTCGACGAGGCGACCGAAGGGCTGGCGCCGCTGGTTGTCCGGGAGATTTGGGGCATCGTCGCCGGCATACGCGCCAGCGGCATCGCGTCGATGGTCGTCGATCGCAACTACCGGGCGGTACTCGCGCACACCGACCGATGCGTCGTGCTGGAGCGCGGGCGCGTGGCGCTGCAGGGCGGTTCGACCGCGCTCGCGGCAGACGAGCGGGCGCTGCAGGCGTATCTCGGCGTCTGAGCCCGGCTAGCCGCCCTCGGTGCTGAAGGTGACGATGTGGTCGGCGTCGAAGCGCACGCCGATCCGCTCGCCGACCGCATGGTTGTGGTGGCTCGGCACCAGCGCGAGCAGCGTCGCGCCGCTGGACAGTCGCAGCGTGTACAGGAACTGCGCGCCGCGAAACGCCTTGCGAACCACTTCGGCCCGCAGCGGGCTGTGGTCGTCGTGCACCACGTCGTCGGGCCGCAGCAGCACCATGACCTGGTCGTGTTCGTCGGCGGTCGCGCCGGCGATCGCCTGATCGGTGCGGGCGCGGATCGGCAGGCTGCCGAGCTCGAGATGCACCATCGTGTTGCCGTCGCGATGCTCTAGGCGCCCGGGCAGGAAGGCGCCGAGTCCGACGAAGTCGGCGACCAGCCGTGTCTCCGGCTGGTGATAGAGCCGGTAGGGCGTGTCCCACTGCTCGATGTGCCCGGCGTTCATCACCCCGATCCGGTCGGCGAGCGCGAAGGCCTCGTACTGGTCGTGCGTGACCAGCAGCGCGGTCGTGCCGTGACGCTTCAGGATGTCGCGCAAGTCGAGCGCCAGCCGCTCGCGAAGATCGGGGTCCAGGTTCGAGAACGGCTCGTCGAGCAGCAGGATCGACGGTGCCGGCGCCAGCGCGCGCGCCAGCGCCACGCGCTGCTGCTGTCCACCGGACAACTCGTGCGGATAGCGTCGCGCGATCTCGGGCAGCCCGACCAGCTCGAGCATGCTCGCCACGCGCGCCGGGCGTTCGGCGGCCGGCATCGCGCGCAGGCCGAAAGCGACGTTGGCCGCCACGTCGAGGTGGGGAAACAGCGCATAGTCCTGGAACACGACGCCGACGCCACGCTGCTCGGGTTCGATCCACTCGCGCGGCGACGCGACGCAGCGCCGGTCGATGTAGACCGATCCGCGATCCGGCCGGATGAAGCCGGCGATGGTGCGCAGCGCGGTGGTCTTCCCGCAGCCCGAGGCCCCGAGCAGGCAACCGATCTCGCCCGGCTGCAACTGGAACGACAGTCCGTCGAGAACCCGCGTGGTGCCGCCGGGCTGCGGAAACTCGATGTGCAGGTCTTCGACGCGCAACGCTGCCGCGTGCGCGGACGAGGACTGATCCGGGGACATTGCAAATACCTATAATTCTCAGTCCCGGATTGTAGTGCGAACTCACGCGTGCCGAACCGAACGCTCGATACCCCCGTCGCAAGGCCCTGGCTGCGGATCGACCCTTCGCTGGGTTTCTCCCCGCGGCTGCTCGCGTTCGGCTCGGTGCTCGCCGCGCTCGCCATCGCCGCGCCGATCGTCGCGCTGGTCTGGCTGGCGATCGTGCCCGCGCCGTCCGGCCTGGAGGGTGACGGCGCGCTCGCACACCTGTTCGGCACCGTGTTGCCGCGCTATGCGCTGACCACCGCGAAGCTCGCTGCGACGGTCCTGGCCGTCGTGCTGCTGATCGGCGTGAGCACCGGCTGGCTGGTCGCCGCCTACGATTTCCCGGGGCGCCGGACGCTGGCGTGGATGCTGGTGCTGCCGCTGGCGACGCCGGCCTTCGTGATGGCGTATGCCTACACGGACTTCCTGGCCAGCTTCGGCCCGCTGCAGAGCGGACTTCGGCACCTGACCGGCTGGGAGTTCGGCGACTACTGGTTCCCGGAGATCCACTCGTGGCCGGCGGCCGGCGTGTTCCTCGGCCTCGCGCTATACCCCTACGTCTACCTGCTGGCGCGTGCCGCGTTCGCCGACCGCAGCCCGTCGCTCGGAGAGGCGGCGCGTTCGCTGGGGCTGAGTCGCCGCCAGGTCTGGTGGCGGGTCACGTGGCCGGTCGCGCGGCCCGCGGTCGTCGCCGGCTGCGCGCTGGCGATGATGGAGACGCTGGCCGACTTCGGCACGGTCGCCTACTTCTCGGTCGACAGCTTCACCGCCGGCATCTACCGCGCATGGCAAGGGATGGGCGATCGTACCGGCGCGGCGCGACTCGCCGTGATGCTGTTGGTGATCGTGTTGACCATGCTGGCGCTCGAGCGCGGTCAACGCGGCCGGATGCAATTCCACGTTCGCAACCCGCGGCCCGCTCCGCGCCGGCCATTGCGCGGCGTGGCAGCCTGGAGGGCGACGCTGGTCTGCGCGATCCCGGTCGCGCTCGGCTTCGTGTTGCCGGCCGTGCTGCTGGCCTGGGCATGGGCCGGCAGCGGTGCCGCCCTCGATGCCCGGCTGCCGCAGTGGATCGCCAACACCGCATTGCTGGCGGGATCCGGCGTCGCGGTCGTGTTGCCGGTGTCGCTGGTGGCCGCCTATTCAGCGCGGGTCGCGTCGTCGCCGACGCTTCGCGCCGCGCTGCTGTTCTCGAACACCGGATACGCGTTGCCGGGCGTCGTGCTCGGTGTCGGGCTGCTGATACTTTCGGGCGCGGTCGATCGCGCCCTCGCCCCGGCGACCGAGTGGCTGGGCGTGCCCACGCTGCTGGCCGGCGGCAGCGTGATCGCGATCGTCTACGCCTACGCGGTGCGCTTCTTCTCGGTGGCGTACCAGGGCGTCGAGTCGGGCCTGAAGCGGATCAGCCCGTCGATGGACCACACCGCGCGCAGCCTGGGCCGGCGGCCGCTCGAGGTGCTGCGCGAGGTGCACTGGCCGCTGATGCGCCGCAGTGTCGGCGCGGCCGCGCTGCTGGTCGCGATCGACTGCCTGAAGGAGCTGCCGGCAACGCTGGTGTTGCGTCCCTTCAATTTCGACACGCTTGCGGTGGTTGCCTACCAGTTCGCGGCCGACGAACGACTCGCCGAGGCAGCGCTGCCAGCGCTGTTGATCGTGCTGGTGGGCGTGGTGCCGGTGGTCTGGCTGTCGCGGGTCGCGCTCTCGGAACGGCGCCGGACTGATGTATAATTTTCGTTTGCAGGCGCGTAGCTCAGCTGGTTAGAGCACCACCTTGACATGGTGGGGGTCGTTGGTTCGAGTCCAATCGCGCCTACCAGGACACCGCAGTGCGCGCCGGCGCGGGTCGAACGACCGATCGGACGCCGCGGGGTCCGGAAGCGAGTGCGGCCCGGCCGCACTTTTCGTTTGTAGCGCCAGGTGCCGCGCCAGTTGAGATTCGCCCGACATGGTCGTGATCACGCTCCCCGACGGTTCGCAACGCCGCTTCGATGCGCCGGTGACGGTGGCCGAAGTGGCCGCGTCGATCGGCGCCGGCCTTGCCAAGGCGGCGGTCGCCGGCAAGGTCGACGGCCGGCTGGTCGACACCTCGTACACGATCGACGCCGATGCGACGCTGGCGATCGTCACCGACCGGGATCCCGAGGGCCTCGAGATCATCCGGCATTCCACGGCGCACCTGCTGGCCTATGCGGTCAAGTCGTTGTTCCCGGACGCGCAGGTCACGATCGGCCCGGTGATCGACAACGGCTTCTACTACGACTTCTCGTACAAGCGCCCGTTCACGCCCGACGATCTCGCCGCGATCGAGGCGAAGATGGTCGAGCTCGCCCGCAGGAACGAGCCGGTGTCGCGCGAGGTCTGGGACCGCGACGACGCGGTGAAGTTCTTCGACTCGATCGGCGAGAAGTACAAGGCCGAGCTGATCGCCGCGATTCCGGCTGGCGAGTCCATCACGCTGTACCGCGAAGGCAGCTTCGTCGACCTGTGCCGCGGACCGCACGTGCCGTCCACCGGCCGGCTGAAGGTCTTCAAGCTGATGAAGCTGGCCGGCGCGTACTGGCGTGGCGACTCCAGGAACGAGATGCTCCAGCGCATCTACGGCACGGCCTGGGCGAAGAAGGAAGACCAGGACGCCTACCTGCACATGCTGGAAGAGGCCGAGAAGCGCGACCACCGCAAGCTCGGGCGCGAACTCGACCTGTTCCACATGCAGGAAGAGGCGCCCGGACTGGTGTTCTGGCATCCCAGGGGCTGGGCGGTGTGGCAGCAGGTCGAGCAGTACATGCGGCGCGTCTACCAGGACTGCAGCTACCAGGAGGTCAAGGGTCCCCAGATCCTCGATCGCAGCCTGTGGGAGCGCACCGGGCACTGGCAGAACTACCGCGAGAACATGTTCACGACCGAGTCGGAGAACCGCCACTACGCGCTCAAGCCGATGAATTGCCCGGGACACGTGCAGATCTTCAAGTCCGACCTTCGTTCCTATCGCGACCTGCCGTTGCGCTACGGCGAGTTCGGTCAGTGCCACCGCAACGAGCCGTCGGGGGCGCTGCACGGGATCATGCGGGTGCGCGGGTTCACGCAGGACGACGGCCACGTGTTCTGCACCGAGGCGCAGATCCTCGACGAATGCGTGGCGTTCACGGCCCAGTTGCAGGCGGTCTATCGCGACTTCGGTTTCGACCAGATCCTGTACAAGGTGGCCACGCGCCCGGAAAAGCGCGTCGGCACCGACGAGGCCTGGGACCGGGCCGAGGCGGCCCTGATGGAGAGCCTGCGCCGCGCCGGTTGCGAGTTCGAGATCTCGCCCGGCGAGGGAGCCTTTTACGGCCCGAAGATCGAGTACACGCTGAAGGACGCGATCGGTCGCCAGTGGCAGTGCGGGACGATGCAGGTCGACTTCAACATGGCCGGCCGGCTCGGCGCCGAATACGTCGCCGAGGACAACACGCGGCGCGTGCCGGTCATGCTGCACCGGGCCATCGTCGGCTCGCTCGAGCGCTTCATCGGCATCCTGATCGAGCACCACGCCGGTGCGCTGCCGATGTGGCTGGCACCCGTGCAGGCGATCGTCATGAACATCACCGACGCGCAGGCGGGTTACGCGGCGTCTGTTGCCGAAACGCTGAGAAAACAAGGGTTTAGGGTCCAGACCGATTTGCGGAACGAGAAAATCAACTATAAAATCCGCGAAGGCAGCCTGCAGAAGATCCCGTACCTCCTCGTCGTCGGCGACAAGGAGCGGCAGGCTGGCAAGGTGGCCGTGCGCGCGCGCGGGGGGGCCGATCTCGGCGTCCTCGACGTGGGGGCGTTCGCGGCGCGGCTGTCCGAAGACGTCGCGCTGAAGCGATCCATCCCGCAATGACCGGCGCGCCGGGCGTGTTCCGCAGCGTGGGGCATGCCGGCGAGCGGGTCGGTGTTGCTGCACGGCCGTTGTGTTTTTCCTTTTGCAGGAGAACTGAGCATCGCTACAGCTGAACGCGCGCATCGCATCAACGGTGAGATCAACGTGTCCGAAGTCCGGCTCGTAGGCATCGAGAACGAACCGATCGGCATCGTCGGCCTGAGGGAGGCCATGCGCATGGCCGAAGAGGCCGAAGTCGACCTTGTCGAGATTGCACCGCAGGCGAGTCCCCCCGTCTGCCGCCTGATGGACTATGGAAAGTTCAAGTATCAGGAGCAGAAGCGGCAGCACGAGGCCCGGCTCAAGCAGAAGGTCATCCAGGTCAAGGAAGTGAAGTTCCGGCCCGGCACCGACGAAGGCGACTACGCGGTGAAGCTGCGCAACCTGCGGCGATTCCTGGAAGAGGGCGACAAGGCGAAGATCACGTTGAGGTTCCGCGGGCGCGAGATGGCGCACCAGGAGTTCGGCGTGCGACTGCTCGAGAGGGTGCGCAACGACCTCGACGACCTCGCGGTGGTCGAGCAGATGCCTCGGCTCGAAGGACGGCAGATGATCATGGTGATCTCGCCGCGAAAGAAGAAGTGACGCATGCGCGGCGGATGCCGCGCGTGCCGACGGATGCGCGGACGGCGTGACCGTTCGCGTGCGGCGCCTTCGGGCGCCAGAGAAGCCAAGCGGGTCCTCGAAGCGCCGGCAAGTCGCCGGACACCCGACGCGGCATTAGAAGAGAAGGAAGGGCCATCATGCCCAAGATGAAGACCAAACGAGGCGCGGCGAAGCGCTTCCGTGTCCGCGCCTCCGGCAGCGTGAAGCGCGCCCAGGCGTTCAAACGGCACATCCTGACCAAGAAGACCACCAAGAACAAGCGCCAGCTGCGCGGCACGGCGAGCGTCCACGACCGCGACGTCGCTTCCGTCAAGGCCATGCTGCCGTACGCATAAGGAGAGCGCCATGCCCCGAGTAAAGCGTGGAGTGACGGCGCGCGCGCGCCACAAGAAGGTCATTGCTGCCGCGAAAGGCTACCGTGGTCGCCGCGGCAACGTGTACCGCGTCGCCAAGCAGGCGGTCATGCGTGCCGGCCAGTACGCGTATCGCGACCGGCGCAACAAGAAGCGCGTGTTCCGCTCGCTGTGGATCGCGCGCATCAACGCGGCGGTGCGCGAGCACGGCATCACGTACAGCGTGTTCATCAACGGCCTGAACCGTGCGTCGATCGGGCTCGACCGCAAGGTGCTCGCCGACCTCGCGGTTGCCGACAAGCCGGCGTTCGCGTCGATCGTCGCGCGGGTGAAGGCCTCGCTCGGCGAGGCCTGAGCCGCGCCGCAGCGGCCCGGTCCGGGCGGCCACGCGCCGCCCGCCGGCGGACACGACGGGGCCTTCGCGGCCCCGTTCTTGCTTGCACGACAGGATCACTCCGCAGCCATGCCGAACCCAGACCACTCATCGTCGCCGTTGCCCGGCGAGGCAGCTTCTGCGTCCACGCGCTTCACCGGGTTGGTGTCGCGGCTGTCGGCCGAGATCGGGGCGGCGCGCAGCGCGCCCGAACTCGCCAATGCCAAGGCGCGCGCGCTCGGCAAGGACGGCGCACTCACCGCCGAGATGAAGAAGCTCGGCGCGCTGGCGGCGGCCGATCGCGCCACCGTCGGGCGCGAACTCAACGAGGCCAAGCAGGCGATCGAGCGGGCGGTGCGCGAACGCGAAGCGGCGCTCGCGCGCGCCGAACTCGACGCGAGGCTGGCACAGGAGGCAATCGACGTCACGCTCCCGGGGAGGGGCCCGGGCACCGGCGGATTGCATCCGCTGACGTTGACGATCGAGCGCATCGAGGCGATCTTCCACTCGATCGGCTTCGACGTCGCCGACGGTCCGGAGATCGAAGAGGACTTCTTCAACTTCACGGCGCTGAACACGCCCGAGAACCACCCGGCGCGGTCGATGCACGACACCTTCTACGTCGACGCGCCCGACGGCAAGGGCGGAGGGCTGCTGCTGCGCACGCACACCAGCCCCGTGCAGGTGCGCTACGCGCGCGCCCACCGGCCGCCGATCAAGGTGATCGCGCCCGGCAAGACCTACCGCGTCGACTCGGACGCCACGCATTCGCCGATGTTCCACCAGTTCGAGGGGCTGTGGATCGACGAGGACGTGAGCTTCGCCGACCTCAAGAGCGTCTACGCGGATTTCCTGCGCCGCTTCTTCGAGCGCGACGACCTCGACGTGCGCTTCCGGCCGTCGTACTTTCCGTTCACCGAACCGTCGGCAGAGATCGACATGCGATTCTCCGATGGGCCGCTGGCGGGGCGCTGGCTCGAGGTCAGCGGCTCGGGCCAGGTCCACCCGAACGTGGTGCGCAACTTCGGCCTCGATCCAGAGCGCTACATCGGTTTCGCTTTCGGCTCGGGCATCGAGCGGCTGGCGATGCTGCGCTACGGCGTGGGCGACCTGCGAATGTTCTACGAGAACGACCTGCGCTTCCTGCAGCAGTTCAACCGATGACCCGGAGTCCCGGATGCGTGTTCCCGAAAGCTGGCTGAGAAGCTTCGCGTCGCCCGACTGGACGAGCGCGGAGATCGCCGACCGGCTCACCATGGCCGGCCTGGAAGTCGAGGAGACCGGGGCGGCGGCGCCGCCGTTCCGCGGCGTCGTCGTGGCGCTGGTGCGCAGCGTCGCTCGCCATCCGAATGCCGACAAGCTGTCGGTCTGCGAGGTCGACGTCGGCGACAGCCGGTTGAGAACGATCGTCTGCGGCGCTCCGAACGTGAAGCCGGGCATGTGCGTGCCCTGCGCGCTGCCGGGCGCGCAACTGCCCGGGGGCTTCGAGATCAAGCCGGTGAAGATGCGCGGCGTCGAGAGCGAAGGGATGCTGTGTTCGTCGCGCGAGCTCGGCCTGTCGGAAGACCACAGCGGCCTGATGTCGCTGGACACCGACGCACCGCCGGGCGCCGATCTGCGCGGCGCGCTCGAGCTCGACGAAGCGGTCCACACGCTGAAGCTCACGCCGAACCTCGCGCACTGCATGAGCATCTACGGCGTGGCCCGCGAGTTGTCGGCCATCGCCGGCGTGCCGCTGCGCCAGCCGACGTTCGAGCCGGCCCCCGTGGACCTCGACGAGCGCCTGCCGGTGAAGGTGGCGGCGGCCGACCTGTGCGGCCGGTTCTCGGGCCGCGTGATCCGCGACGTGAACCCGCGCGCCCCGACGCCGGCGTGGATGAGGCAGCGCCTCGAGCGCGCCGGACAGCGCAGCATCTCCGCGCTGGTCGACATTTCGAACTACGTGATGCTCGAGCTCGGACGGCCCTCGCACGTCTTCGACCTCGACCGCATCGAAGGGGGGCTCGAAGTCCGCTGGGCGCGCGATGGCGAGCAGCTGAAGCTGCTGAACGGGCAAACGGTCGTGCTCGCACCGGATGTCGGCGTCATCGCCGACGCGCGCCAGGTCGAGAGCCTGGCCGGCATCATGGGCGGCGACTCGACCGCCGTGTCCGACGACACCCGCAACGTCTATCTCGAGGCTGCGTTCTGGTGGCCCAAGGCGATCGCCGGTCGTTCGCGGCGCTACAACTTCGCCACCGACGCCGGCGCACGTTTCGAGCGCGGCGTCGATCCGGCGACGACGGTCGAGCACATCGAATACCTCACGCGGCTGATCCTGCAGATCTGCGGCGGGCGCGCCGGCCCGGTCGACGACACCGTCACGTCGATGCCGGTGCGCGATCCGGTGAGCCTGCGCGTCGCGCGAGCCCGCAAGGTGATCGGCGTCGACATCCCCGACGCCGAGATCGCGGCGATCTTCGAGCGACTGCGCCTGCCCGCGCGACGCGACGGGGACCGGTTCGTCGTCACGCCTCCGTCGCACCGCTTCGACCTGCAGATCGAGGAGGACCTGATCGAGGAAGTCGTGAGGATCTGGGGCTACGAGCGCCTGCCGCTGCGCCCGCCGAGGAGCGGCGCGGCGATGCGGCCGATGCCCGAAGGCCGGCGCACGATCGGCGCGCTCAAGCGGCAGGTCGCCGCCCGTGATTACCAGGAGGTGATCCACTACAGCTTCGTCGCGGGCGCGCTCGACAAGCGGCTGAGCGGCAGCGACGCCATCCGGCTGTTGAATCCGATCGCGGCGCAGATGGACGTCATGCGCACCACGCTGTGGGGCGGGCTGCTGGAGACGCTGCGCGCGAACCTGAACCGCAAGGCCTCGCGCGTGCGCCTGTTCGAGTTCGGGCGTACGTTCGCCGCCGATCCGGCGGTCCTTGCCGGGCCGCAGGCGGTCCACGGTGTATCGCAGCCCCGGCGCGTCGGGTTGCTGGCGTTTGGGTCGCAACTCGAAGAGCAGTGGGGCGCGGAAATGCGTCGGGTCGACTTCTTCGACGTCAAGGGTGACCTGCAGGCGATTGCTGGCGAAACGCTGACGTTCGAGCCCGCGCCGCACGTCGCACTGCACCCGGGGCGCAGCGCGCGCATCCTGGTGGCCGGGGCATCGGTGGGCTGGATCGGCGAACTCCATCCCGCGCTGCTGCACGAGCTCGAGCTCCCGCAACCGCCGATCCTCGCGGAGCTCGACCTCGAACCGCTTCTGGAACGAACCGTTCCGGTATACGAAGATGTGTCGAAGTTCCCCCCGGTGGTTCGCGACCTGTCGATCATCGTCGACACCGACCGGTCGGCCGCGCAGATCCTCGCCGAGATCCGTTCGGCGGTCGCCCAGGAGCCGGCCGCACGGGTCGTTAAAAACGTCAAGCTGTTCGACGAATATCGCGGTAAGGGATTGGAAAATAAGGAAAAAAGCCTTGCCTTCCGACTGTGGATGCAAGATACTCGTCGCACGTTGAGCGACGCCGAGGCGGCCGAGGCGGTCGAGTCGATCGTCGCCCGACTGGCTCGTGCGGTGCACGCGAGGCTGCGATCCGCCTCCTGAACCCTTCGACAAACCAGCAAGCAGATGCGATGCGAGTGGCGGATACGATGATCCAGCTTGGCCATGCGGTCCCGGACCATCTGCACGACCCGTCCGGTGAGCCGCAGACCGCGGCGGCGGTGCCCGAGGCGACCCCGGCTGAAGGCGCCGAGGCGCTCACCCTGACGAAAGCCGAACTGGCCGAAATGCTGTTCGAGCGCGTTGGGCTGAACAAGCGCGAAGCCAAGGACATGGTCGAAACCTTCTTCGACGAGATCCGCGATGCGCTCGAGCGCGGCGAGAGCGTCAAGTTGTCGGGTTTCGGCAATTTCCAGTTGCGCGACAAGCCCCAGCGACCGGGGCGCAACCCCAAGACCGGCGAGGAGATCCCGATCTCTGCGCGACGCGTGGTCACCTTCCACGCGAGCCAGAAGCTGAAGTCGCAGATCGAGGACGCGGGCCACTGACGCGTTCCCCAGGACGCGTCGACGCTTCCCATCCAGCACGGTCGAGCATGCAGAACAAGTCCGAACAGAAGGCGCCGCTGCCGCCGATCCCGGCCAAACGCTATTTCACGATCGGCGAAGTCAGCGAGTTGTGCGGGGTCAAGCCGCACGTGCTGCGCTACTGGGAGCAGGAGTTCACGCAGCTGCGCCCGATGAAGCGGCGCGGCAACCGGCGTTACTACCAGCATCACGAGGTGCTGCTGGTGCGGCGGATCCGCGAGTTGCTCTACGAGCAGGGCTTCACGATCAGCGGGGCGCGCAACCGCCTCGGCGACAGCGCGCAGAACGGACGGCTGCGCGCGGTCGCATCGGCGGAGTCCACGGCCGAGTCGATCCCGGTCGATGCGCCGGAGACCAGCACGGTCGATCTCGCGGCGGTGCGCGACGAGCTGCAGCGGGCGCTCGAGTTGCTGCGCTGAGCGACGCGGCTTCGGCCTGATATACTTCGCGCCTTCGGGGCGTAGCGCAGCCTGGTAGCGCACTTGCATGGGGTGCAAGGGGTCGCGAGTTCGAATCCCGCCGTCCCGACCAGAGAAATCAACGGGTTGGCTCCACTACGGGGCCGACCCGTTGCTCATTTGGGGCGCTGGTGGGTCACCGGTGGATCGTCGGCGGGGCGGCGCGCGTCACCGCGAACCGATCCCGCTCACTGAAGCCGCGCGTGGGTCCGTCGAGTGCCTGCGCGATATCGCAGCAACACCGGCGCGGACGCGAGAGGCTTGCCGCTGCGCTTGTCGCGCACGGTCAGCACGACCACGTCCGTATAGGTGCGGACCGATGCAACGACGTGTCCGATGGACTGCACTGCGGCGGCAATCGTCGCTGTGTTGAGCGCCGCGCCACGGCCCTCGCCGGTGTGGGGCGTGAGCACCAGCGAGTACGCGATGGCGTCGTCGGTGCCTGGCGCCTGCATCCGTCGCGTCTGCGCGCCGGGGTCGTAGTGCCGGCCGGGGTCGGCGTCGACGACGTAGGGCGTCGTTCGGGTGCAGCGGAATCGCACCGTCCACGCGGCGGGAGCTTCAGCGCCCGGCGCCGCATCCGCATCGTCGAGCGTCGCGTCCGGCGTTTCCGCGATGCGGCACGAGTCGACCACCGTGGCCGAGACGCCCAGGTTCGCGTCGCCTTGCGCCCGGACCTCGGCGGGCAGCGCCACGACGAACGCCAGCGCGAGCGCCGCGGCGATGCGCGTCGACGGCGACCATCGCCTGCCGGCGTTCATCGGGTGTTCGATGCAGGCGGACCCCGGCGCGCGGGCCGGTTCGAAGTGCCGCCAAGGAAGTCGTCGTGATCTGCACATGACTCGCCTGTCGCCCCGGAAGTCGATCAGCACGGATTGGTCAAGTCGATCGGCGGGCGCCAAGACCCGCGGGCCCCGGCTCGAACTCACCCCGGGGGCAACCCGGCCACCCTTCCCGGAGAATCGGGGATGGGGCCCGCGGCTTTGCGTGCGCAGCTTCCGCTGCGTTTGCCGATACCGGGTTTTAGCACTGCCGGCCGGGTTGCCGGTGTGCGATATGCCGCAGTCGCGTGTTCAAGTCGCTTCGCGACCTGGCCTCGCTGTTCGCGAAGCAGGTCGGCCGCCCGCGCTCGGACCCGCGGGCTCAGCGACCGTACACCGCCGGCACCCACAGGCTGATCACCGCGCCGAGAACGGCGATGGCGATCAGGTTGAGGACGAATCCGGTTCGCCACATCCGTTGCATCGAGACCAGGCCCGTGCCGAACGCGATCGCGTTCGGCGGCGTGCCGACCGGCATCATGAAGGCGCAACTCGATCCGAGTGCGCACGCCACGATCAGCAAGGCGGGGTCCAGTCCGAGGCCGGCAGCCATCGCCGCCAGCAACGGAATCATCGTCGCCGCCTGCGCGGTATTCGAGGTGAGCTCGGACAGGAAGATGGTGATCGCCAGCACCACGACGAGGACCAGCAGCGGCGGCCAGCCCGCGAGGTTGACACTCTGCGCACCGACGAACTCGGCGACGCCGTTGGCTTCGATCGCGGCAGCCAGCGACAGCCCGCCGCCGAACAGCACCAGCACGCCCCACGGCAATCTTGACGCGCTCGCCCAGTCGAGCAGGCGCGTCGCCGGCTTGCCCGTGGTGGCGCGGTCCGCAGGCAGCACGAACAACGCCAACGCGGCACCGATGGCGATTCCGGCGTCGGAGAGTCCTGCGAGCGGCCGCGAGCCGGCGAGCTCGAGCGTGACCAGCACCGGCCGGAAGATCCAGAGGGCGGCCGTCGCCGCGCACACCGCCAGCGTCGTTCGCGCGCCGCGACTCATCGGCCCGAGTCCCGCAGCCGCCTCGGCGATCGCCGCGCGCGCGTCGGGTGCGTGCCTGCCGGCGCCGGCCCCATGCGGCAGTCGCCGTGCCAGCCACCACCAGCATGCCAACAGCATCAGCGCCGCGGCGGGTGCGGCGATCAGCATCCAGTGGGCGAAGGAGATCGGCTCGCCGCTCGCCTGCGCGATGAAGCGGGCCGCGATGCCGTTGGGCGGCGAGCCGATCAGCGTGGCCATGCCGCCGATCGACGCGGCGTACGCGACCGCCAGTACCAGCGCGGGCGCCAGGCCGGCGTCGGATTCGCCGTCGCCCCAGAGACCGGCGAGCGAGATCGCGATCGGCATCATGATGGCGGCGGTGGCGGTGTTCGAGACCCACATGCTCAGGAAGGCGGTCGCGATCATCAGGCCGCCGAGCAGTTGCGCCGGTCGACTGCCGACCCGGGCCAGCACGGCGAACGCGATGCGGCGGTCGAGTCCCCAACGTTGCAGCGCCGCGGCGAGCATGAATCCGCCCAGGAACAGGAACACCACGTCGGACGCATACGGCGCAGCGGCTTGCGCGATTCCCGCAATGCCGAGCAGCGGAAAGAGCGCGACCGGCAACAGCGCGGTCGCTTCGATGGCGACGGCCTCGCTGAGCCACCAGACCGCCATCCAGGCCATCATTGCGACGGTGGCCCGCCCCGCGCCCGACAACTCGCCCATCGAGCCGTCGGCCGCCGTGAACCGGTCGGGCAGGAGCCACCAGACGAGTGCGAAGCTTGCGGGCCCCGCGACGATGCGGGCACGGCGGGCCAGTTCGAGTGCGTTCATGCGTGCCAGAATGATCGCAGATTCGAACGATCCCGGATTTCGCCCATGAACCCCAGAGTCATCGTGTTTGCCCGCGTTCCGCGCAGCGGGGAGGTCAAGACGCGCCTGGCGCGATCGATCGGGGAGGCGGCGGCGCTGGCCCACTACCGGACGATGCTGCGGGACACGCTGGCGGTGGCGCGCGAGGCGCAGGTGCAGGCACCCGGGATCGAGGTCGAGTTGTGCGTGCTGGGAGACGATCCGGAAGGCGAATGCGCGAGACTCGCCGCGATGCACGGCTGCGCGCTGACCGCGCAGGTCGGCGCGTCGTTCGGCGAGCGCATCGCTGCCGCGGTGGGAAGGGCACTGAGCGACGGGCGGATGCCCGTGCTGGTCGGCAGCGACGTCGTGTCGCTGGCGGCGCGCGATCTGCACGACGCGTTCGAGGCTCTGCGCGTGAGCGACGCGGTGTTCGGACCGACCGAGGACGGTGGCTACGCGCTCGTCGGGCTGAGCCGGGAGGTCGCCGGGCTGTTCGACGACATGCCCTGGGGGCGCGACACGCTGATGGCCGCGACGCGCCGCCGCCTGCAGCAGGCGGGGATCCGCTGGACGCAGCTGCGGACCCTGTGGGACGTCGACGAGGAGCCGGAGCTCCGGCGCTGGCTGGCCGGTTGATCGCCGGCCACCGCTCGACCGGGCGTGCTCAGGCCGAAGAGGGCGTGGCGCGCCGCGCCGGCGTCGTGAACATCTGCTCGAGCGGCGCAGCCCGGCCGATCCAGTCGCCCTGGATGTGGTCGACGCCGATGTCGGCGAGGCGGTCGAGCGTGTCCTGGTTGTGCACGTGCTCGGCCACGGTGCAGATGTTCAGGCGCCGGGCGACGCGCACCGTGGACATCACGATCTCCTCGTCGATCGGGTTCGAGACCAGGTTGCGGATGAACGAGCCGTCGATCTTGAGATAGTCGAGCGGGAACCGCTTCAGGTACTCGAAGGTGGCCAGCCCCGTGCCGAAGTCGTCCAGCGCGATGCCGAAGCCTTCGGCCTTCAGGTCGTCGACCAGTCGCGAGGCCGCCGCCGGGTTGCGGATCGCCTCGCTCTCGGTGATCTCGAACACGATCTTCTCGGGCGGGATCGCGTAGAGTGCCCGCTGCTCGCGGATGAACCCGGCGATCGTGCCGTCGCTCATCGTGAGGCCCGACAGGTTGATCGAGCACTTCCAGGTGCGTGCGAGCGCGTCGGGACGCGCGGCGAGCCACGAGAAGATCTCGCGAATCACGCCGCGGTCCATCGTCGGCGTCATCTGCGCCTGCACCGCGAGCGACAGGAACTCGGGCGGCCGGATCAGTCCGCCGTCGCGATCGAGCAACCGGATCAATATCTCGTACGAGAGCATCCCTTCGGGCGCGTCGGGGTCGATCATCGGCTGCGCGTGCAACTCGAAGCGCTTGTCGCGGATCGCCTCGCGGATGTGCTCGATCTTGCCCTGGTGCGCGCGCCTCGCGTCGATCATGGTCTGCGACAGCGGCTCGACGAACAGCTGCGGGTCGCGCACGCTCGCCGCGATCGCCATCGCGTCGGACAGCGACATCAGGCAATCCTCGCTGTTGATCAGCGCGTGCCGGTCGACGAGCAGGCCGCCGACGCAAAGCTGCAGCCGAACGCTGCCGTGCTCGGTCTTGAACAACTGGCCGTGGAACTGCGAATAGACATCGCGTGCCACGGCGCGCACGTCGGCGACCGAATCGGCCTCGATCACCAGCGCGAAGCGTCCCGCCGACAGGCGCGCGGCCGCCTTCGCGCCGGGTTGCTGCATCAGGGCGCTTGCGGCGCTCTGCTCGAGCTGCAGCGCCAGGATCGTGCCGCACAGGTCGTTCAGCGTGTCGAAGTTCGACAGGTGCACGCCGATCAGTCCGTAGTTGGGGCGCGTCGGCATCGACAGCCGCTGGCCGAGGTCGGCGATCAGGCCGCGGTCGTTGAGCAGGCCGGTCGACATGTCCTGGCGCGCCTGCTGCGCGACCCGCGCGAGCGCGAAGCGGCGATCGGTGGCGATCGCCTGCAGCATCAGCGCGACGACCAGCGCCGAGAAGACCAGCACCGAGGCTTCCAGCGCGCGAAAGAAGTCGTCGTGCGCCTGGCCGACCTGGTGCGCGCGAGCGATCAGCAGCGGTACCGCGGTGACCAGCAGCGACAGCGCGGTCGCGCGCTCGCTCATCCGGATCGCGGTCCACGCGACGATCGGGAAGTAGAGGAACATCAGCGCGTACGCATGACTCTGGTGCCCGAAAAGCGACACCATCAGGCTGGTGGCGATCACCAGCAGCGTGAGGAAGAACGCCGGTGCGTCGATCAGCGCCTGCTGCGACAGTCCGGGTTCGGGCTCGGAGAGCGATTCTCCGACCCACGCCAGCAGTGCCGGCGCGACCAGCAACAAGCCCAGCGAGTCGATCAGCCACCAGACGGTGAACCGGTGCGCAGGGTGCGTGGTGCCGGCCAGGCCGCTGAGCCCCAGGCCGAAGGTCGCCAGCAGTGCGTCGAGCGGCGCAGCCAGCAGCACCACCACGCCGACGAAGCGCACGGCCGCCTCGAGCCGGTAGTCCGCCGGCTTCCAGTTGTTCAGGCGGCGCAGCGTCGCAACTGCGGCCGCCGGGCCGGCGACGCTGGCGACGAACGCCGACGCCGCGACGCCGATCGACCCGAACTCGACCCACGCCCAGAGCGCGCCGCCGAGGGCGGGCGGCACCGACCAGCGAAGGCCGCCGCGCCACGCAAACGCGAAGGCGACGCCGGCGCAGGGCCAGATCAGAAGCAGGTCGGGGGCGTCGAAGGAGACGAGCTTCGCCAGCAGGCACGCCACGAAGGCGATGCCCACCGACAGCAGCAGGCGCGGGAAGGTGGGCAGGCCACCACCGCCGGGATCGGTGCGCGATGTGAGTTCGGACTGGAGCACGGGTCGGGTAGCTCGCTTCCAGCCGAAGTGTAATCGACTCGGCCGCCCGTCGGGCGAGCCGGCCGATGGCCGGTCGCGCCGCGGACGGTCGGGCCTCAGGCAGCGAGCAATTCGCGCAGCACGTAGGGCAGGATGCCGCCGTGGCGGAAGTAGTCGACCTCGATCGGCGTGTCGATGCGCGAGAGCAGGGCGATCGTCTTCGAAGAACCGTCCTTGCGCGTGACGGTCATGCGGATCTCCTGCTGCGGTTCGAGCGTGGCCGGCACGGCGATGTCGAACGACTCGTCACCGCGCAGGCCGTGGCTCTCCCAGCTCTCGCCCGCCTTGAACTGCAGCGGCAGCACGCCCATGCCGACCAGGTTGGAGCGGTGAATGCGTTCGAAGCTGCGGGCCACCACCGCTTTCACGCCGAGCAGTTGCGTGCCCTTGGCCGCCCAGTCGCGCGACGATCCCGTGCCGTACTCTTCGCCGCCGAAGACCACGGTGGGCGTGCCCTCGCGGATGTAGCGCATTGCCGCGTCGTAGATGTACATCTTCTCGCCGGACGGCTGGTGCAGCGTGACGCCGCCTTCCTCACGGGCGCCGTCGGCGTTCGGCGGGATCATCAGGTTCTTGATGCGCACGTTGGCGAAGGTGCCGCGCATCATCACGTCGTGGTTGCCGCGCCGGGCGCCATAGGAGTTGAAGTCGGCTCGCGCGACGCCGTTGGCGACCAGGTACTGGCCGGCCGGCGAGGCCTCCTTGATCGAACCGGCCGGCGAGATGTGGTCGGTGGTGATCGAGTCGCCGAACAGGCCCAGCGCGCGCGCGCCGCGGATCGCCTGGTCGGCGGTGGCCGGCTGCATCGCGAAGCCGGCGAAGAACGGCGGCTCTGCGATGTAGGTCGACTTCGGCCAGTCGTAAACCTGGCCGGCGGCCGACGGCACCGCATTCCACAGCTTGTGGTCCTTCGTCAGGTTGCTGTACAGGCGCTTGAAGGTCTTCGCGTCCATCGCGTACTTCATCAGCGCGTGCACCTCGTCGCTGCTCGGCCACACGTCGCCGAGGTACACGTCGCGGCCCTTCGGGTCCTTGCCGAGCGGCTCGGTCATCAGGTCGACCTGCACGTTGCCGGCGATCGCGTAGGCGACGACCAGCGGCGGCGAAGCGAGGAAGTTGGCGCGCAGGTTCGGGTGGATGCGCGCCTCGAAGTTGCGGTTGCCCGACAGCACGGCCGCGCAGACCAGGTCGTTGGCCGTGATCGCCTCGTTGATCGCGGGCGACAGGTCGCCTGCGTTGCCGATGCAGGTCGTGCATCCGTACGCCGCGACGTTGAAGCCGAGCTCGGACAGGTAGGGGAGCAGCTTCGCGCGTTCGAGGTAATCGGTGACGACGCGCGAGCCGGGGGCGAGCGAGGTCTTGATGTGAGGCGCGACCTTCAATCCGCGCTCGACGGCTTTCTTCGCGAGCAGCCCGGCGGCCAGCAGCACGCCCGGGTTCGACGTGTTCGTGCACGACGTGATCGCGGCGATCAGCACGTCGCCGTTCTTCAGTTCGACGCCGTCGGCGGTGCGGTAGCTCCGTCCCAGCTCTTCGGCCTTCTTGGCGAAGCCGTTGCCGGCTACCGGCCTGGAGAACAGGTCGGCGAAGGTCGACTTCACGTTTCCGATCTCGATGCGGTCCTGCGGTCGCTTCGGGCCGGCGAGCGACGGCGCGACCGTGCCGAGGTCGAGCTCGACCACCTTCGAGTAGCTCAGCTCGCCCGCCTTCGGCACGCCGAACAGGCCCTGCGCCCTGAAGTAGCTCTCGAACGCGTCGATCTCGTCCTGCGTGCGCCCGGTGCCCTCGAAGTAGTCGATGGTCTTCTCGTCGACCGGGAAGAAGCCCATCGTCGCGCCGTACTCGGGCGCCATGTTGCCGATGGTGGCGCGATCCGGCACGGCCAACGAGCGCGTGCCTTCGCCGAAGAACTCGACGAACTTGCCGACGA
>Ga0209476_10000488_pt1 | contig 26899 bp, 30 predicted proteins | sample KloWWTrecipitate_FD_187179 | JGI IMG/M metagenome (GOLD analysis project Ga0209476, IMG submission 187179) | Active sludge microbial communities from Klosterneuburg, Austria, studying microevolution and ecology of nitrifiers - Klosterneuburg... | ecosystem: Engineered > WWTP > Aerobic digester... | reverse complement strand
GACGAGCGTGCGCCAGGCGGTGTCGTCGATGGCCGCCGTGAGCGGCGCGCGCTCGCCGCCACGCAGGCGGTCGGCGAGGGCCCCGGGGACGAGCGCGGCGGGCGTCATCTCGGCTGCTTGCAGCTCGCGGGGTCGCGGCAGGTGAACTTGCCGCCCTCCTCCTTCGATTCGCTGCGCGGCATGTTCACGCCGCAGAGCGAGCAGGCGACCATGTCCTCGACGTCCTTCGGCTCGGCCTTCTTCCCCTCGCCCACCTGGGAGCGGAAGAAGCCGCGGAAGAGCAGGTAGATGGCGAAGCCGATCGCGAGGAGGAGGAGGATGCGGGCCACGGCGGGGACTTTCCGGTGAATGCCTGCCTCCAGTTTAGCTCAGGCGAGCGGCGCCTCCACCTCGAAGACCACGCCGCGGCCCTCCGGCAGGTTCATCGCGCGCGCCGCGCCGCCGTGGTACTCGGCCACCAGCCGCACCACCGTGAGGCCGAGGCCGAGGTGGCCGCCGCGGCCCGCACCCTCGTCGCGGCCGGAGACCATCGCGTCGAAGAGGCGCGGCAGCATCGCCGGCGGGATCGGCGGGCCTTCGTTGGAGACCGACAGGCGCGCCCGGCGGCCGTCGGTGGCGAGCACCACGCGCACGGGCTTGTCCGCCGGGGCGAAGTCGAGCGCGTTCTCCACCAGCTTGTCGAGGAGCTGCGCGAAGGCGTCGGGCACGCCCGTCATCGCCACCGGCGCCGGCGGCACGACGCACTCGAACGCGCGCCCCGGGTAGGCGCCGCGGTAGCCCTCCACGCAGCCGCGCACCACGGCGGCGAGGTCGAAGGGCTCGCGCTCGGCGGTCTCCAGCATCTTCTCCAGCCGCGTGCCCTCGGAGAGCCGCGAGATGAGGCGCGAGAGCCGCTCCACGCCCTCGCCCGCGCGGTCGAGGTAGACGCGCGCCTCGCCCCCGGGCGACTGGCTGCGCAGGTTGTCGAGGGAGGAGCGCACCACGGCCACGGGCGTGCGCAGCTCGTGGGAAAGCCGCGAGGCCATCTGCTCGAGGTAGGCGTTGTAGTCGCGAAGCCGCCCCAGCACGCCGGCCATCGTGCGCTCGAGGTCGCCGATCTCGTCCTTCGCGCCGGTGAGCGTGATGTCGCCGCGGATGCGGCCCTGCGCGTCGATGGCGTTCTCGGCCTCGGCGTGCAGGCGGCGGATGCGCGTGGCGAGCCGGCTCGCGAAGAAGAGCAGGATCGCGAAAGCCGCGAGGCACACCGCGAGCGTGACCGCGATGAGGTTCTCCAGCGCCGATTGCCGCAGCAGCAGGATGGAGGCCGTGGTCTCCTCCACCACCACGGCGCCGACGATGTCGTCGCCGACGAAGATCGGCTGCGCCGCGGAGAGGATGGCCACCTCGCGGTCGCGCGTGCCGCGCCAGTGGGTGGAGGCCACGCCGATGAGCGCGCGGTCGACCTGCGAGCGCACGGGCTTGGACTCGTCGCCCGCGGGCACCTCGGGCGAGGAGACGATGAGAGACACCACGGGCTTCAGCCACGACATGATCGCCGTGCGCGGGGCCTCGCCCCTGGCGGGCGGCGGCTCGCGCAGCGACCCGGAGAGCCCGCGCACGCGCGAGCGCGTGTCCACGACCCAGGCGCGCGAGGCCCGCCGGCCCATGATGTCGAGGAAGCGCTCGATCTCCTCCGAGGGCATGTAGGCCGTGCCGAGGCTCGCCGCGGCCACCGGGTCGGCGGCGGCGAAGAGGCCCACGATGCGGCGGCGCTCCTCGTCCTCGGGGTCGCCGGGCTCGCCGCCCGCGGGCGGGAAGAGCGCGGGCCGGTCGGAGAGCGCGGAGGCCACGGCGCGGGCGGTGACGGCGAGGTCCTGCTCCTGGGCGCCGCGCAGGAAGGCTTCCATCCGGCTGATGAACTGCGCGGCGAGCGCGGGGATCGCCAGCAGCACGAGGGCCGATAGGAGCAGGCGGAAGCGGATGCCGTGGACGAAGGCCGCGCGCATGGCGCCGGGTCAGTCGAAGGCGATCGAGAACGAGAGCGAGCCGAAGCGGTGGGGTGCGCGCTGCCCCGCGAACTCGCGCGAGTCCTGCGCAAGGCCGAGGGTGACGGCGCCCCAGGGTTGCGACCAGCTCGCGCCGGCGGCCACGCGGTGCACGCGCCGCTCGCGATCCGGCTGCGCGAAGGGGTCGTCGTCGCGGCGCTCGAGGAGGCGGTTGCGCGCCACGGCGCGGACGCTCGCGCCGGCGAAGAATCCGAAGCCGCCGCGGGCGCCCGGCAGGGGCGGCGTGGCGGCGAAGCGCAGCAGCGGGCTCGCGGCCTGCGCGGGGCCGCCCGTGCGCCACTCGATGCCGGCGTGGCCGAAGGCGACGAGCGTGCCGGCAACGCCCCCGCCGTGCACGACCAGCGCGCCCGGGATCGCCTCCAGCGGCAGGCGCTGCGACCATGCCGCGGCGAGCTGCAGGTCGGCGCGGTTGTCCTTCTGCGTCGCCCAGTCGGTCTCGGGGGCGGGGGCCAGGCGGTGGATGAGGTCCTGCGCCTCCTCGCCCAGCGCGGCGGGGCCGGCCACGCCCGCCTCCAGCGCCCAGGTGGCGAGCGTATCGGGCCCGACGTCGTGGCGCGCGGCGGCAAGGAGCAGGCGCGCGGCGTTGGGGCGGTCGGGCAGGAGGAGCGACTGGCGGCCGTCGCCGGTGTGGACCTCGTGGAGGATCCCGAGGTCCACGCGCTGCTCGCGGGTGCCCGCGGGCCGGAGGAAGGCCGCGAAGGGCGAATCCGCCGCGAGCGGCGCCGACCGGATGATGCGCACGCCGCTCGTGTACCAGCGGTCGGAGTGGAAGACGTCGTTGTCGACCTGCGCGTGCCAGAGGACGGGCGGCGCGGCGGTGGCGGGCATCGCCGCGAGCGCCGCAAGCACGGCGAGCGCGGCCCTCACGCCTTCTCCGTCCAGCGGTAACCCATGCCGTAGACGGTCTCGATCGCGTCGAAGGCGGCGTCCACGGCGAGGAACTTCTTGCGGATGCGCTTCACGTGCGAGGTGATGGTGCCGTCGTCGACCACCATCTCGGCGTCGCGCATGAGCGTGTCGCGGTCCTTCACGTGGCCGGGGTGGCGGGCGAGCGAGCGCACCATCCAGAATTCCGTCACGGTGAGGTCGACGGGCAGGCCCTTCCACACGGCCGTCATGCGGGCGGCATCGAGCTCCAGCGGCCCGCGCACGAGGCGCTCGTCGTCGCGGGCGGGCTCGCGGGCGGCCTCGACGCGGCGGAAGAGCGCGGCGATGCGCGCGAGCAGGTGCGGCAGGCTCGCATCCTTGGTGAGGTAGTCGTCGGCGCCCAGGCGCAGGCCCGAGACGATGTCGAAATCGGAATCGCGGGCCGACAGGAAGATGATGGGGAGCGTGGCCGATGTCGCGCGCAGCTCGCGGCACAGCGCGAAGCCGCCGTCGATCTCCGCGCCCAGCCCGATGTCGATGATGGCGAGGTCCGGCAGCCGCGTGGCGAGCGAGCGCATGGCCTGCGGCCGGTCGGCGAACGCCTGCACCTCGTAGCCCGCGCGCGCCAGCGCATCGGCGTAGTTCTGGCGGATGGTGGCGTCGTCCTCGACGAGCGCGATCCGTTTCGGCATGCCCGGATTATAGGGGACAGGTTTCGGGGACGGTTCTGAAGAACCGTCCCCAATACCTGTCCCGCCATGTTTTTGACACTTTTGCTCGCCGGCTTTCCCGCTTTCGCCTAGGGCGGCGCCCCCGCGCCCGCGCGAAATGGGCTTGCCGAATGGGTCGGCGCGAGAACAAGGGGAAAGAACATGGCGGGCAAGGCGGGCGGGTACCGGGGCGGCGTCGAGTCGGCGCTGGCCGATTTCATCGAGTTGCTGGGCAAGGCGATCCTGTCGGGCATCGCGGCGAGCCTGCTGCTGGGGCTCGTGGCCCTCGGGCTCGCAAGCACGGCGCAGGCGCAAACGCGGCCCAACGACGCGAAGACGGGCACCCTGCTCTTCCGGCTGGGCGGCGACGGCGCCTTCGCCCCCGCCCCCAAGGTCGAGACCGACGTGGTCATCCACGTGACCGGCATGGTCGCCCGCACGCGCGTGGCGCAGACCTTCGTGAACCCCGGCACGGACTTCGTCGAAGGCGTGTACGTCTTCCCGCTCCCGGAGAACGCCGCCCTCGACCGCCTGTGGCTGCGCATCGGCTCGCGCGTGATCGAGGGCCAGGTGAAGGAGAAGGCCGAGGCCGCGCGCGTCTACGTGCAGGCGAAGCGCGAGGGGAAGAAGGCCGCGCTGGTCGAGCAGCAGCGCCCCAACCTCTTCACCAACGCGGTGGCCAACATCGGCCCCGGCGAGACCGTGCGCGTGCTGATCGAGTACCAGCAGGCGCTTCGCTACGAGGACGGCGAGTACCGCCTGCGCTTCCCGCTGGCCGTCACGCCGCGCTACCAGCCCGCCGCCGAAGGCGCGCAGGACCCCGTCATGAAGGTGTCGCACGCAGCCTACGCCCCGGCCGGCGGCGGCGTGAACCCCGTGGCGATCGGCGTCGTGATCGATTCCGGCGTGCCGCTCGCGAAGGTGGAGAGCTCCTACCACGAGGCGGTGGTCGAGAAGGAATCGGGCACGCGCACCATCCTCACGCTGCGCAAGGAGCAGGAGGAAGCCGACCGCGACTTCGAGCTCGTGTTCGCCCCGCAGCCGGGCAGCACGCCGCAGGCCGTCGCCTTCACCGAGTCGCGGGGCGGAAAGGATTACACGCTGCTCATGATGATGCCGCCCGCGCCCGCCGCGCACGCCGCCGCGCCCCTGCCGCGCGAGACCGTGTTCGTGATCGACACCTCCGGCTCGATGCAGGGGACCTCGATGGCGCAGGCGAAGGAAGCGCTTCTCACGGGCCTTTCCACCCTCACCGCGCAGGACCGTTTCAACGTCGTCGAATTCAATTCCGCCACGCGCCCGATGTGGCCCTCGGCGCTGCCCGCGACCGGCGCCAACCTCGAGCACGCCCGCGCCTGGGTCGCCCGGCTTCGCGCCGACGGCGGCACCGAGATGGCAGGCGCCCTCGCTTTCGCGCTCGACGGCCGCGACACGCCCGGTTACCTCCGCCAGGTGATCTTCATGACCGACGGCTCCGTGGGCAACGAGGACCAGCTCTTCAGGCTGATCGCCGACCGCCTCGGCGCCACGCGCCTCTTCACCGTGGGCATCGGTTCCGCCCCCAACAGCCATTTCATGACCAAGGCGGCGCTCTTCGGCCGCGGAACCTTCACCTACATCGGCGACCTGCGCGAGGTGCAGGACAAGATGGGGCGGCTCTTCGCGAAGATCGGTTCGCCGGTGCTGAAGGACGTCACGGTCCGCTGGCCCGACGGCACGCCCGTGGAGACCTTCCCGGCGCGCGTGCCCGACCTCTACCTGGGCGAGCCGATCGTCGTGGCCGCCGCCCACGCCACCGCGCGCGGGACGATCGTCGTCTCCGGCACGCGCGGCAACGAACCCTGGAGCGTGGCGCTCACGCCGTCGCCGAGTGGCGAGCCCAACGGCGTGGGCGCCCTCTGGGCCAGGGCGAAGATCGCCTCCCTCATGGACGAGCTGCGCCTGGGCGCGGAGGAAGCGAAGATCCGCCCCGCCGTGCTGGAGGTGGCGCTGGAGCACCACCTCGTGTCGCGCTACACGAGCCTCGTCGCCGTCGACGTGACGCCCACGGCGCCCGCGGGCGAGAAGCGCACGGCGCTCGTGAAGACCGCCGCGCCGGCGGGCTCCGTCGCGGGCGAGCTGCCGCAGACCGACACGGCCTCGACGCTGCAGATCCTGCTCGGGCTCCTTGCGCTGGCAGCCGCCGGGGGAGTCGCCCTCATCGGGCGGCTCTTCCCGGCAGGAGGGGCGCCGCGGGTGGAGGGCACGCGATGAGCACCTTCTTCGTGAACGGTTCCGCGCGCTTCGCGGTGCGCGGGCGGTCGTACCCGGCGGAAGCTTTCGAGGAAGCATCGGCACCCTCCCCGCGCCGGCGCCGCTGGCCCGTCGCGGCGGAGGTGGGGCTCCTCCTCGCGTTGGCCGCCTGGCAGTTGGGGGGCGCGGCGTGGATCCACGCCAAGGCCGCGCTCGCGCAGCGCCTCATCGCGTCGTCCTGGGAAGGCACGAAGCAGGACGGCGCGCGGCGGCCGTGGCCGTGGGCCGACACGCGGCCCGTGGCGCGGCTCACGGTGCCCTCGCGCGGCGTGTCGCTCTACGTGCTCGAGGGGACGAGCGGGCGCTCGCTCGCGTTCGGCCCCGGCCACGTCGGCGGCACGGCCCTGCCCGGCTCCGCGGGCAACAGCGTGATCGTCGCCCACCGCGACACGCACTTCGCCTTCCTGCGCGACCTGCACGAGGACGAGGAGATCGCGGTCGAGGACGCGCGCGGCCGCGTCACCCGCTACCGCGTGCGCGAGGTGGCGGTCGTGGACAAGCACGAGACGCGCGTGCTCGACCCCGCGGATTCCCCGCAGCTCACGCTCATCACCTGCTGGCCCTTCGACGCCGTCCAGCCCGGCACCTCCCAACGCTTCGTCGTGATCGCCGACCGCGCGTGACAACCGGGTTGCGGTGGCGTGACGATGGGAAGGCGGATGCCTTTCTTCGCGGAGTCGAAGAAAGGCATCCGCCTTCCCATCGCCCATGCTGCACCGCAACCCAATTGTCACGGGCGGCGGCGTAGACTCCGCGCCCATGAACCTGTTCGACACCCCCGCGGGATTCGACGATCCCATCGGCATGTGGCTCGGTTGCCACCGCCGCATCGAAAAGCAGCTCACCACACTCTCGAAGCTCCCTGCCCACCTGGCCGGCAAGGGCGTGGACGCCGAGGCGACGAACGCCGCCCAGGCGATCCTCAAGTACTTCGAGAAATCCGCGCCCCACCACCACGGGGACGAGGACGACGACCTCTTTCCGCTGCTCGAGAAGCGCATCACGGACGCGGGCGAGCTGGCCCGCTTCCGCGAGCTGCGCGCGAAGCTGGAGGAGGACCACGCGAAGATGGCGGCCGTCTGGGCGCGGCTGAGGAAGCCCCTGCACGGCATCGCCGAGGGCCTGCCCAAGTCGCTCGACCCGGCGGAGGTGGCGGCGTTCCGCGACATCTACGCCACGCACATCCCGGCGGAGGATGGCGCGATCCCGGACCTCGCGAGGCGCTACCTCTCCGCGGCCGACCTCGAGGCCCTCGGGCGCTCGATGGCCGCGCGCCGCGGCGTGGCCTTCCCGGCGTAGCCAACGGGGCTCCCCTCTCCCTCGGGGAGAGGGGCCGGGGGTGAGGGCAATCAGGCGGGGTTCGGCTCCGGCTTCGCGAGCAGGTAGTCGAGCAGCTCGCGAACGGGCCGGATGCGGTCGCCGAAGGGCAGCCGCCCGCCGCCACGGAAGAAGAGCCCGCGGTCGAGGTTGCCCTCGAGTGCGGCGGCCAAGTGCAGGTCGATGCAGAACTGGCCGAACTTCGCCAGGCCGTCGCGCAGCCCGCACGCCTGCAGGCAGTCGAAGGCGAGCGTGCACTGCGTGCGCGGCTTGCGGCGGCGCTCCATGACGGGAATCTTCTCGAGGTACTTCGCGAGCCACGGCGTCTTCACGGCCCGCGCGGGCAGCCCCGCCACGCTCACGAACTCCACGATGTCCTCGGGCTTCGCCTCCGCCAGCACCTTCTTGAAGGTGGGGTGGGCGTCGCCCTCCTCGGTCACGGCGAACGCGGTGCCCAGCTGCACGGCGGCGGCGCCCAGGCCCAGGAGCTCGCGCACGCGCTGCGGCGTGGCGATGCCGCCCGCGACGATGAGCGGGATCTTCTCGGCGGCGAGCCCCAGCTCGCGGAAGAGCTTGAAGGTCGCCTCGAGCACGTTCTCGAAGTCGAAGCGCTTGTCGTGCAGGTCCTCGACCTTGGCGGCGCCCAGGTGCCCGCCCGCGTGGCCGGGATGCTCGATCACGATCGCGTCCGGCAGGCGGTTCTTGCGCATCCACTTCTTCAGCACGATGCCGATGCCGCGCGCGTCCGAGAGGATCGGCACGAGCGCCACGTCAGGATGCTCCGCGGTGAGCTCCGGCAGGTCCAGCGGCAGCCCCGCGCCCACCACGACAGCCTGCGCGCCGCTTTCGCACGACTGGCGCACGTAGGTCGCGTATTCCGTGACGGCGCGCATCACGTTCACCGCGACGATGCCGTTGCCGCCGGCGATCGCGAGCGCGGCCTTCACCTCGCGGTCGAGGGCCACGCGGTTGGCCTCGTCGATGGCGGCCTTGTCGCGCGACTTGCCGGTGGCCTCCATGAGGTCGGGGTGATGCCGGCGCAGGTCCACGGCGGAGAGCGTGCCCACCGCGCCCTCGCGCGCGACGGAGCCGGCGAGGCGGTGGGCGGAGACGCCCACGCCCATGCCGCCCTGCACGACGGGCAGCGCGCTGCGGCCGCGGATGGTGATGGGCGGAAGGTCGGTGGTCAGGTTCCGGGGCATCGGGCGATCATCCTCGCAAGGGGGTGGCGAGCCTTGACTCAGGTCAAAGGGCCCCGCCCGGTCAGCCTTCGCGGCCGTCGGAACGCGGGGAAAGGTAGATGGGCACGAACCGGGCGGCCCACCCGGCGACGATCGCGATCCACGCGAGCGCGGCGAGGCCCAGCAGCGCCGAGCGGGCGCCGGCGGGCAGCACCGCGAGATCGGCCAGCGCGCGCGTGACGCCCACCGCGACGAGCGCGAGGAAGCCGTACCAGGTGACGCCATCGGCCTCGAGCGCGCGGCCCGAGTGGCCGAGCGAGACGCGCGAGACCATGCCGAAGGTCATGGCCGCGAGGTAGCTCACCGCGAGGAGATGCAGCGGCCCGCGCCCGAAGACCCCGGGGTGGCCGGCCAGCGCCGCGAGGCTCGCCACGGCCGAGAACGCCAGCGCCGCCGCGAGCATCACCAGCGAGACATGAAGCATCGCCAGCAGCCTCGCGCGGAAGCTCTGCGTGAGACCCCACTTCCACGCGAGCCAGCCCACCCACGCCGCCATAGGCGCATCCGCCACCCAGGTCCACTCGAAAAGCGAGGCGCTCTCGAGAAGGTAGTGCGTGGCGCAGGCCGCGCCGAGGAACGGGATCGAGAACGCCGGGCGGTAGAGCGCGTAGCCGGTGAGCACGCGGCTGGAGAAGAACGGGATCATGCGGTGGTTCACCACCAGGAACACCGGCAGCAGGACGAGCCACAGGCCGCCCTCGCGCGCGAAGGCGAGCCAGTCGGCGCGAAGGGTCGCGATGGCGAGCAGGAAGGCCGCCGTGCCGATGGCGCCCGTCCACAGCAGCACCACGATCGCGACCCCCTGCGGGTCGCGGCCCTCGGCCGTGAACACGATGCGCGTGAGCGCCGCCGTGCCGACGACCCAGCCCGCGAGGTGCAGCACGCCGCCGGCGACGGCCAGCTCGCGCGAGGCGAGCACGCCCGCGTAGAAGAGGAGGATGCCCGCGATCATCGGCAGCCCCGCGGCGAGCCACTCCCGGCGCGTCGGCCGCACGCCCGTCCAGTTGGGAACAGCCGTGAGCGCGAAGCCGAAGATGAACCACGGGAAGAGCCCGTACACCATGAGCCAGGCGTGCGCCCAGGCCGGCGGCATCGACCACTGCGGCGCCGGCCACAGGCCGAGCGTGCGCCCGCCGATGTCCCAGCCCATCAGGAGCATCGAGGCCACGAGCTGCAGCGCGCCGGGCAGGAAGAACACGCGGTGCGGCGCGCAGGTCCACACCGCCCACGCGGACCGGCGGGCGGCCGGGCCGGACTGTGCCTTGGAAATGGGAATCATCCTGCCCCCATTATCCCCCCACGGGTACCGCCGCGGCCTTGAACCGGTTCAAGAAAACTTCGAGAGACGGGGTCGCGCCGCCGAGTGCCGCCAACGGCGAATGATCGGGTTGGCCGGGGGAGGACGAGAAGGCGGCGAAGTCCTTCGGACCGCAAGCGTGACCACCGGACGGGTGCCCAAAAACCCGGGGGCGGTCAACACACGACCACCCCCGGGTTTTTACCCGTCAAGAGATGGGGCCGCTGCGCTGCCCCATCCCGGTGGTCGCGGTCCCAAGGACTTCGCCGCCTTCTCGTCCTCCCCCGTCCCCACCGGGATGCACCGTGGCGCATTTGGCGGCGCGGCGCCGGCGCACTCGGTGATGCAGCGCCGGCGCACTCGGGGACGGTGCCACGGGCACGGGCGGGCCATCGCGCCGAACGTCGAGCGGATTCCTTGGCAGGCGACCGCCGCGGTCGAGGCAGCGAAGCGGCCTCGACTATAGACGGGTGGAAATCCGAGGGTGGTCGTGTGTTGACCGCCCTCGGATTTCCGGGCACCCGTCCGGCGGTCACGCTTGCCTGCCCAGGAATCCGCTCGACGTTCGGCGCGATGGCCCGCAGCCAACGCTGGACAACGATCTACCGGTAATAGACGACGGCGTCGGCTTCGGCGATGGCGTCGAGGACGGCGTCCCAGGGCTCGGCGCAGGGGGCGAGGCGGACATCGGCGCCCTGCTCGCGCAGGTCGCCGGCCAGTTCGGCCACGGCCGCGGGGGCGGCGGGCGCGTCGTGGAGCATGAGGATCTTCCGGGCCATGGTCAGATCACGTAGACGGCGTCGGCGGCGAGGACCGCCCCGGCCAATTGGCGGCGGCCGGCTTCGCCCTCGGCGATCTCCTCGAGCGGCACTTCCGCGAACTCGAGGAGCTCGCGCTGCTCGGCCACGGCGGGCGTGTCGGGGAGCGTGCCGACGACGGCCACGCGCACGGGGTCGGAGAGCAGCGTGAGGCCCGCGGCCACGCGCAGCGCCTCGGCCTGGTTGTGCCTGGCGACGACGAGCAGGTTCCTCATCGCGCCCCCGGCAGCACGAGCAGGCGGTCGCACTCGCGCGCGAGCTCGGCGTTCTGGAACTGCGTGCCCATGTTGGCGCCCTCGGGCGCGGGCCCGCCGCCGAAGTGCGACCAGCTGTGCTCGCACACGTCGAGGCGGATCGCGCCCGCGCGGGCGAGCTCGCCCAGGCGCGGGGAGGCCGCGAGCCGCACGGCCGAGTCGGTGAGGAAGCAGCGGCAGGCCCAGCCGCGGGCGGCGGCGGCGGCCGCGAGCCCCTCGAGCTGCGGGCCGGCCGAGTCGTGCGAGGCGACGATTCCGAGGCGCATGCGCTCCACCCTAGCCCTTGCGGATGGTCCAGCGCATCGCCTTCCCGGCGTCCTGCACCTGGGAGACGATGTCGTTGCCCTCCGTCGCGCACATGGCGCTGATCGACTCCCCCGAGGAGGGATTGTCGAAGACGAGGTCGAGCGTGTCGCCGGAAGCAAGCTTCTCGAGCGCCTTCTTCGTGTAGATCTGCGGGTGCGGGCACACGTAGCCCTGCACGTCCAGCTGGTACTTGCCGTCGGACACCTTCTCGAACTTCGCTGCCATGGACTGCCTTTCGTCTGCGGTTGTGACAAGGATGGGGCGGATCAGAACCCGAGCGGGGCTTCCTTCGCCATCTTGCGCTCGATCCACCAGTTGAAGAACTTGACGCCGACCCAGCCGCCCGCGGTCATGCCCGCGAGGAAGATCCAGCCGGAGGGGTCGCCGTTGGTGACCGTCGCGAAGAAGGCGCCGATGTTGCAGCCCATGCCGATGCGCGAGCCGATCCCCATGAGGATGCCGCCGGCGATGGCCCAGGTGGCGATCTCGAGCGTGGGCATCTTCAGCTTGAACTCGTTGGCGAGGAAGGCCATGAACATGGAGCCGCCGATCACCGAGAAGCTCATCCACAGCACGGGGTTCGCGAGCGGCGACGGGATGCCGTTCTCCATCCCGAAGAAGATGTTGTCGTCGAGGTTCACGCCGAGCTTCGCGAGCACCCAGGCCGCGCCCTGCGCCTCCTGCGTGGTCACGTAGAAGTAGCCGGGGTCGAAGACCGTCTCCTGCAGGCTCAGGCCCTCGGTGATGCCCATCGCGGTGAGCAGCTCGCCCGCGTTGGAGATGCCGAACTTCTGCTGCAGCGTCTGCATCACCCACATCTGCAGGCCGGCGGCCACGCCCAGCACGAGGCCGGCGATGGCGGTGCGCTTCGAGGCCGTGACCATGCTCCACCAGCCGCGCACCTCGGCGGCGGCGGTGGGCGCCGTCACCTTGTTCTTGCGCAGCCAGCCCTTGCGGTACCAGATGGCGTAGATCGCGACCAGCAGCACGAGCGCCGGCAGCACCGCGTTCACGAGCGAGTTGCCGATGAAGGCCTTGGCCGCGGGGCTCGAGAAGCCGAGGGCGTCGCCCACGACCACCGACTTGAGGTTCCACACGTAGCCGGCGAGGAACTGGTCGTACCAGCCGGCCGTCACGCTGAGCTCGGCGGGCATGTTCTTGGCCGCGGCCGAGGCCGTCCACGAGGCGGGCACGAGCGCGTCCAGCACCCCGCCGATGTCCACGAAGAGCGCCTGCGCGAAGCTGAGCGAGAGCACCACGAGCAGCGCCGAGACGCTGCCCTCGCCCGTCTTGTAGAGCGAGCCGGTGGCGCAGCCGCCGGTGAAGACCATGCCGAAGCCGAAGATCGCGCCGCCCACGAGCGAGTACAGGCCGATGGGGCTCGCGTGGAAGGTGCTCTTGCCGGCGACCGTCACCGCGGCCGAGACGAGGCTGAAGAGCACGACCGCGATCATGATGCCCACCGCCATGCGCGGCACGCCGACCGCGAAGAGGTCGCGGACGGCCGAGGCCATGCAGAAGCGCCCGTACTGCAGGCTCGCGCCGTAGATGAAGCCGAACCACAGGTAGGCCGAGAAGTAGAGGTAGCGCGCGTCGGCGATGAAGGTCCCGGCCGAGACCAGGATGAAGAACCCCACCACCGCCGCCGCCCGCAGCGCGTTGGCCCGGCTGGTCGCCGCGCCCACCCCCTCGGTCGTGCATGCCACGCTTTCCGTCATTGCCCCTTCTCCCCTTCGTCCGCGCCGAGCTTGCGCGCGTAGATCTTCCAGAAACCGTCCAGGTGCAGCGTGCCCAGGTGCACGCAGCCGTGCCCCGCCAGCATGAACGGGATGGTCTCGACCGAGCTCAGGTTGTCCGAGACGATCTCGACCACGGTGCCGGGCCGGGCCGCGTCGAGCGCGCGCTTCGTGACGAGGTTCGTGCGCAGGCAGGTGGCGCCCATGAGGTCGACGCTCGCGTCGGCCACCATCGCCCCGTGCCCCGGCACTTCCACCCACCGCGACGCCGCGTCCGGCGCGGCATCCGCCGGGCCCTTGCGCAGGGCGGGGAAGATCCAGCCAATCGGATCGATCAACCAGTACACCGCCTTGCCTCGTTCGCTGTCGTTGGCCATCGGATAGCAAGTAGCATGCCGCGACGCCAGCCCCTTGATTTCACAATGGGAGCCCGCCGCGGACGCCGCCCGGGGGCTTTGCAATTTGAGAGCGCCGCGCTGGCGGCTGGTGGAATGTGCAATGCGACGCGCCGGCACGCAATGCCCAAGGTCTTGTTTTCCTTGGAGGATGAAAGCACGGCACGCAATGTGCTTGATGTTGGCCCCGGCGGGCCTTGCCCGCGACAAACCAAACGGCCAAGCGAAGACTGCGGAGGAGAACATGAGCACACGGCATCTGGGCAACGACCTGCAGCACCTGCTGAACCCGCGCGCCGCGGCTGCCGCGGCCGTGTGCCTCGCGCTCGCCGCCTGCGGCGGCGGGGGCGGCCGCGAGGACACCTCCTCCGGCAACGTGGTGAAGATCGTCGTCAACTCGCCGCAGGAGATCGCGCAGACTTCGGCGGACGACTACAACGCCAACGTGAACGGCCTCATCACGGCGGCCACGCTCAAGAGCTGGATCTCCAACTGGGCGGGCAACCGCCCCGCGGGCATCACCGGCAAGCTCGTGATCCTGCAGCTGACGGCCGGGCCGGCGGGCGCGGAATACATCAAGCCCAACGGCTCGAGCGTGTTCACCTACCTGTCGCCCTCCTCGGAGTGGGTCCAGACGCGCACCAACGGCGTGATCGAGACGCAGAGCATGGTGCCGGACGGCCCGTCCATGGACGCGCTCCTGCGCAAGTACAACATCGACCCCGTGAACGACATGATCGTCTGCGCCATGGGCACGGGCAGCAACCCGAACGCCATGGGCCAGGGCCGCTGCTGGTACGCGCTGCGCTACTGGGGCGTGGACAAGAAGAACGTGGCGGTGCTCAACGGCGGCAACCAGTGGCTCAACGGCAACGGCCTCGCGGCGGCCGACTTCTCGGCCACCGCCAGCACCGCGCCCAACACCGGCACGGCGAGCGTGCGCGACATCCCGGTGGACAACATGGCGCTGCAGGCGACCTTCGAGGACGTGATGAACGTGCTGCCGGAGACAGACGCCAACGCGAAGGGCGACGGCGTCCTCGTCTGGGACGCGCGCTCGATCGGCCAGTTCAGCGCCGGCGAGCGCCTCGAGCCGGGCGACTCCGGCTACGCGGCGTGCGGCGCCGCCAACTGCGCGCCCCCGGCCAACTACGACTACATGCGCACGTTCCAGAACGGCGGCTCGCGCCAGGGCCACCCGCGCGGCACGCTGCAGCTGCAGTACACGAACCTCCTCGACACGACGAAGGGGTTCTCGTACAAGCCGAAGTCCGTCCTGATGAACTACCTCACGGGCGGCGCGGACGCGGGCGGCTTCCGCTTCGTGGACGCCACCTACGCGGGCGTGGGCGACGGCAACGGCTACCAGAACGGCGACGTGATCTACGCCTACTGCGAGACCACCTTCCGCGCCATGATCACGGGCTTCGCCTCGGCGGGGATCCTGGGGCTGCCGGTGCGCTTCTACGACGGCGCGATGGTGGAGTGGAACTCGCTCTCCCACATCCAGGACAACACCGGCAAGTACATCCTCCCGGCCAACTCGCCGTGGCGCACGGACGTGAAGAGCTTCTTCCGGCCGGCGACCTCCGCCTCCGCCGTCGCGACGCGCAACATCACCAACGCCTTCGCGGTGCACGCCAACAAGATCATCCTCGAGGACAAGAGCTACAAGCGCGGCGGCACGGGAACCGGGCCCACGGATGACGGTCCCGGCGGAGGCAACCCCTGCGGCTGACGCTGCGCACGGCCGGCGCGGCGGCGCTCGCCGTCGCCGCCGGCCTCGCCCTCTGGGCGGGCTGGCGCCACTTCGAGGCGCAGCGCGCGAGCGAGGCGGTCGACGCCTTCCTCGCGCGCCACTGGTCGCACCCCATCGCCCCCCAGGGCGATCCCCCGAAGGACTTCACGCCGGTCGAGGCGAGCCTCGCGCCCGAGGACTGCGGCGCGTGCCACGCGGCGCAGCTCGCCGACTGGAAGACGAGCCTGCACAGCCGCGCCGTCGGCCCCGGCATCCTCTGGCAGCTGCGCACGATGGACCAGGGGCACGGCAACGACTGCCTGCGCTGCCACGCCCCGCTCGCGGAGCAGAAGGCGCTCATGGCGATCGAGCGCGGGTGGCCCAACGCGCCCGCCACGCCGCCGCCCGGCTGGGTGCCCGCCGACCTGCACCTGCGCGGCCTCGCCTGCGCCGCCTGCCACGTCCGCGGCCACGAGCGGTTCGGCCCGCCCGCGCGGCCGGGCGCGCCCGTGATCGAGGGGAGGAAGCCCCACGGCGGCTTCGTCGCCGAGGCCGCGTTCTCCGACAGCCGCTTCTGCTCGACCTGCCACCAGTTCGCGCCCGACGGCCGCCGCGTCAACGGCAAGCTGCTCGAGAACACCTACGAGGAGTGGCGCGCGAGCCGCCACGCGCGAGAGGGCCGCGCCTGCCAGGCCTGCCACATGCCGGAGCGCCGCCACCTCTGGCGCGGCATCCACGACCCGGAGATGGTGAAGCGGGCCCTGGGCCGCGAGGTCACGGCCGCGCGCCTGGACGCGGGGCGCGCCCGCGTGACGGTGCGGCTCGCCAACCGCGACGCCGGGCACCACCTGCCGACCTACGTCGTGCCCAAGATCATGGCGAGCGTGTACCTGCGCGGGCCGGGCACCCACATGCTCGTGGGCCAGCACGTCGTCGGGCGCACCCTCAACGTGGCGCTGGACCGCGAGATCGCCGACACGCGCCTCGCGCCCGACGCCACGCACGAGTTCGCCTTCGACATCGCCGTGGGCCCGGGCCGCTGGCGCGCCGTGCTGCGCACCGAGGTCGCCCCGGGCGAGCACTACGAGCGCATGTTCGCCGACATGCGCCGGCGCAACCCCGGGCTGGACGAGGCCACGCGCGCGGCTCTGGACGAGGCGCTGGGCAAGGCGGTCGCGGCGCGCTTCTTCCTCGACGAGCTCGAGGTGGCCATTCCGGAGGCGCCGGCGGATGCGCCGGCGAGGGTTGCAAATTGAAAGCCCCCCGCGTGCCGAAGGGTTAATGCAATGCGGCGCGGCAGCGGGCGGCCGGCAAGTCCCTGTTTTTCAACGGCCCGGGCGATGGCACGCATCCTGCTGTTCACGCGCCATCGCGTGCGCAATGCGGGAGTCGCCATGAATCGATTTGCGGGATTGCTGGTCGCGGCCTTCCTGTTGCCGGCGGCGCATGCCCAGGCGCCCGCGAAGGCGGAGGCCGACGGGGCGAAGCCCGCGGCCGCCGAGGACGCCGCGCAGCCGAAGAAGCGGCGGCTCAAGTTCAAGAGCGACAAGGCGTGCACCTGCACCAGCGCCCTTGGCGAGGCCGACATCGAAGTCGCCGAGAAGAAGGCGGCGCCGGACCCACAACCCAGGAGGAACGAGAAATGAAGCAACGCACCCCGCTCATCGACAAGCTGCGCGCGCTGGCCCGCGGCACCCTGCGCACCGCCGCCGGCACGGTCGCGGTCGCGACCGCCGCGCTCCTCTGGTCGCTCGCCGCCTCGAGCCCGGAGCGCGCCGACGGCGCGGGCGAGCCGCGCGCGGAAGCCCGCGGGTGGGGCGCGGAAGCCATCGCGGACGTGCGCGACGCGATGCGCGCGGTTTCCCCCATCGCCGAGGCCAACGCCTGCGGCATGGGCGCCTCCTCGTGCTTCAAGTGCCACAACGGCCAGCGCGCCGCCGCGCCCAGCCAGGAGAAATGGCACACCGACCACAAGAGCGTCGACAACTCCTGCGTCGGCTGCCACAAGGGCAACCCGCGCCTCATCAAGAAGGAGCTCGCCCACTCGCAGATGGTGAAGGACCCGCGCCCCAACCCCGCCGAGATGTGCGCGAGCTGCCACAAGACGGGCAACGCGGCGGACCTCGTGAAGGCCTACAAGAAGTGATCCCAAGGAGGGGAAACACATGAAGCGTGCCACCAGGATTCCGACCCGCAGGACGACCACCACGAAGCGGCTGGCGGGCGCGGTCGCCGCAGCGCTCCTCGCCTTCGCCGGCAGCGCAGCGGCGGGGCCCACGATCACCTTCGGCAAGGAGGGGAGCCTCACCTTCAACTACTCCTTCCAGGGGTGGGCGCAGGACCGCGGCTACACCTCGTCCACGGACTCGGGCCGGCAGACGGACTTCTTCCTGCGCAGGAACCGCCTCACCTTCTCGGGCCAGTACAACGACCTCGTGGGCTTCTACGCCAACATCGACGCGCCCTCCGACAGCCGCGGCGGCGACGACGACAAGAGCATCTTCTTCCGCGACGCCTACATCACGGTGGACCACAGCGACGAGCTGCGCTTCATCGTCGGGCGCTTCAAGAACGCGTTCACGCGCGAGAACCTGGAAGCCTGCTTCGACCCGCTCACCATGGACCGCGCGGAGGTGATGAGCTACACGCCGTGGGGCGGAAGCCGGGACACGGGCGTGGCCATGTGGGGCAACCTCGCCGACGGCCGCTTCCAGTACAAGGTGATGGCCTCCGACGGGCGCGAGGGCGCCGAGGTCGCGAAGGACTCGCCGCGGCTCACCGGGCGGGTGCACGTGAGCCTGCTCGACCCGGAGTTCGACTTCGGCTACCGCGGCACCTACCTCGGCACGCGGCGCGTGCTCACCATCGGCGCGGCCTACGACTACCAGAAGAGCGTCGCCTACCGCGACTTCGTCGGCAAGTCGGACACGGTCGACTACAAGGCGTGGACGGCGGACGTCTTCTTCGAGCAGCCGACCTCGGCGGGCACGATCACCGCCTCCGCGGCCGTCACGCGCTTCGACACCGGCAAGGCCCACTTCGGCCTCTCCCCCGACCCGAACCTGCCGGCCACCACCGACCTCGAGGGCTGGTACGTGAAGGCGGGCTACCTCCTGCCGGGCAAGGTCGGCCCGGGCCGCGTGCAGGTCTTCGGCCGCCACGAGAGGAGCGAGTACAACCTGCCCTCGGGCTACCGCGACCAGAAGTGGGACGGCATCGGCGTCCACTACCTGATCGACGGGCAGCTCCTCAAGGTGAGCTTCGAGGCCGCGCAGGTGAAGTTCGACGTGCAGAACCCCACCAACCCCTCGCAGCGCGACTACAAGCAGTACACGCTGGGCCTGCAGTTCATCTTCTGAGGCGCACCCCCGCGGGGCTGACCGGGATCAACCGACCCGGCCGGCCCCGTGGCAACATGCTTCCGGAAGCACACCGGAGGAGCGATGGGAGGCGCGGACTTCGCCGCCGATTCCCGGCAGGCAGTCGCCGAAAACCCGCAAGGCACCGGCACCGCGCGCAAGGCGCTGCGGGCCGTGCCCCTGCTCGCGCTCGGCGCGGCAGCGGCCGTGGCGCTGGTCGCCTGGCTCGCGCCCGCGGGCCTCGCCTGGGCGGTGGCAGCCGCCCTCGCCGCGCTCCTCGCCGCCGCCGCCTTCGCCCTGCGCGCCTACGGGCACGGCATGGCGTCCGTGCACGCGGCCCTGCGCCACGCGAACGAGGGCTCGCTCGAGCCGCTCGCGCTCCCGCCCGCTTCCGCCGCTCTCCTCGCGCCCGTCGCCGACGAGTACAACGTGCTCGCGCGCAACCTCGGCTCGCTCTTCGGCGAGATGGAGCAGGCGCAGCTCGCGATCATCGCCGAGCGGAACCGCCACGAGGCGATCCTGCAGGGCCTGCCGGGCGCGCTGCTCGTGGTCGACGGCGACTTCAACGTGACCCTCTCCAACCGGCAGGCCGAGGCGCTCTTCGCCGTGCCGGCGGCCGCCCTCGAGGGCGCCAACGTCTTCGACCTGCTGCACCCCGACGAGATGGGCCGCGAAGTGCTGCGCGAGGCCTTCCTCTACGAGCAGCCGCTCGCAAACAAGGTGCTCGCGCTGCGCGTGGGCGAGGACGCCCGGCAGGTCTCGCTCAACGTGACCTTCTTCGGCAAGGCGCCGCACACGGCGCAGGCGAGCGCGGCGATCATCCTGCAGGACATCACCGACTGGAAGCGCCTGGAGGACCGCGCGAGCCTCTCGGAGAAGCTGGGCGCCATGGGCCAGCTCGCCGCGGGCGTGGCCCACGAGCTCAACACGCCGCTGGGCACCATCCTCGGCTACGCGCAGCTCCTGAACGAGGGGCGGGCGAGCGACGAGAAGCGCGCCGAGTACGCGCGCGAGATCCACGCCGAGACCAGGCGCTGCGCGCGCATCGTCGACAACCTCCTCGCCTACGCGCGCCGCGACGTCTGCGGCACCGAGACCTGCGAGGTGAACGAGCTGGTGCGCGAGGCGGTGGAAGCCGTCACGAACTGCCAGGGCCGGCGCCTGTGCGTCGCGATCGAGGCCGACACGAACGGCGAGCTGGTGGTGCGCGGCGGCTCCGGGCAGCTCGACATCGTGCTGGTGAACCTGCTGGTGAACGCCGCGCAGGCGGCGACCGCGAGCGCCTCGCCCCGCGTGCGGGTGAGCACGGCCGCCGAGGCGGGCCACGCGGTGATCACGGTCGAGGACAACGGCCCCGGCGTGGCCCCGGAAGTGCGCCCGCGACTCTTCGAGCCCTTCTTCACGACCAAGGGCGAGTCGGCCGGCACCGGCCTGGGGCTTCCCATCAGCCAGTCGATCGTCAACCGCGTCGGCGGCACGATCCACTGCGACCCCGACTACCGCGGCGGCGCGCGCTTCGTCGTGACGCTGCCGCTGGCCGCGTAGCGATGGAAGCAGCGACCGCCCCCAGCCCGCCCGCTGCCGAGGAGCCGGGCACGGCCGTGATCCTCGTGGTCGAGGACGACGCGGCCATGCGGCGCATGATCCAGGAGGTGCTCTCGGCCGCGCCGGCGAAGGTGGTGGCGGTGGAAAGCTCGCAGGCCGCGCTGGAATACCTCGAGCGCGAGGCGGTGGCGGTGGTGCTCACCGACCTGCGCATGCCGCGGGTGAGCGGGCTGGAGGTGCTTCGCTTCGCCCGCGCGAGGAGCGCCCTCACGCAGGTGATCCTGCTCACCGGGCACGCGACGGTGGAGGCGGCCGTCGAGGCCCTGAAGGGCGGCGCCTACGATTTCCTGAAGAAGCCCTTCGAGCCGGAGGACCTGCGCCGCATCGTCGACCGCGCGATCGAGTACTGGCGGCTCAACTGCGAGAACCTCAGGCTTCGCGAGGCCAACCGCGCCTACGCCGACATGGACGGGCTGGTGGGCAAGAACCCGGCGATCGAGCAGGTGCGGCGCATGGTGCGGGCCTGCGCGGCCTACGACTGCTGCGTGCTGGTCACCGGGGAATCCGGCACCGGCAAGGAGGTCGTCGCCCACCAGGTGCACCTGTCGAGCGGCCGGCGCGATGGCCGCTTCGTCGCGGTGAACTGCGCGGCCATCCCAGAGAACGTGATCGAGAGCGAGCTCTTCGGCTACCAGCGCGGGGCCTTCACCGGCGCCGACCGCGCGAAGCCCGGCCTCTTCGAGGCGGCCGACCGCGGCACGCTCTTCCTCGACGAGATCAACAACGCCTCGCCCGCCTTCCAGGCGAAGCTGCTGCGCGTGCTGCAGGACGGCACCTTCTACCGCCTGGGCGACACCGAGCCGCGCCGCGCGGACGTGCGCCTCATCGCGGCCACCAACCGCCCCTTGCCCGCCCTCGTGGAAAGCGGCGCCTTCCGCATGGACCTCTACTACCGCCTGCGGATCGTGGAGATCGTGATGCCGCCGCTGCGCGACCGGCGCAGCGACATCGCGCTGCTCGCCAACTACTTCCTCGCGCGCCACGCGGCCCGGCTGGGCAAGCCCGTGAAGGGGCTCACCACGCGGGCGCTGGGCGCGCTCATGCGCCACGACTGGCCCGGCAACGCGCGCGAGCTGGAGAACACGATCCAGTCGATGATCATCCTCACGGAGACCGACATGCTCGACGTCGACGTGCTCCCGCCGGGCCTCTCCGCCGAGCAGCCGGCGCCGGGGCGCGCGATGGAGGTGATCGAGCCGCAGAGCCTCGAGGAGATCGAGGCCTACTTCATCGCCAAGACGCTGCGCGAGACGAAGGGCAACCGCGCCACCGCCGCGGAGATCCTGGGCATCGACAAGTCCACGCTGTGGCGGAAGATCAAGCGCTACGGCCTCGAGTGAGGGCTCGGGATCGTCATCGATAGATCTCCCGGCGATTGCCGATGCGAATCACCCTCACCACCACGCGGCGATCCTGGATGTCGCAGGTGATCCGCCAGTCGCCCACGCGATACTTCCAGTAGTTGCCGAGCGTCGCCCCGGCGAGCGCTTCGCCCACGTCCCTCGGATTGTCGAGGGGCGCGATGCGCTGCCTGAGGAAGCCGACGAGGCGTTGCTGGACGGGCCTGTCCAGCTTCTTCAGGTCCTTGACGGCCTCCGGGTCGAACTCAATCGCGAAGCCCAAGGGTTCGCTCCACCTCGTCCAGCGGCACCGCCTTGCGGTTTCGGCGGGCACGGGCTTCCGCGAGATAGTAGTCCTCGAGGTCGTCGATGTACTCGAGGATGGCTTCGCGGGCAAGCGCCGTCTTGGTGCGCCCGGTTTCGGCCGCTAGCGCGTTCAGGCGCTCTTCGATGGATTCCGGCAGTCGGATGGCGAGCATGGGATGTACCGAAAAATTGCGCTATACAAGTATAGCAACGCTCGCGCGAGGGCGGGCTTGGCGGAAGTTCGACTGGATTCCCGCCTTCGCGGGAATGACGTGCGGGAGCGGGTTCCCGCCTTCGCGGGAATGACGTGCGGGAGCGGGTTCCCGCCTTCGCGGGAATGACCTGCAAGCGGGAATGGTCGGGGTGAGAGGATTCGAACCTCCGGCCTCTACGTCCCGAACGTAGCGCTCTACCAGGCTAAGCTACACCCCGAGGCCGAAACGGGCGCCAGATGCGCCCGTCGGATGCCCGGCCGGGCTAGTACTTCCGCTCGACCGAGAACTGCGCCAATTGTAGCAGACTGTCCTTGAACGCGGAACCGGGAAGCGCGTCCAGGCGGGCGGTGGCGATCGCCGCCTCCTTGCGGGCGCAGTCGCGCGCGTAGTCGAGCGCCCCCGTGCGGTTGATCGCGGCCACCACGGCGCCGAGGTCGGCCTTGCCGCCCTCCTCGATGGCGTGGCGCACGATCGCCTTCTCCGCCGGCGTGCCGACCGCCATGGCGCGGATGAGCGGCAGCGTGGGCTTGCCCTCGGCGAGGTCGTCGCCCAGGTTCTTGCCGGTCTCGGCGAGGTCGCCGGAATAGTCGAGGACGTCGTCGATCACCTGGAAGGCGGTGCCGAGGTGGATGCCGAACTCGGCCAGCGCCTGCTCCATGGCGGGGGAGGCCCCGGCGAGTATGGCGCCCACCTGCGTGGCCGCCTCGAAGAGCTTGGCCGTCTTGTAGCGGATGACCCGCAGGTAGCTCTCCTCGTCGGTGTCCGGGTCCTTCACGTTCAGGAGCTGGAGCACCTCGCCCTCGGCGATGATGTTGGTCGCGTTCGAGATCACCTGCATCACGCGCAGGTTGCCCTCGGCCACCATCATCTGGAAGGCCCGGGAGTGCAGGAAGTCGCCCACCAGGACGGCGGCGGCGTTGCCGAACTCGGCGTTGGCCGTGCGCCGGCCGCGGCGCAGGCTGGACTCGTCCACGACGTCGTCGTGCAGCAGGGTCGCCGTGTGGATGAACTCGATGACGGCGGCCAGCTCGTGGCGCGACGGCCCGTTCGCCCCCAGGGCCCCGGCCGTGAGCAGCAGCAGCGCCGGCCGCAGGCGCTTGCCCCCGGCGGCGATGATGTAGTCGGCGATGGTGCGGACCAGGACGACCTCGGAATCGAGCCGAAGGCGGATGACCTCGTCCAGGGCGGCGAGGTCGGCGGCGATGGGGGCCCGGATCGATTCCAGGGAGACGGGTTCGAGGCGCTGGTTCACGGGGGGCGTCGGGTGGAGCGGCCCGGAAAGGGGCCTTCAGACAAGTCTTTGACGATGCTGGAGATTTCGCGTATTATAGCGGGTTCGCGGTGCAAAAGGCCGCGAATTATCAAACCAAAACAGGAGTATCAACATGTACGCGGTCATCAAGGCCGGTGGCAAGCAGTATCGCGTCGCCCCCGGCGAGAACATCAAGATCGAGCAGGTGCAGGCCGACGTCGGCGCCACCATCGTGCTCGACCAGGTGCTGATGGTGGCGGATGGCGAGGCCGTGAAGGTCGGCACGCCCACCGTCGCCGGGGCGAAGGTCTCCGCCACCGTGGTCGCCCACGGCCGGGGCCCGAAGATCCGCATCTTCAAGATGCGCCGCCGCAAGCACTACCAGAAGACGCAGGGCCACCGGCAGAACTACACGGAAATCCGTGTGGACGCCATCAACGAGTAACGGGATCCGGACATGGCACACAAGAAAGCAGGCGGGTCTTCCCGCAACGGGCGCGATTCCGAGTCGAAGCGCCTGGGCATCAAGGCCTTCGGCGGCGAGCTCGTCAACGCGGGCTCCATCATCGTCCGCCAGCGCGGCACCAAGTTCCACGCCGGGCAGCACGTCGGCATGGGCAAGGACCACACCCTCTTCGCGATGGTCGACGGCAAGGTGAAATTCGCCCTGCACGGCCCGAAGCAGAAGAACACCGTGAGCATCGAGCCGGCGCAAGCCTAAAGGCTCCTTTCTCCCGGAAAGAGCCCCGTCCTCGCACGGGGCTTTTTCGTTTCCGGGGGTGGTGAAGACGATGCCGGACCTCGCCCTCTTCCTCGTCGCCAGCGCGCTGCTCACGATCGCGCCGGGGCCCGACATCGTCTACGTGCTCACGCGCGGCGTGGCGCAGGGCCGGCGCGCGGGCCTCGCCGCGGCGCTGGGCTTCGCGACCGGCTGCCTCTTCCACACGGCGCTGGCGGCACTGGGCATCGCCGCCCTCATCCGTTCCTCGGAATTCGCCTTCAACGCGGTCCGCTGGGCGGGCGCGGCCTACCTCGTGTGGATCGGCATCCAGGCGCTTCGCCACCGGGCTTCCTTTTCCCTTGCGGGCGGGGGGGATGCCAAGGCGCTCGCGGCGATCTACCGCCAGAGCGTGATCGGCAACGCGCTAAACCCCAAGGTGACGCTCTTCTTCCTTTCCTTCCTGCCGCAGTTCGTGGACGCGAAGGCCGGCGCCCTCGAGTGGCAGATGGCGCTGCTCGGCCTCGTCTTCATGGCGCAGACGGTCGTGATCTTCGGCGCCGTCGCGCTCTTCTCCGGCTGGATCGGCGAGCGGCTGCGCGCGCACCCGGCCGTCGGCGAGCGGCTCGGCGTCTTCGCGGGCCTCACCTTCATCGCGCTGGGCATCCGCGTGGCGATGCCCGACATGGGAGCGGCGCGGCCGTGAAGTTCTTCGACGAGGCGCGCATCGAGGTGATCGCCGGCGACGGCGGCGACGGCTCGGCCCACTTCCGGCGCGAGAAGTTCGTGCCGCGCGGCGGGCCCGACGGCGGCGACGGCGGCCGCGGCGGCTCCATCCTCGCGGTGGCAGACTGCAACCTCAACACGCTCATCGACTACCGCTACACGCGAATCTTCCGCGCGAAGCACGGCGAGCCCGGGCGCGGCCGCGACTGCAACGGCCGCGGCGCGGACGACGTGATCCTGCGCGTGCCCGTGGGCACCGTGATCCGCGACGCCGACACCGGCGAGACGATCGCCGACCTCGCCGCCGACGGCGCGCAGGCGCTGCTCGCCAAGGGCGGCAAGGGCGGGCTGGGCAACCTCAACTTCAAGTCGAGCACCAACCGCGCGCCGCGCCAGTTCACGCCCGGCGAGGCCGGCGAGAGGAAGAACCTCGAGATGGAGCTGCGCGTGCTGGCCGACGTCGGCCTCGCGGGCATGCCCAACGCGGGCAAGAGCACCTTCGTGCGAGCCGTCTCGGCCGCGCGTCCCAAGGTCGCGGACTACCCCTTCACGACGCTCAACCCCAGCCTGGGCGTGGTGCGCGTGGACATGAACCGCTCCTTCGTGATCGCCGACATCCCCGGGTTGATCGAGGGCGCGGCCGAGGGCGCGGGCCTGGGGCACCAGTTCCTGCGCCACCTGCAGCGCACCCGGCTCATCCTGCACCTCGTGGATTTCGCCCCCTTCGACGAGGGCGCCGACCCGGTGAAGGACGCCAAGGCCATCGCGCAGGAGCTGAAGAAGTACGACCCGGGCCTGTACGCCAAGCCGCGCTGGCTGGTGCTCAACAAGGCCGACCTCCTCGAGCCCGCGGAGCGCGAAAAGCGCGCCAAGGCGTTCGTGAAGAAGCTCGGCTGGAAGGGGCCGTGGTTCACGGTCTCGGCCATCAGCGGCGACGGCACGCGCGAGCTCTGCTTCGCCATCATGGAATTCCTCGAGGGCGCCCGTGCCCCGTAGCGAGCTCGCCGGCGCCACGCGCGTCGTGGTGAAGATCGGCTCGAGCCTGCTCACCAACGCCGGCGCGGGCCTGGACCGCGACGCCGTCGCCGACTGGGCCGGGCAGATCGCGCAGCTTCGCGCGCGCGGCGTCGAGGTGCTGGTCGTCTCTTCCGGCGCCATCGCCGAGGGCATGAAGCGCCTGGCGTGGACGAAGCGCCCCGGCGCCGTGAACGAGCTGCAGGCCGCGGCCGCCGTCGGCCAGATGGGGCTCGTGCAGATGTGGGAGTCGTGCTTCGCCGAGCGCGGGCTGCACACGGCGCAGGTGCTCCTCACCCACGAGGATCTCGGCGACCGCCGCCGCTACCTCAACGCGCGCACGACGCTCAGGACGCTGGTGGGCCTGGGCGTTGTCCCCGTCATCAACGAGAACGACACCGTCGTCGTGGACGAGATCCGCTTCGGCGACAACGACACGCTCGCCTCCCTGGTGACGAACCTCATCGAGGCCGACGCGCTCGCGATCCTCACCGACCAGAAGGGCCTCTACTCGGCCGACCCGCGCAAGGACCCCGCGGCCACCCTCGTTTCGCGCGCCACCGCCGGCGACCCCGCGATCGAGGCGATGGCTGGCGGCGCGGGCTCCGAGATCGGCAGCGGCGGCATGATCACCAAGGTGCTCGCGGCCCGGCGCGCCGCGCGCAGCGGCGCCCACACCGTCATCGCCTGGGGGCGCGAGCCGGACCTCCTCACGCGGCTTTTCGCGGGCGAGGAAATCGGCTCCTTGCTCGTCGCCGCGACGCCGCCGGTCGCCGCCCGGAAGCAGTGGCTCGCCGACCACCTGAAGCCCGCCGGCCGCGTCCGCCTGGACGCCGGCGCCGTGAAGGCCCTCACGCGCGACGGCAAGAGCCTGCTCGCCATCGGCGCCACCGCCGTCGAGGGCGACTTCGGCCGCGGCGACGTGGTGAGCGTGCTCGACCCCGCGGGGCGCGAGATCGCGCGCGGGCTCGCGAACTACGGCTCGGCGGAGACGGCGCGGATCCTGCGCAAGCCGACTTCCGACTTCGAGGCGATCCTCGGGTACATGGCGGAGCCGGAGCTCATCCACCGCGACAACCTCGTCGTGCTGTAAGCGGGGGTTCTCAACACGGAGGAAACACACCGGAATCCCCCGCGGCATATACTCCCGGGCACAAATCGAACCCAGGGAGCAGCCATGAACCTCGTCGAGCGCGCCAAGGCGATCATCCTCACCCCCGCAGCCGAGTGGGACAAGATCGCGGGCGAGACCCACACCGTCCAGGGCCTCTACACGAACTGGATCATGATCCTCGCGGCCATCCCGGCCATCGCGGGCTTCATCGGCCTGTCGATCGTGGGCGGCGGC
>Ga0209476_10000487_pt1 | contig 26935 bp, 29 predicted proteins | sample KloWWTrecipitate_FD_187179 | JGI IMG/M metagenome (GOLD analysis project Ga0209476, IMG submission 187179) | Active sludge microbial communities from Klosterneuburg, Austria, studying microevolution and ecology of nitrifiers - Klosterneuburg... | ecosystem: Engineered > WWTP > Aerobic digester... | reverse complement strand
AACACGCGCTTCAAGGCAGGCCAGACTTCGGTCGTGCGCGCCGTGGTCAAGGCGGGCGGCAAGACCTACACGGCCAGCCGCGAGGTCAAGGTCACCATTGGCGGCTGCGGCGGCTGAGCAGGCTTCCTGGGGCAAGGAGCAACGAATGGCAGCAAGCATGAAGATCCGCGCGCGCATGGTCGACGGTTCGGCCCATGTCGTCGTGCTCGTGATGCACCCGATGGAAACCGGGCAGCGCAAGGATCCGGCCACCGGCCAGGCCTTCCCGGCGCACTTCATCGAGACCGTCACCGCGACGATCAACGACCGCCAGGTCCTGGCCGCGCAGTGGGGGCCGGCGATCTCGAAGAACCCCCTGCTCGGATTCAGGGTGCGCGGCGCCCGGGCCGGCGACCGCCTGGTCGTGAGCTGGGAGGACAACAAGGGCGCGACGGATCGCGCCGAGGCGACGATCGCCTGAATCCGGCAGTTTCCTGTTCCAACTCCGATCAACCGTACGGACCGAGCCCGTGAAACAGTTCTTCCTGTCGTTCGTGCTGATCGTCCTCGGGGCGACGCTCGTCGCCGCAGTGTCGCCGGCCGCCGGACCGCCGTCGGACGACGGATCGCGGCCCGGCGCGGACACGCGCGCCGTGTTGTTGCTGACCGATGCCGAGCGCCACCTGGTTCTCGACGAGATGCGCAACTTCCTCGCGGTGCTGCAGACGATCAGCGAGGCACTGCCGCGGGAAGACATGAAGGAGGTGGCCCGGGCCGCCCGGAAGATGGGCAGCGGCGCCGCCAACGAAATCCCGCCGCAGACCGTTGCCAAGCTTCCGGACGCGTTCAAGCAGCTCGCCGGCGCGGTGCACACGAGCTTCGACACCATTGCGCTGGACGCCGAGTCGCTCGGCGATCCGATCCACACGATGGGGCAGGTCGGCGAGATGCTGGGCAAGTGCAACGCCTGCCACGGCATCTACCAGATTCGCACGGCCGAAGGCGCCGGCGCGAAATAGCTGCCCGATCGACGGCGTCAGCTGCGGACCGTTTCGGCGCGGTGCGCCGCGCCGGTCGCGCGCCGCGTGAGGCACCAGGTCGCGAAGTCGTCGGGGGCCAGCGCGGCCGACAGGTGCCAACCCTGCGCCAGGTCGCAACCCAGCTTGCGCAGTGTCGCCTGCGCCGCCTCGTCTTCCACGCCCTCGGCGACCGCGTGCATCCCGAAAGTGTGCGCGAGGTCGACGAGCGACTGAACGATCCGCAGGTCGGCCGCATCCGAGTTGATGCGACGCACGAACGACTGGTCGATCTTGAGCTCGTCGAACGAGAACTGGCTCAGGTAGGTGTAGGGTGAGTAGCCGGTCCCGAAGTCGTCGATCGACAACCGGCAGCCCAGCGCGCGAAGTTGCCGCATCGTCTCGCGCGCGACCTGCTGGTTGCGGATCAGCGCGCTCTCGGTCAACTCGAGCGTCAGCCGGCTCGGCGGGATGTCCCAGGTGTCGAGCGCCTGCGAGACCATCGGCGCAAGCGCCGTGTCGGACAAGGTGGTCGCCGACAGATTGACTGCCACCGAGACATCGATCCCGACCGTTTCCCATCCCGCCAGTTGGCGCAGCACGGTGTTCAGCGTGAAGCGCGTCAGCTGGACGATCAGGTCGCGCTTCTCGCAGATCTCGATGATCGACTCGGGATCGACCATGCGTCCGTCGGGGTGCCGCCAGCGAATCAGCGCTTCGGCCGAGCGGCACCGGCCGGTCCGCAGGTCGAGCTGCGGCTGGAAGTGCACCATGAGCTCGTTGTCGTCGAGCGCCCGCGCGAGGTCGTGCTCGACCTGCGCCGCGTTCGTGCCGCCGGCTCGGCGGTCCTGTACGTGGCGCAGCTGGATCCGGTCGCCGCCCGCTGCGCGAGAGGCGGCCCCGACCTCGGTGGCGACCGACAGCATCTCGAGCGGATCGACCCGCGAAGTGGCCGATGCCCACGCGATCCCGATCGCCGGCTCCAGCCGGACCGTGTCGGTCGCAGCATGCGACCGCATCGAAGCGATCGGGCGACGCAATCGCTCCAGCAACTTGCGCCCGGCCAGCTCGGCCAGTGATTCGCTCGGCAGGTCCGCGAGCAGAACCCAGACCTCCTCATGCGACGCGAACGCGAATCGATCGCCGCCGCGCAGCACCGCCTGGATGCGGCCGCCGACTTCGGCCAGCACCGCGCGCGCGGTGCTGCCGCGCCCGATCGCGAGCAGCCGGTCCGCAGGGCTCAGCGAGATCGAGAGCAGCGCGGTGCCTGCACCATCGGTGCGCGCGAGCCGCTCTCCGAGGAGCTCGAGCAGCCCCGCCGGCGACAGGCGCGTGGAGAGGCCACTAGGCGGCTGCAAGGATCGGCCCGTCGCAGGTCGCGTCTTCGTCGGCGTAGTAGTCGCCCGGCTTCAGCCCGTAGGCCCCGGCGGGCAGACCGCACGCGATGTGGACCGAGTTTCCGGCGTCGTCGCTCGGGCCGTTCAGCAGGTTGCGCTCGAACGGCGCGTCGAGCGCCCGCTTGTCCGCCCCCGCAAGCACCAGCACGCGCGGTTCGAGACGGCGCACGCGATTGTGGGCCAGGACGATCGCCACCTCGCCGCTCGACAGTTCGACCAGGCTGCCGACGGGGAAGACGCCGATGGCCTGCACGAACTGCTCGACCAGCGGCTCGTGGAACGAGGCGCCGCACCACTTGTACATCTGCAGCAGCGCTTCCTGCGGCGCGATTCCCTTCGCGTACGGCCGGTCGGCGATCAGCGCGGCGAAGCAGTCGGCGATGGCCGTCATCCGGCCGTAGATGCCGATCTCCTTGCCCTTGAGTCCTTGCGGGTAGCCCGAGCCGTCGAGTCGCTCGTGATGCTGCAGGATGCCCTGCTCGACGCTGCGGTCGAGCGTCATGCTCTTGCGCAGCGCGTCGATGCCGAGCTGGACGTGCTTCTTGACGACCGCGAACTCCGGCGGCGTCAGCATGCCGGGCTTCTCGAGCAGGGCCCGGGGCAGGCGGATCTTTCCGACGTCGGCAAGCATGCCGATCAGTCCGAGCCGCACCAGTTCCTCGCGCGGGAATCCCAGCTGACGTCCGAGCGCGATCAGGTAGATGGCGACCTTCAGGCAGTGCTGGTAGGTACCCTGGTGTTCATTGCGCATGCGCGCCACCCACAGCATCGCGTCGGGGCTCTCGACCATGCTGCCGACGATCCCGTCGGCGACCTGGTCGATCTCGCGAAGATCGGCACGCGCGTCGTCGCGCAGATCGTCCATCAGCGTGCGGAGTGTGTCTGCGCTGCGCGACCACGATTCGATCGCGCGCGGCAGCGCGGTCTCGATCGGGACGGGCTCGGCGTACGGCTGCAGTCGCAGTCCCGGCGGCAGCTGGAGATCGGAGACCGCCGGCGCCGTCACGGGCGGGTCGGACCGGTCGCCCACCTCGACCGAGGCCGGTCGCGCGAGGCGGCGGCGGAGCCACGCGAGCATGCCATCGCGAGGCGCGGCGCTGGCGGAGAGATACGTACGCGACCGGGCGCGCGCGGCGTCGAGACGCTTGCGGTGCGCGGCGCGAATCGCGTCGGCCACCGAGCCCGTCGAGCGCTCTAGGTCGACATACACGTACTGGCAATGCCGGCGAAGCATGGCCAGCTCCGCCTTGTCCCGCAGCAGCAGGCCTTCGAGAAGGAACGGGGTGTCGAGCCACGGGCGATCCAGTTCGGCGACGTACATGCCGTACTGGAGATCGGCGACCGGGAACCGGACGCGGGTGAGCGACATGGATGGAGTCGGGACTGGCATCGGCGCGACGCAAGGGTGTTCTCCGGCCATGGTAGGCACCGCGCCGGCACGCGCCAAGAACTCCGACACGGATTCGACCACGGCCTGCAACGGGCGCCGACGAACGGCCGAGACCGGCCCTCGGGCGGTTCGATGCGCCCGCGCCCGCCGCCCTACCGGAGGCTGCGCCGCAGCAACGGTCCGAGCGCCAGCGGCGCAAAGTACATCGGGATCTGCGTGATGCCGACGTACAGCGAAAAGGCCTCGCCCGCCGTGCCAGCCGTGACGACCAGCATGAGACCCATGTTGCGGTTGCCGCTCAGCAGCGCCGCGCAGTAGGCGGTGGCGATGCCGGCACGTCGGAACAGCACGAACCCGGCTGCGTGCAGCACGATGGTCGCGACGCAGGCCGCGAGCATCAGCTGTCCGATGAACGCCGGGTCGCTCAGCAGGCGAGCGGTCACACCGTCCATCACCGCGATCGCGAACACGACCATCAGCAGTACGTTGAGTCCTCCGAGCAACTCGTCGTGGCGCGCGAGCCGCGCGGGACCCAGCCAGCGCCGCAGCACCCACGCCAGCACGAACGGCACCGCCACCAGCAGCGCCACGCGAGCGAAGAACGCGGCCAGGTCGACCTGCACCCCCGTCCTGGGCAGCAGCAGGCCGACCAGCGGGGTCAGCGTGAACGGCAGCAGCACCGTCGTCATCACCGTGCCGATCACGGCAAGGACGCCGTCGAGCCCCAGGATCAGCGCGAACACCGCGGCAGATCCGATTGGCGGTGCTGCAGCCTGCAACACGAGCACGAGCCGCAGGTCGGGGGGGACGCCGGCAACGGCGGTGCCGAACCACATCAGCAACGGCGACACGACGAGCTGCCACGCAGCGATCGCGATCGGCAGGACCGGCCGCCGCGCCATGTCGGCCAGTCTGGTCCAGTCGAGTCGCAGCAACGCGGTGGTCAGCGTTCCGATGACCGCCGCAGTCAACAGCGGACGAAGCATCGCAGCCAGGTCGGGCAGCGCGACGCCGGCGAGCGCGCCGGCCGGCAGCGCCCATCGCGCGTGCCGTCCCAGGAAGCCCAAGGGGCCGGGCATTGTCATGCGTCGCGCACGCGGCTGCCGGGCTTCCTGGCATCGCAAGCCGGTTCGAACCCGATCGTTTGGCGGCGCCGCCGTCGTTCGCGCAGGAGATTGCCGACCGGCTGGGCGTGGCCGCTGTGCATGGGCCTGAACGATAGCGCAAGGCGCGGTGGCGCTCCACGACTCCGGGCGATGGCACGACGGCGAACGGGTCATCCTTTGCGGCGCCCCGGCGGCGCGGAGTAACCTTGCGCGGAAGCCTGTTCCGCAGGGCTTCCGGAGACGCGATCCATGCCGCTTCGACAATTGCTGGGCATCGAATTGCCGATCATCCAGGCGCCGATGGCCGGCGTGCAGGGCAGCGAGCTCGCGGTGGCGGTCTCGAACGCGGGCGGGCTGGGTTCGTTGCCGTGCGCGATGCTTTCGCTCCCGGCGCTGCGCGACGAACTGGGCGCGATACGCGCGAGAACCGACCGGCCGTTCAACGTCAATTTCTTCTGCCACGCGCCGCCGGCACGCAGTCCGGAGCGCGAGGAGGCCTGGCGCGCCACGCTGTTGCCGTACTACCGTGAACTCGACGTCGACACCGCGTCGATCCAGGACGGGCCGCAGCGCGAGCCGTTCGACGCAGAGGCCGCCGAGCTGCTCGCAGCGTTCAGGCCTCCGGTGGTCAGCTTCCATTTCGGCCTGCCGTCGGCGACGCTGCTGGCGCGGGTAAAGGCCTGGGGCGCCAGGGTACTGTCGTCCGCGACTACCGTCGACGAGGCGCGCTGGCTCGAGGCGAATGGGGCGGACGCGATCATTGCGCAGGGGCTCGATGCCGGCGGTCATCGCGGCATGTTCCTGTCGGAGGATCTCTCGACCCAGCTCGGCACCTTTGCGCTGCTGCCGCAGGTCGTGCGCGCCGTGCGCCTGCCCGTCATCGCGGCGGGCGGCATCGCCGACGCGAAGGGCGTCGGCGCGGCGCTCGCGCTCGGCGCTGCCGCGGTGCAGGTCGGCACCACCTACCTGTTGTGTCCCGAAGCGCGCACCAGCGCCGTGCATCGGGCCGCGCTGAAGAGCGACGCCGCGCGGACGACGGCGGTCACGAACCTGTTCACGGGGCGCCCGGCTCGCGCCATCGTGAACCGGATCGTTCGCGAACTGGGCCCGATCGGCGCCGCGACACCGGCCTTTCCATTGGCCGTCGCCGCGATTGCGCCGCTGCGCGCGTGGGCCGAGGCCCGCGGTAGCGGCGACTTCTCTCCGCTCTGGTCCGGCCAGAACGCCAGCGGGTGCAGGGAGACGCCCGCGGCCGAGCTGACGCGCGAACTGGCGTCGGCGCTGCGCGCGTGACCGGATTCCCAACCACGACACGAGGAGCGCACCATGGCAGTGATCCAACGTACGGCAGCGGCGACCTGGCGGGGCGACCTGAAGGGCGGGGCCGGCCAGATCGACAGCACCAGCGGCGTGCTCGACGGCACGCCGTACACCTTCATGACCCGCTTCGAGAACGCCAGGGGCACCAATCCCGAAGAGCTGATCGCGGCGGCCAATGCCGCGTGCTACAGCATGGCGTTCGCCCACTACCTGGCCCAGAAGGGCCACGTCCCCGAGTCGATCGTCACCCGCGCCACCGTGTCGCTCGACGACGGCGTGATCGCCCGGATGCACCTGCAGACCCGTGGCAGCGTGCCGGGACTCGGCGAAGCCGAGTTCAAGCGCCTGGCCGAAGAAGCCGAGAAGCAGTGCAAGGTGTCGAACGTGCTTCGCAGCGGACTGACGATCACGCTGGATGCGGCGCTGGCCTGAGCGGATCGGCGGCACGCGGGCCGCAAACCACTATCGAGGAAGCATGTTATCGAATCGGTGCTTGCCGCTGACCGTACACTGGCCGCTGGCAACCGGGAGACGACATGTCGGACAAGTGGCTGGCCAGCCTGATCACCAGCGGCCCGCAGGAAGGTTTCGAACTGGCGATCAAGCTTTCGCGGATGGGGGTGAAGTACACGCAACCGTCGGGCGAAGTTCGCGAGAGGCTGCGACCCGAGTACGCGGAAAGCGCCGATAGCCTGACGGCGGCATCGCAGGTGGTCGCGATCAACTTCCAGACGGTTGCGGCCGCCAACGGCTACTGGCGAGGCTGAAGAGCCGGGCACCGGTAAGATCGCCCTCGTTCGGTCACGTTGTTTGAAGAGGGCGATCCGGCGATGGGGGTGCGCGGGTGGCGCCGGCTCGCATTCGCGCTGGCGCTGTCGATGGTTGCGTGGGCGGCGGCGGCCGGTGACGGCGGGGGCGCGCCGGCGCTCGAAGTCTTCGTGCGCGACGGCTGCCCGCATTGCGCCGACGCGAAGGTCTTGCTGCGCAAGCTTTCCGCCGAGCGGCCGGGCCTGCGCATCGTCTACCGGCAGGTGGACGTCGACGAGGCAGCGCGCGACGACCTGGTGCGGCACTTTCGCGCGGCCGGGAGCTGGCCGCCGGGCGTGCCGACTTTCGTCATCGACGGGCGAATCCTGGTCGGTTTCGACGACGAGGCGCACTCGGGGGCCGATCTCCGCGCCCTGATCGACGAGGCTTCGCCCGCGTCGGCCAGTGCCGCGCGTGCGGAGGGCCGGGTCGAGAGCGCGGTGTTCGGCACGCTCAGCGCGTCGCGCATGGGGCTGCCGCTCTTCACGGTCGCCCTGGGACTGCTCGACGGATTCAATCCGTGCGCGATGTGGGTGCTGCTGTTCCTGTTGTCGCTGCTGGTGCATCTGCGCGACCGGCGGCGCATGGCGCTGGTGGCCGGTACCTTCGTGCTCGCCAGCGGGGCGGTGTACTACGCATTCATGGCAGCGTGGCTCAACGTGTTCCTGCTCGTCGGCATGTCGAACGCGCTGCGCTGGGCGCTCGGGGTCCTCGCCCTCGTCATCGGCGCCGTCAACGTCAAGGACTTCGTCGCGTTCGGGCGCGGCTTCTCGATGTCGATTCCGGCGTCGGCGAAACCGGCGCTGCTCTCGCGGATGCGATCGGTGCTCAACGCCGACACGCTGCCGGCCTCGCTAGCCGCGGTCGCCGTGCTCGCCGTCGCCGTGAATTTCGTCGAGTTGCTCTGCACCGCGGGCCTGCCGGCCCTCTACACGGCGGTGCTGGCGCAGCAGGACGTGGGCACACTGGCGCGCCACGCGTACCTGGGCCTCTACATCGCCGGTTACGTCGCCGACGATGCGCTGATGGTCACGGTCGCGGTCGCCGCGCTGGGCAATCACAGGCTGGGCGAGCGCACGGGGCGCTGGCTCAAGCTGCTCAGCGGTGCGGTGATGCTCGCGCTGGGGGGCGTGATGCTGCTTCGCCCCGAGTGGCTGCTGTAGCGTGCCGGGCCCTGTTCGACAACGCGACGGCATGGCTGCGCGACCCGAGAAATGGTCCGGGCGGATCGGCTTCATTCTCGCCACCATCGGTTCGGCCGTCGGCATCGGCAGCGTCTGGAAGTTCCCGTACGAGGTCGGCGCCCACGGAGGCGGCGCGTTCGTGCTGTTGTACGTCGCCGGCCTCGTGCTGGTCGTCGTGCCGCTGATGCTGGCCGAGTTCGCGATCGGGCGGCGCGGACGGGCCGATCCGTCCGGCAGCATCGCGGCGCTCGCGCGCGCCGCAGGGGCGAGTCGGCGCTGGGCCGCCGCCGGGGCGCTCGGCGTGCTGACCGGATACCTGATCCTGAGCTTCTACTCGGTGATCGGCGGCTGGACCATCGGGTACGCGTTCGAGACGGCGCTCCACGGACTGCCCGGTGCCGACGCGCAGGCGGTGCGCGAGCGGTTCGACGCGTTCCTGGCGTCGCCGTGGCGGATGCTGGGTTGGCACGCGGTGTTCATGGCCACGGCCGCAGTCGTGGTCGCGCGCGGCGTCGAGAAGGGCATCGAGACGGCATCGAAGGTGCTGATGCCGTTGCTGGTCGTGCTGATGCTGGCGCTGGCAGCGTGGTCGATCGCCGAGGGCGATCTCGCCTCGACGCTGCGCTTCCTGCTGAAGCCCGATCTGCAGTACCTGAATGCACGCACCGCGCTCGAGGCGCTCGGCCTCGGTTTCTTTTCGATCGGCGTCGGGCTCGGCATGATGATCACCTATGCGGCCTACAGCGGCGCCGAAGTCAGCCTTCGGCAGGTGGCCATTGTCGCGGTGGTCGCGGACACGCTGATCTCGCTGCTGGCCGGGCTCGCGGTGTTTCCGATCGTCTTCGCGCACGGGCTGGATCCGGCGGGCGGGCCGGGCCTGGTGTTCGTGACCCTGCCGCTGGCGTTCGCGAAGATGCCGTTCGGCACGCTTGCGGCGGTCGCGTTCTTCGTGCTGCTGTTCGTCGCCGCGCTGGCATCGGCGATCTCGCTGCTGGAACTGGTGGTCGCGCTGCTGGTGCGGCGGACCAGGTGGCCGCGCGCGACGGCCACCGCGATCGCCGCGTCGACCTGCTTCGTGGCGGGCGTCGCGACCGTGCTGTCATTCAATCTCTGGGCCGGCTGGCATCCGCTGGCAAGCCTCGGCCTCGCGTCGACCGCGACGGTCTTCGACCTGATCGACCAGCTCACTTCGAACCTGATGCTGCCGTTCGGCGGCCTGGCGATCGCGCTCTTCGCGGGCTGGGCCGCGCCGCACCGGTTGCTGGCCGAGGAACTGCGGCTCGGGCCCGCCGGCAGCGCTGCGCTGCGCGTTGCGCTGCGCTACGTGGCGCCGATCGGCATCGTCGCGGCGACGCTGTCGACGATCCTGTTGCCCGCCTGAAACGCGGGCTTGACCTTCCCATCATGGGAAGGTCGACGATGGGCACTCCTCGACCTTCCAACGGAGCCACGCCATGTCGCACTCAGCACGCTTTCCGGACCCTCACGATCACGGCGTGGCGAATGCATCGCTCGCGCGCGTCGCCTTCATGGCGACGCTGCACTGCCTGGCCGGGTGCGCGATCGGCGAGGTCGCGGGGATGGTGATCGGCACCGCGCTTGGCTGGAGCAACGGCGAGACGATCGCACTGGCGCTCGTCCTGGCCTTCGCGTCCGGATACGCGCTCACGGCAATCCCGTTGCTTCGGGCCGGCTACGGGGTTAAAACGGCAGCGCGCCTGGCGCTTGCCGCGGACACCGTATCGATCACGATCATGGAGATCGTCGACAACCTGATCATGCTGGCCATTCCCGGCGCGATGGACGCGCCGCTCGACTCTCCGCTTTTCTGGGGCAGCCTGGCGGTCGCGCTGGCCGTCGCGGGCGTCGCGGCCTTCCCGGTGAACCGCTGGCTGATCGCCCGCGGCCGCGGCCACGCCGTCGCCCACGCCGTCGCCCACGCCCATCACTGAAGGAGATCCCGATGAACATCGGCCAGGCGTCGAGCGCCTCGGGCGTGTCGCGCAAGATGATCCGGCACTACGAGGCGATCGGGCTGATCCCGCCGCCCGCGCGCAACGACGTCGACTACCGCCGTTACGCCGAGGCCGACGTGAGGCGGCTGTGCTTCGTGCGCAGGGCGCGTGCGTCCGGCTTCTCCACCGACGAGATTCGCCAGCTGCTGTCGTTGTGGCAGGACCGGCAACGCCCTGCGCGAGAGGTCAGGCGGCTCGCGCAGGCGCATCTGGCCGGGATCGAGGCGCGCATCGCCGAACTGCAGCGGATCGCCGGCACGCTGTCGCACCTGATCGGCCATTGCCGTGGCGATGACCGGCCGGATTGTCCGATTCTCGATTCCCTGGCCGGCGACGGGCCGACGGCGGCCCGCCAGGCCGCGCCCGAGCGCGGCAGCCACGGCATACGCAAGGGGGCGCGATGAACGACGAGGAACGCAACCTCGCCGAGGCGGGCGAGCCGGCCGACGAGGCGATACGGTTGCACCCGTTCTACGGCGGCAAGATGCAGACGCTGCCCAAGTGCGCGATCCGCTCGTTCGCCGACTTCTCGGTATGGTACACGCCAGGCGTCGCCGCGCCGTGCAAGGCGATCGAGCGCGAACCCGACCTGGTCTTCGAGCACACCAACCGCGGCAACCTGGTCGCGGTCGTCTCGGACGGCAGCCGCGTGCTGGGTCTCGGCGACATCGGCCCCGAGGCGGGCCTGCCGGTCATGGAAGGCAAGGCGCTGCTGTTCAAGTACCTCGGTGGCGTCGACGCGGTGGCGCTCTGCCTGCGGAGCGCCAGCGAGGACGACTTCGTGCGCGCGGTCGAGATGCTCGAGCCGTCGTTTGGCGCGATCAACCTCGAGGACATCGCCCAGCCGAAGTGCTTCCGGATCCTCGACGCGTTGCGTAAGCGCATGGAGATACCGGTCTGGCACGACGACCAGCAGGGGACCGCGGTCGTGGTGCTGGCGGGCCTGCTCAACGCGCTCGAGATCGTCGGCAAACCGCTCGATCGCGTCCGCATCGCGATGGTCGGCATCGGCGCGGCCAATACAGCGAGCTACCGGTTGCTCGTGGCCTGCGGGGTGGAGCCAGGACAGATCGTCGCTTGCGATTCGCGCGGGACTCTGCATCGTGGACGTGCCGACATCCAACGGCAGCAGGCGGAGTTCGCCGAGAAGTGGGCGATCTGCAACGAGTCGAACGCCGACGGCGTGGCCGGCGGCGTGTCCGACGCACTGCGCGGCGCCGACGTCTGCCTGGCGTTCTCGACGCCGGGCCCGGGCAAGGTCGAGCCCGCGTGGGTGGGCAGCATGGCGCGCGATGCGATCGTGTTCGCGTGCGCAAACCCCGTGCCGGAGATCTGGCCCTGGGCCGCGCACGAGGCAGGCGCGCGAATCGTTGCGACGGGACGCGGCGATTTCCCGAACCAGGTGAACAATTCGCTGTGCTTCCCGGCGGTCTTTCGCGGCGTGCTCGACGTGCGCGCGCGCACGATCACCGAAGCGATGGCTATCGCTGCCGCGCACGAGGTCGCCGCCGTCGCGCGCGAGCGCGGCCTGTCGGCGCAGTCGATCGTGCCGCGCATGGACGATCCCGACCTCTATCCGCGCGTGGCGGCGGCCACCGCGCTGGCCGCGCAGCGCGACGGCGTGGCCCGGCTCGAGCTCACGCGAGACGCGCTGATTGCGCGCGCCAGGAAGGCGATCGCCAGCGCGCGAGACGCGACCGAAGCGCTGATGCGCGCCGGCGTCATCGCACAGCCGCCCGCCAAGTGAGTCAGCGGGCGGGCCGGTTCTCGTACCAGTCGCGGCACTCGGCTTCGCGCCCGCGTACGACGCGGCGTCCGGCGAGTGCGCCGCGCGATTCGGTCACGACGGTGCGCTGCTGCTCCGGATCGGCGTTCCGGTGAAAGTAGATCACCACCCAGTCGAACACGCGGTCGAGCTCGTGCGCCCGCGCGGTGTTCGAGTACAGCGCGGTGACGTGCCAGTCGTCGACAGTGGCGTGCAGCACCGGCAGCCAGGCCTTGCCGTCGGGGTTGAGCCGCTTCGGTGCGATCGTCGGCAGCTTGCCCGCGGTCGCGTCGTCGCGGTAACGGCGATCGACGTCGAGCAGCAGCGGGACCGGCGGTTCGACGCCGGCCGGCGGCGGGGGACCGCGGCGCCGCCGGCGCGAACGGTCGAGCATCGCGGTCAGCGAATCGCGGATGGCCGCCGCGCGGCGCGGGCCGACGCCCGGGACGCCGGCGAGCCTTCCTTCGTGGCCGGCGAGCTCCAGCGCTTCGAGCGTGTCGACGCCGAGCGTGTCGTGCAGGCGTTCCGCGAGCTGCGCGCCGACGCCGGGGATCGTCTGGAACAGGCGCACCGCGTCGATCGTGCCGCGCAGCCGGTCGAGCTGGCTCCAGGTGCCGCTGACCAGCATCTCGGCGATTGCCGCGGCGATGCCGGGGCCGACGTGCGGGATGGCGTCCAGGCCAGGCAGCCCCCGCGCGTCGAAGATCTCGCGCAGGTCCTCGGGCAGCGTGGCGACCGTGTCGGCCGCCTTGCGATAAGCGCCGACGCGAAACGGATTGGCGCCCTGCGCTTCGAGCAGGTCGGCGCCCTCGCGCAGGCGTTGCGCGACTTCCTGGTTTTCGGCCCGCGGACGGCTCATCGCCGGCTCATCGACGCGTCAGCGGCTGCGTTCCAGCGACAGCAGTTCGGTGCGCATGCCGAGATTCGTCAGCAACTCGCCGAGCATCGCCGACGTCACCGTCTCCTCGCCGATTGCACGGATGCCGCGGCTCTCCATGCACAGGTGGCGGCAGCGAACGACCACGCCGACGGCGGTCGGCTCGAGGTGCTGCATCAGCGCGTCGGCGACCTGGCGCGTGAGGCGCTCCTGCACCTGCAGCCGCTTGGCGAAGCAGTCGACGAGCCGCGTGAGCTTCGACAGGCCCACGATCGCGCCCTTCGGGACGTAGCCCACCGTGGCGGTGCCGAAGAACGGCGCGAGGTGATGCTCGCAGTGGCTGTAGACCGGGATGTTGCGCACGACGATCAGTTCGTTGTACTGCTCGGCGCCATCCTCGAAGACCTTCAGGATGTCGGCCGGATCCTGCGCGTATCCCGAGGTCCAGTGCTCCCACGCGCGCTCGACGCGCAGCGGCGTCTCGCGCAGGCCCGGGCGGTCGGGATCCTCGTGCAGGCTGCGCAGCAGCCGTCGCCAGTCGGAGTGGTTGAAGGGTCGATCGTCGGAGGGGTGGTCCATGCTGTATCGCCTCGGTCGGAAGGGGCCGGTGCCATCGATCGCCACGCGCCGATGCCTGTCCTGCGAGAGTCTACTGGACGCATGGGGCGGATCGGGTAGCATCCCCGCCATGGTCAAGCCTGCCCGAAGCCGGGACCGCACGGTCACCCGCGATCCCGAAGCCACGCGGGAGGCCATTCTCTCCGCAGCCACCCGCGAGTTCGCCGACCACGGGCTCGCGGGGGCGCGCGTAGACCGCATCGCCGAACGCGCCGGCATCAACAAGCGGATGCTGTACTACTACTTCGGACAGAAGGAAGATCTGTTCCTGGCGGTGCTCGAGCGCGCCTACCAGCGGATCCGCCGCGAGGAGCACCAGCTGAGCCTCACCCAGGTCGAGCCGACCGAGGCGATCCGGCGCCTGGTCGCGTTCACCTGGAACTACTACCTTGCGAACCCCGAGTTCATCACGCTGCTCAACACCGAGAACCTGCACCACGCGCAGCACCTGAAGGAGTCGTCGATGGTGCGCACGCTGCACTCGCCGTTCGTCGCGTCGATCGGCGAGGTGCTCGAGCGCGGCCGCAAGGCCGGCGTGTTCCGCGCTGGCGTCGATCCGGTGCAGCTGTACATCTCGATCGCCGCGTTGTCGTACTTCTACCTGAGCAACAGCTTCACGCTGTCGACGATCTTCGACCGCGACCTGCTGACCGCGAAGGCGAAGCTCGAGCGCCTGTCGCACATGACCGACCTGGTTCTCGGCTACCTGGTCCGCGACTGAGCGCCGCGGTTGCTCAGTCCATGCCGAGCAGCCTGTAGATGCGCCGCGTGTAGACGCCGAAACGCTCGTTCGTCTTCATGTCGAGCGTGCGCGGGTGCGGCAGGTCGATCTCGAAGTTGTCGGCCATGCGCGCGGGACCGGCGGTGAACACGACGACACGGCTGCCCAGGAACACCGCTTCGGAGATGCCGTGCGTGACGAAGACGATCGTCTTGCCGGACTCCTTCCAGATCCGCAGCAGTTCGAGATTCATCTTCTCGCGCGTGAGCGCGTCGAGCGCGCCGAACGGCTCGTCCATCAGCACGAGCTTCGGATCGTGGACGAGCGCGCGCGCGATCGCCGCACGCTGCTGCATGCCGCCGGAGAGCTCGTACGGGTACTTGTCCTCGTTGCCGTGCAGGCCGACCAGCGCCAGCAGTTCGCGGCCGCGCGCCCTGGCTTCGGCGATCGGCAGGCCGAGCAGTTCGGCGGGCAAGAGCACGTTGTCCAGGATGCGCCGCCACTTCAGCAGCAGCGGCGCCTGGAACACCATGCCGATGTCGCGCGCCGGATCGAACGGGTGGGTGGCCGAGCCGATGCGCACCTCGCCGCCGTCGTGCGGATGCAGGCCCGCCAGGATCTTCAGCAGCGTCGACTTGCCGCAGCCCGACGGGCCGACCAGCGAGACCAGTTCGCCGGGCATCACGTCGAACGTGGCGTCCGAGATCGCCAGGTGCTCGGTGCGCCCGGTCCGGTAGATCTTCGTGACGCCGGCCAGGTGGATGAACGGCTCGACCGTCATGAGACGCGGGCGTCCTTGGCGACCAGCAGGCGCTCCATCGCCAGCACCAGACCGTAGAGCAGCATGCCGAGCAGCGTGATCAGGATGACCGCCATGAACATCGCCGGCGTGTCCAGGGTGACCTGGACCTGCAGCATCAGGTAGCCGAGCCCCTTGTCGGAGCCGAGGAACTCGCCGACGACCGCGCCGGCGACCGCCAGGATCGCGGCGACCTTCATGCCGGCGAAGACGTACGGAAGCGAACCCGGCAGCTGGATCTTGGTGAACAGCTGCCAGCGCGAGCCGCGCAGCGAGCGAACCAGGTCGAGCAGTTCGGGCTCGATCTCGCGCAGCCCGCGCGCCGTGGTCAGCAGGATCGGAAACACGGCGATCGAAAAGGCCATGATGGTGTTCGGGAACACGCCGTACTTGAACCAGACGATGATCAGCGGCCCGAGCGCGACCTTCGGGATCATGTTCAGCGTGACCAGGAGCGGCAGGAAGAACGACTCCAGCGTCTTCGACCAGGTGAATACGAGCGCGAGCAGCACGCCGACCACCAGCGCCAGGAAGTAGCCGCCGAAGATCTCGGTCGCGGTGACCGACACGTTGGACCACCAGTCGTAGTTCGGCGACAGCAGCGCTCCGAAAGTGGCGGCCGGCGACGGCATCACGAACTTCGGCACGTCGCCGATCCGCACGAACAGGTACCACGCCACCAGCAGCGCGAGGTGCGCGAGCACCGCCAGCGCATAGCGGCCGAGCGTCGTGTTCAGGCGGTCCATCGGGTCACCGACCGGTCAGGCCAGCCACTTCGACAGGTTGGCCGCGACGAAGGCGTCGTCCGAGAGGTCGGCGTGCTCGCGGCAGACGCGGTCGATCTCCCCGGCCTGGCCCGGCGACAGCGTCTCGTGCGGATCGAGACACCACGTGCCGGCCAGCAGTCCCTGCCGACGCAGCACTTCGTGACAGCCCGGGATGCAGCCCGCGAAGTCGTGCGCGACGTCGAAGAAAGCGCTGTTGCAGTCGGTGACCCGCGAATCGAGCGCCAGCAGCTCCGCGTCGACGTGCCCGGCGTCGACCGCGGCGCGGATCCGCTCGAACAACGCCACCGCGCCCTTCGTCCACACGCTCCAGTGACCGAGCAGTCCGCCCCGGATGCGCACCGCGACCTGCTCGTCGCCGCGCCGCACGTCGAAAGGGGCGAGCAGGTCCAGAACGATGTGGTCGTCATTGCCGGTGTACAGCGTCACCCGGTCCTCCGCGCCCGCCGCGACCACGCCGCGCACCACGTCGAGCGTGCGGTAGCGGTCGAACGGCGCCATCTTGATCGCCACCACGTTGTCGATCGACGCGAAGCGGCGCCAGAACCCGGCTGGCAGCGCGATGCCGCCTACGGCAGTCTGCAGGTAGAAGCCTACCAGCGGAATCACGCCGGCGACCGCCGCGCAGTGGTCGACCAGTTCGTCGATCGACGCGCCCTTCATCGCCGCCAGCGACAGCAGGCCGGCGTGGTAGCCGTGTGCGAGCGCGACCTGCGCCTCGCGGCACGCCTGCCCGGTGCGTCCGGCCAGCCCGGCGATCATCACCAGCGGCCGGTCGGTCGTCTCGCGCGCGGTCCGTGCGGCGAGCTCCAGCACCGGTTCGTACAGCCCGACGTCCCGGATCGCGAACTGCGTGGAATGCACGCCGACTGCGAGCCCGCCCGCGCCTGCGTCGAGGTAGTAGCGCGTCAGCGCGCGCTGGCGGACCGGGTCGAAGCGGCGCGAGGCGTCCAGGGCGAGCGGATGCGCGGGGATCACGGTGCCGCGTCGCAACAGCGCGAGCACGTCGGCAGGCAGTTCCGACCGGTGAAGGGGCATGGCAGGAAGCGGTTCTATCGGGCCGGGCGATTCGGCTATACTGCGCGAGGATGTAACCAGACAGTTAATTTACTCTAACGCAGCGGCCCATCAGCGTCAACGTTTGCGGCGCGTTGACGATGCTCCGAGCACGCCGATAACATCGCCATGGCCCTTGCCGCGATCGAATCAGGAGACATCATGTTCGCGCGAACGATTCTCGGAGCCGCAGCCGCGGCCATCGCCCTCGCATCGACGCCTGCCCAGGCGCAGCAGAAGCTCGACTTCATCCTCAACTGGGTGCCGGGCGGCGACCACGCCCCGTACTACTACGCCAGGAAGATGGGCTGGTATGCCAAGGAGGGCATCGAACTGAACATCGAGCCCGGCAAGGGCTCGGCGCTGGCGACGCAGAAGGTCGGCGCCGGCGCCAACCCGGTGGGGCTCGCCGACATGGGCGGCGTGATCGTCGCCAAGGGCAAGGGCGCCGACACGGTCGCCGTGTTCAACGTCTACGCGAACTCGCCGCAGGGGATGTACTGGCTCAAGAGCTCGGGCATCAAGGGCGTGAAGGATTTCGTCGGCAAGAAGATCGGCAACCCGGCTGCCGACGGCGCGCGCGTGATGTGGCCGGCGCTGGCCAAGGCCAACGGCATCGATCCGAAATCGGTCACCTGGGTCAACATCGACGCCAACGCGAAGCTGGCGGCGCTGAAGGCGAAGTCGATCGACGTGACGACCTCGTTCTACAACATCCATCACATCTTCCAGCGCGAGCTCGGCGACGACATGGGCTTCCTGGCGTGGCGCGACGCCGGGCTGAACCCGTACGGCAACTCGGTCATCGTCAATGCCAAATACCTGGAGGGCAATCGCGCGACGATCGACAAGTTCGTGAAGGTGACGCAGCGTGCGTTCGCGGCCTGCGTGAAGGAGCCCGAGCCGTGCGTGCAGGCGCTGGTCGACGCCAACGGCGCGCTGAAGTTCGACAACGAGCTGACGAACTGGAAGCTGGTCGAGGTGCTGATGAGCGACAAGCATTCGCGCGAGGCGGCGCTGGGCATCCACGACGATGCGCGGATGAAGGCCGACTACGAGCTGGTGCGCGAGTACATCGGGGTCGACAAGCCGTTCGACGTGAAGGCGGTGTACACGAACGAGTTCCTGGATCGCTCGATCAAGATGACCAAGTAGGTCTCCGCTCGGGGGGATCGCGCGCGCCTCGCACGCAGCCGCTTGCCCCCCGGCGCCCGCCGGCGCGGGCCGCCTTGCCGGCTTGCCGCGGGCCGGAGCCGCGCGGCGCCGACCGTGCCGGTGCTGCGGCCCCGCTTCGCGGGGCTTCCCTCGCCTTCCTCGGAATTCCGCACCCGCTGCCGACACGCGCTTCGCGCGTGACGGCGACGGGTCCCGCGGAATTCCTTTCGGAAGCGCTCGGCTTGCACAGGCGCGGTCGGCGCCGCGCGGCTCCGGCCCGCGGCAAGCCCGCACAAGGCGGCCCGCGCCGGCGGGCGCCGGGGGGCCGGGGGGGCAAGCGGCTGCGTGCGAGGCGCGCGCGATCCCAACGAGGCTGCAACGCGCCGCGCCCTCAGCCCAGTTCGGGGCCGGCGACTAGGACGATGCGGGTGGGGTCGCCGGGGGCGGTCGGGAGGCCGCGAACCATCCGGGTGAAGGGTCGCTGGAAGGCGAAACCGCGCGACTGCAGCCACGGCAGCAGGCTGGCGTGGCGGTCGGTCAGGTCGAGGTAGACCGGTCCGCCGAGCGTCGACAGTGCGGCGTCGAGCAGCTCGTGGGCGGTGCCTTCGTCCGCGGCCAGCAGCGGGCCGACGTGCGACGCTTCACGGCCGTCGCGGGCGAACACGAAGCCCGTGATGCGCCCGCCTCGCTCGGCGACGTGGGTGGCGCGTGGCAGGCGCGCGGCCAGCGAGCGCAGCAGCGCCTCGCGGTCGGCGCCGAACGCGGGGCGGTCGATGGTGAGGATCGACGGCCAGTCGGCGTCGCGCAGCGGGCGGATCCCGGCGTCGCGCGTGCCGCTCCCCGTCGTCCGCCCGGCGGGTGCGGCCGCGACTGCCCGTGCCTCGCGTCGATAGCGCCGGAATCCCCATGTGTCGACGAATCCCTTCTCGACGTAGATCGGATGGCCGTCCGGCGTCGCATCCAGGATCGCGGCGATGCCGCGCCAGGCGAGTTCGCCGAGCGCATGATCCAGCAGCTGCGAGGCATAGCCGCGACCGCGGAATGCCGGCAGGACGATCACCATGCTGACCCACGCGAATTCGTTCCCGTAGGGCAGCGCAATGACCGACGCGGCGAGCCGCTCGCACCCGCTGTCGTCGAGCGCGCGGATGCCCCAGCCGCGCCCCAGCGTGAGCATCAGTCGCCAGTCGGCTTCGTTCTGGTTCCACGATGCCGAGGCCGACAACTCGAGTGCGCCGGCCAGGTCGACAACGCCGAGCGGCCCGATCGGCGACCCTGCGGGCCGGCCGTTCCGTTCGACGCCGTTGGAACTTGCGGCCGGCCCGGCCTTGGCCCGCGTGTTCCGGCGCTCGGCGGGCCTCTCAGTATTTCCCATCGCGGGTCGAGAAATGCGTGGGCTTGCCGAGGCTCGGCTGGCCGCGCGAGATCCAGTCGGCGACCCAGTCGATCATCGTGCCGATCGGCACGCGCGGCCTGCCGAACAGGCGCTGCGATTCGGTGGTGTCCTCGAGCCACGCGGTGGGTGCCTCCTGTCCCGTGAGTACCGGGGTGCGCCCGAAGCGTTTGCCGAATTCGCCGGCGAGCCAGCGGATGCCGGTGTGCTCGGGGCCGGTGACGTTGATCGGCGAGGCCGGCGTCGTGCAGTGCGCGAGCAGCCGCAGCGACTGCTCGTTGGCGTCGCCCTGCCAGATCACGTCGGCATGGCCCATCGTCACGTCGAGCGGCGTGCCGTTGAATACGGCGGTCGCGACGTCGTGCAGCACGCCATAGCGCATGTCGATCGCGTAGGACAGGCGCACCAGGCGGCCCGCGGTGCCGTACTTGCGCGAGCCGTACTCGAACATCCGTTCGCGCCCGACGCAGGAGTTGGCGTAGTCGCCCGATGGCGGCGTCGCGGGAACGCGCTCGTCGGCGCCGGGGCCGTCGACCGGCACGAAGGGATAGACGCAGGCGGTCGAGAACGCCACGATGCGCATGTTGCGGAACGTCTCGGCGACCATCATCGGCACGCCGACGTTCATCATCCAGGTCAGCGACGCGTTGTCGGCCGCGCCGAACTTGTGCCCCGCCATGAACACGAGGTTGCGCACGCCGTCGCCGATGTTCGGCAGGCGCTCGAGCGCCGAGCGGTCGAGCAGGTCGCAGGCGATGCACTCGACGCCGTGGCGTTCGAGCGAGGCCGCGAGCCCGGGGTCCGAGAAGCGCGCGACGCCGATGACGCGGCGGCCGGGCACTGCGCGGCGCGCCATCCTCGCGAGCGTCGGCCCCATCTTGCCGCCGACCCCGAGAACCATGATGTCGCCGTCGACCTTCGCCAGGTCGGCGACCAGCGCGGGGGAAGGCTCGCTCATGAAGGATTCGAGCGCTTCGACGTCGTCGAAGCGCCTCGGCAGGGAGGGCATCCGGTTCTCCTGGGAGAGGTCGCGGGACGCGCGTGGCGCGCAGTCCCGGCTCAGTTGGGATTGTGCCCCGAGATGCCCTCGAACCTGTCGCGTCCGGCGCACAGCGCGCGGATCTTTGCGTCGGCGATCGGGCGCTTGAGCATCCAGAAGCCGCAATCGGGGTGGACGTAGCGCACGCGCCCGGCGCCGAGCGTCTTCTCGGCATGCTCGATCGACCGGGCGACCCGGTCGGCGCTCTCGACGTCGGTGACCTTGATGTCGACGACGCCCAGCCCGAAGCCGATGCGCGGGTCGAGTTCGGAGAAGGCCGTCAATTCCTCGGGCGGACGGTGCGCGCACTCGAGTACGACGTGGTCGGCGTGCAGCGCGTTCAGGTAGCGGATCAGCTTGTCCCACGTGCCTTTCTGCACGCTCTGCCCGCCGTAGTTGCCGAAGCACAGGTGGACGGCGGGCGTGCCCGGCACCGCGTCGAGCACGCGATTGATCGCGGAGGCGGCCCATTCCCACTCGTCGGGGTGGCCGGGCAGGTTGGCCTCGTCGATCTGGACCACGTCGGCGTCGAGGTGCCTCACCTGCGAGGCCAGCACGTCGGCGAGTGCGTGCGCGAGATCGGGCGTGTCGCGGTAGTGCCGGTCGACCAGCGTCTTGGCCAGCATGTGCGGTCCGGTGACGGTGAACTTGAACGGCCTGGTCGCGAGCGCCTTCGCTCGCGAGCACGCCAGCGGCAGGTCGAGGCTGCCGTGTCCGAGCGGGCCGATCACGGTGCCTGGCGGGCGGGTGCGGAACTTCATGCCGCTCTTCGATCGGTACGCGATCAGGTCTTCGAACGAGAAGCGCTGCGTGACGCCGTCCATCGGCCGCACGAAGTACTCGATCATCCCGTTGGTCTCGGGATGGTTGACGTCGAAGCGCGACAACTCGCCATCGCAGACGACGTCGATGCCGGCCTGCTCCTGGATGCCGATCACCACGCGCGTGGCGTCGACCAGTGCCTGCTCCGACGGACTCGCGACGAGCCAGTCAGGCACCGGGTACGACCCGACGACGGTAGTCTTGATCCTGGGCATGGGCGGCCGTTCCCGAACTGACTGTTAACCGGATGGTGAGGAATCGATGGTATCGCGGCCGCCTTCGGCCTTCAAGCGCGCTTGACGACGCGTTGCGCGCGGACGTAGACTAATTAACCAACGAGTTACAAAACCGGGCTCGCTTCGAGGGCACGCGATGAGCACGCAACGACTCGGCATCGTGATGCATGGCGTCACCGGCCGCATGGGGCTGAACCAGCACCTGATCCGTTCGATCAGGGCGATCCGCGAGCAGGGGGGCGTGAAGCTCGCCAGCGGCGACCGCGTGATGCCCGACCCGATCCTGATCGGCCGTGGCGCCGAGCGGATGGAAGCGTTGGCGACGGCGCACGGCGGGCTGCGCTGGGGTACCGACCTCGACCGCGCCCTGGCCAATGCCGACGACACCGTCTTCTTCGACGCTGCGACGACGCAGATGCGTCCGGCGCTGGTGAAGAAGGCGATTGCCGCTGGCAAGCACGTCTACTGCGAGAAGCCGTCGGCGACCAATCTCGCCGAGGCGTTGGAGATCTACGAGGCGGCGCGCAAGGCCGGCGTCAGGCACGGCGTGGTGCAGGACAAGCTGTGGCTGCCGGGGCTGCTGAAGCTGAAGATGCTGATCGATTCGGGCTTCTTCGGCCGCATCCTGTCGGTGCGGGGCGAGTTCGGCTACTGGGTGTTCGAAGGCGACCTTCAGCCCGCGCAGCGCCCGTCGTGGAACTACCGCAACGAGGACGGCGGCGGCATCATCCTGGACATGCTGTGCCACTGGCGCTACGTGGTCGACAACCTGTTCGGCGAAGTGAAGAGCGTGTCGTGCCTGGGCGCGACGCACATTCCGCAGCGCTGGGACGAGAACGGCCAGCCGTATGCGGCCACCGCCGACGATGCGGCCTACGCCACCTTCGTGACCGACCGGGACGTCATCGCGCACTTCAACAGCTCGTGGTGCGTGCGCGTGCGCCGCGACGACCTGCTGACGCTGCAGGTCGACGGCACGCACGGCTCGGCGGTGGCCGGCCTGCGTGGATGCCGCACGCAGCCGCGCGTGAACACGCCCAAGCCGGTCTGGAATCCCGACCTGCCGCAGCCGATCGACTTCTTCGAGGGATGGCAGGAAGTGCCCGACAGCGTCGCCTTCGACAACGCGTTCAAGGCGCAGTGGGAGCTGTTCATTCGTCACGTTGTCGAGGGGGCGCCGTTCCCGTGGAACTTGCGCGAGGGCGCCAAGGGCGTGCAGCTGGTCGAGGCCGGCCTGCAATCGTGGCGCGAGCGGCGCTGGGTCGACCTCGGGGCGCTGCCGGCCTGACGGAGCCCGCGATGCCGACGCTGACCCTGCCTGCAATCGACGGCGCGCTTCGCCCGTTCACGCTGTCGGCCCCGCGGGGCTTTCCGCGGCGCGCCGCTGGCCCGTTCAACCGCGTCGCCTATTCGGCCGCGCACGTGGTCGCCGACCCGCTGTCGACGGTCGATCCGTGGATCGGCTGCGCGATCGACTGGGACACCACGATCGCCTACCGCAAGCGGCTGTGGACGCTCGGGCTCGGCGTGGCCGAGGCGATGGACACCGCGCAGCGCGGCATGGGGCTGGACTGGCCGACCTCGCTCGAGCTGATCCGGCGCTCGATCGACGCAGCGCGCGACCATCCGGGCGCGCTGGTCGCGTCGGGCTGCGGCACCGACCACGTCGCACCCGATCCGTCGCTGTCGGTCGACGACGTGATCGCCGCCTACGAATTGCAGATGGCGGCGATCGAGGCGCTCGGCGGGCGCCTGATCCTGATGGCGAGCCGCGCGCTGGCGGCCTGCGCGAGATCGCCCGACGATTACGGCCGGGTCTACGACCGCCTGCTGTCGCAGGTGCGCGAGCCGGTGATCATCCACTGGCTCGGCGACATGTTCGACCCGGCGCTGGCGGGCTACTGGGGCCACGCGGACCCGAGGGCCGCGATGGAGGTCGCGGTCGACATCCTCAACCGCAACGCCGCGCGCGTCGACGGCGTGAAGATCTCCCTGCTCGACAAGGACAAGGAGATCGCGATGCGGCGCCGGCTCGCGCCCGGCATCCGCATGTACACCGGCGACGACTTCGACTTTGCCGAGCTGCTCGCCGGCGACGAGCAGGGCCACTCGGACGCGCTGCTCGGCATCTTCGACGCGATCGCGCCGGCCGCGTCGGCGGCGCTCTCGGCGCTCGCCGCCGGCGACGCCGCGCGCTTCCACGACATCCTCGGACCCACGGTGCCGCTGTCGCGTCACGTCTTCTGCGCGCCGACCCGCTTCTACAAGACCGGTGTCGTGTTCATGGCCTGGCTGAACGGCCACCAGGACCACTTCGTGATGGTCGGCGGCCAGCAGTCGACGCGCAACATCCGGCACCTGTCGGAGCTGTTCCGGCTCGCCGATGCCGCGGGCCTGCTCGAGGACCCGGATCTCGCGTGCGCGCGAATGGTCCAGCTGTTGGCCACGCACGGCATCGACGCCAGGCTGGCGCGATGAGTGCGGTGTGCGGACCGGGCGGGGCCGACGAACCTCGTGGTGGCATCGCCGACCGGGCAGCGGCACAGCCGGCGAGCGCGCCGCCGCCGGCCGAACGGCTGTCGCTGAACACCGCGACCGTGCGCGAACAGTGGAACCTGCGCCAGATGATCGAGGCGTGCGGGCGCCACGGCATTCGCGGCATCGCGCCATGGCGCGACAAGCTCGACGAACTGGGTGCGGCGCAAGCGGCGCGGCTCTTGCGGCAGCACGACCTGACCGTGACGGGATTGTGCCGAGGCGGCATGTTTCCGGCGGCCGACGCCGCCGGCCGCCGCGCGGCGATCGACGACAACCGGCGCGCGATCGACGATGCCGCGACGATCGGCGCGCGCTGCCTGGTGCTCGTGGTCGGCGGCATTCCTGCCGGCTCGAAGGACCTGCCCGGAGCACGGCAGATGGTGATCGACGGCATCGCCGCGGTGCTCGACCACGCGCGCGAGAGCGGCGTGCCGCTGGCGATCGAGCCGCTGCATCCGATGTACTGCGCCGACCGTGCCTGCGTGAACACGCTGGACCAGGCGCTGGACATCTGCGACGTGCTCGACCCGCACCTGGCGGGCGGACGACCGTCTGGCGCGATCGGCGTCGCGGTCGACGCGTATCACGTCTGGTGGGATCCGAACCTGCCACGTGCCCTCGAGCGGGCGCGACCCGAGCGGCTGCTCGCCTATCACATCTGCGACTGGCTGGTGCCGACCACCGACCTGCTGCTCGACCGCGGCATGATGGGCGATGGCGTGATCGACCTGCCCGCGCTGCGGGGGATGGTCGAAGGGCACGGCTATCGGGGTTTCCACGAAGTCGAGATCCTGTCGACGCGCTGGTGGCGGCGCGACCCCGACGAGGTGCTGCGCATCGCGCGCGAGCGTCACCTGCGCTGCAGCTGAGCGCGGGCCAGCGCGGCGGGCCGGGCGCCGAAAGCCCGTGCATGAGCCGCTCTGTGGCATAGAATGCCGACTCCACTTCAGAGCGTCTCGCCATGTCGGATCGTTTGTCGAACCTGCTTGCCCGATTCAGCGTCGCGGCCCATGTCGACCGTACCGGCCTGCTGCACGATCCCGTCTCGTTCGATGCCACCCAGGACACCGGGCGGCTGCACCTGCTGCGCAGCGGATCGGCGCAGGCCCTGCATCCGGGTTGGTCGCCGCTGAAGCTGTCGCGGCCCAGCCTGCTGTTCTATCCGCGTCCGTTCGCCCACCGCCTTCAGCCCGACGCGGGCGCCGCGGTCGATGTCGTGAGCGCGGAGATCCGCTTCGACGGCGGCTCGGTCAGCCCGCTGGCGGCTGCGCTGCCGCCGGTGCTGGTGCTGCCGCTGGAGGCGCTGATCGAGGCTCGCGCCACGATCGAACAGTTGTCCGAGGAAGCCGACCTGGCGCGCTGCGGCCGCCGCATCGCGCTCGACCGCCTCTGCGACCTGCTGCTCGTCCAGGTGCTCCGGCACGTCATCGACCGATCGCTCGCCAACAGCGGCATGCTGGCCGGGTTGGCCGATTCTCGGCTGTCGAAGGCGCTGATCGCGTTGCACGACAGGCCCGAGCGCGACTGGCACCTCGAGGACCTGGCCGCACGGGCCGGCATGTCGCGGGCGCGCTTCGCGGCGCGATTCAAGCAGGTGGTCGGGATTGCGCCCGGCGAATACCTGACGCGCTGGCGCATCAGCCTGGCGCAGCACCTGCTGCAGCAGGGGCGGCCGGTGAAGGAGGTCGCCGGCGAGGTAGGCTACGCCAGCCCGGCCGCACTCGGACGCGTGTTCGCGACGCGAACCGGCGCGACGCCGAAGGCGTGGGCGCACACGCGCAACCAGGCCGTGGCGGCAACCGAAGAAGCTTGATCCACGGCCGGGGCCGGCAAGCGGTCCCGGGCCGCTTCACCTACAGGAGTCATCGATGGCGAGCGAGGGTTACCACGAACCGATCGGCGAGCTGAGCGACGAAACGCGCGACATGCACCGCGCGATCGTCTCGCTGATGGAGGAACTGGAGGCGGTCGACTGGTACAACCAGCGCGTCGACGCGTGCAAGGATCCCGAATTGAAGGCGATCCTCGCGCACAACCGCGACGAGGAGAAGGAGCACGCCGCAATGGTGCTCGAATGGATCCGCCGTCGCGACGACACCTTTTCGAAAGAGCTGAAAGACTACCTGTTCACGTCCGGCAAGATCGGCGACCACCACTGATGCGCTGACGCCGGCGGGGGGCGATCGACCGGGGATCGTGCAGCTTGAACGCCTTCACCGCGCTCGACTGGACCGGCCTCGGTATCTGGCTGCTCGCGTGGCTCGGCTACTCGCTGTACGCCGAGCGGGTGGGCACGCGCCGGCCGAACCTGATGGCGTCGGTGGCGCGCTTCCGCCGGGTCTGGATGCGCGAGGCTTACCATCGCGACCCGCGCATGACCGACGTCGCGCTGATCGGCAACCTGATGCACAGCGCGACTTTCTTTTCGTCGACGACGCTGCTCGTGCTCGGCGGATCGTTCGCGTTGCTCGGCACGATCGAGCGCGGCGGCGAAATGCTCGAGGTCATGAAGGCGCTGCCCTTCGCCAGCCGCGTGTCGCAGGAGCTTCTCGAATCGAAGGTGGTGCTGTTGACGCTGCTGTTCGTCTACGCGTTCATGCGCTTCACCTGGTCGCTGCGCCAGTTCAACCTGGTCAACATCATGGTGGGCGCGTTTCCCGCCAGGCGCGACGAGCAATCCACCGACGAGGCGCTGATCGCCACCGCCGGCCGCCTCAACGAACTCGCCGGGCTGAACTTCACGCAGGGCCTTCGCGCCTACTACTACGCGGTGCCGATGCTGCTGTGGCTGGTCAATGCGTGGCTGCTGATCGCCGGGTCGATCGCGATCACCGCGGTGCTCTATCACATGGAATTCCGATCGGCGACGGTGACGGCACTCGGCTCGGAAAGCGTGCGCGGGCCATGACGGGAGCTG
>Ga0209476_10000482_pt1 | contig 26990 bp, 14 predicted proteins | sample KloWWTrecipitate_FD_187179 | JGI IMG/M metagenome (GOLD analysis project Ga0209476, IMG submission 187179) | Active sludge microbial communities from Klosterneuburg, Austria, studying microevolution and ecology of nitrifiers - Klosterneuburg... | ecosystem: Engineered > WWTP > Aerobic digester... | reverse complement strand
ACAACGCCAAGAAGTACATCGAGGACGGCCACTTCGGCGGCAAGGGGTCCGAGGCCCACAAGGCGGCGGTGACCGGCGATACCGTCGGCGATCCGTACAAGGATACGGCCGGCCCGGCGGTGAACCCGCTGATCAAGATCATCAATATCGTCGCGCTGCTGATTGTGCCGCTGATAGCTTGATAGTCTGATCGCTGCAACAATACGGGCAACCTTCGGGTTGCCCGTTTTTTTTCACATCGGGGCTTATTTGACTTGTGTTTATGTAGGAATTCTTCCTACAATTATCTTAGGCTTATAGCAATTAGCAACTACGCCAGCCCAGAGGCTAGGCTGGTTGCCGCGTAACCATAAACTATTAATAATATCAAATGGATATACGATTCCCCCGGCTCTTTTACCCTCTTCTTGTTACGGTCGGGCTTTGGGCGTATGCCTCGCATGTGGGTGCCGAATCCTTGCTCGAGGCTTATCGGCTCGCTCTTGAAAGCGACCCCAGGCTGGCTTCTGCCCGCCTTGAGCACGAGGCGGCCGAGCAAACTGTAAAACATGCCCGTGCCGGCCTGCTCCCTTCTGTGATCCTTGAGGCGGAAAAAACCAAGGAACGACAGAACATCATCAGCAGCCAGAACGCGGTGATCGGCGCCGGCAAGACGAAATTTCCCATCGATGCCTACACGTTGACCATTACGCAGCCGATCTTCAGGAAGGCTGCCTGGGAGCGGCTGACCCAGACCGAGGCCTCCGTGAAGCAGGCCTATGCGCTTCGCACGGCCGCTGAGCAGGCACTTATGGTGCGCGTGTCTACGGCCTACCTAGGCGTGCTGGCGGCAAAGGACAACCTGAGCTTTTCTACTGCCGAGCGCGAGGCGGTCGGCAAGCAATTGCAGCTGGCCGAAGAGCGCGTCAAGCAGGGACTGGCGGCAATCGGCAGCCTGCATGACGCACGCGCTCGTTATGCCCAGGTCAGTGCCAGGGAAATTGACGCGCGGAACGTTCATGACGACGCCCAGCAGGCCCTGAGGGAAATGACCGGGCGACTTCTGGGGATGTACAAGCCCGTTCGCGACGATGTTCCGCTGAGCCGTCCGGAACCCAACGATATCGACAAGTGGGTCGAAACCGCGTTCGAGCAGAACCTGTCTCTCGAAGCACGCCGGCAGGCTGGGCAGGTGGCCTACCAGGAAGTACAGAAACAGCGTGCCGGGTACTTTCCGACCCTCAACCTGGTGGCTACCCGCAACAATCGCGAGCAGGGCGGATCGTTGTTCGGCGGCGGCAGCCATGTCGAAACGACGGACCTGTCCCTCAAGCTGAACATACCGATCTTTGAAGGTGGCGCAACGTCGGCACTTACGGGGGAGGCCGTCCTGCGCTTCCACAAAACGCAGCAAGAACTTGAGCAGGAACGCCGCTCGGTGGAGCGACAGGCGCGCGCCGCCTTTCAAGGCGTCGTTTCCAGCATGAGCCAGGTGGAGGCGCTCAAGCAGGGCGTCCTGTCCCAAGCCAGCGCCCTGGAGGTGAAGCAGCAGAGCTACAAGTCGGGCCTGGTTACGGTGCTGGCCGTGCTGGATTCCCAGCGCGATCTCTACATGGCCAAGCGCGATTACGCCAAGGCCCGGTATGACTATCTGCTCTACCGCTTGCGGCTCAAGCAGTCGGTGGGCACGCTGGCCGAGGCGGATCTGGAATCGGTGAACCGGTTGCTCGACTAACCGGCGATAACTTCAATTTGCTCTTCGTATAACGGGGGCGATGATGGACAAGGCGACACCCGAATTGCTTCGCGCGCTGAAAAGGCGCCTGCACATACCTGTGGCTTCCCGGGTGGCTCGTCCGCCTTTCCGGCGCAAACTGGTGTTCGAAACCATCGAGCAGCGCTTTCTCTTGTCGGCGGACCTTCCCGTCCTCCCGCCCCCGCCGCAGGATCCGGCAGCGACGCAGATCGAGTCCCTGTCCACGACCACACTGCCCAGCGGTTTGGATCTCCCCGAGCCCTTGGCGGCCTCGTCGGACCTGTCGCAGCAAGCAGAATCGCCGGGGCTGATTGATTCGATTCTGGGGGCGAGCGGCTCTGCCGCGACTGCGGACACCGCATCCCTCCTGACTGTGGTTGCCGCTGCGGAAGCGACCGCCGACGAGGTTCGCGAAATCGCCTTTGTCGATGCGCGCGTTGCCCAGGACCTACAGATAACCGGCGTGCGCGATGGCATGCTGGTCTTCCTGCTCGATGCCGGACAGGATGGAATCGAGCAGATCAGCAAGATCCTCGCCGGCTTCCAGGGACTCGATGCGGTGCATCTGCTGTCGCATGGCAATGCCGGCCAAGTGACCCTTGGATCAACACTGATGGACGCCGATGCGCTGGCGGAGTACGCCGACGCTTTGCGGGAGTGGGGCCACGCGCTGCGCTCCGGCGGCGATCTGATGCTCTATGGCTGCAATGTGGCCGAGGGCGAGCGCGGCATCGATTTCGTCAAGCGGCTGGCGAGTGCGACGGGCGCGGATGTCGCCGCTTCGATCGATGCCACCGGCAGCGGCGCGCTCGGCGGCGACTGGGATCTGGAATGGGCCGTTGGGGGCATCCAGGCGGCCAGCCTGTCTGAATTCGGCACTCTCAATGGCGACTTTCTGCTGCGGGCGGTCAACGGCACGGGCGGGGCCGACAGCCTCACCTTTACCGCCACCTCCCCGAGCACGGGCAACAATTTTACCTGGGACGATACGGTGGACGGCATGGCCGGCAGCGACACCCTGAGCTTTGCCGGTTTTGCGGGTGGCGTCACGTTTGCCATCGGCAGTGGGGGGGGGGTCACGGCAACTTCAGGCGCCAACAGCATGACGGCGAGTGCCGTCGAGATACTTGTGGGCGGCAGTGGTAGCGATGTGCTCGACTTGTCCGCGCTCAGCACCACCCTGACGTTCAATTTCGACAATACCGGCACGGTCACCGTGACCGGGACCGGCATCAGCCTGAGCGCCAGCGGCATCGAGTCCATCATCGGTGGAAGCGGCGTCAACAATTTTGTTTTCGATGGTAACGACAGCTTCGCCGGCAGCATCGACAGCAACGGCAGCCTCAATACTCTGAACTACGCTGCCTACGACTCGGGTGTGTCCGTCGATCTGGCGGCGGGGACCGCCGGTGCCGCCACTGGCATCGCAGGAACAGTGACGGGCATCACGCGCGTCGTCGGCTCGGCGTACGCCGATACCTTTAACGACGGCGGCATTGGGGACACCTACGAAGGTATGGCGGGCGGCGACACCTATATTTTTGGTGACGACTGGGGAACCGACACCGTTATCGACACCGCGGGCAACGATACGCTGAGTTTCGCACCGGGCGCCAACGGCATCGCCGTCGACTTCACGGATTCGTTCGGCACACTTGTCGCGACCGAAGGCAGCAACCGCCTCGATGCCGCCTCGATCGAGACGGTCGAAGGCTCGACCGGCGATGACGTATTTACCGCCGGGCTTGGAGAAACGGTGAATGCCGACGTGCTCGGCGGAACTGGCAATGACCGGTTCGTTGTTGAAACGGGCAGCGACTTTGCCGGATCGGTGGATGGCGGGGCTGATGAAGACACCATCGATTACAGTGCGCAGTTTGGCAATATCGACCGTTCGGCTGGATCGCCGAACTTCTCCGGTAGCTTGGCAGGCATAGAGAAGGTACAGCATCCCCTGACTGTGCCCAATGGCCTGACCTCCGTGGTCGGCCTGATCCAGGATGGCGTAGATGCAACGGTCGGGGCGGTGGAGATCCCCTTGTTGGGCAATATCGGCGCCGAGGCCAACAGCTTCATAAGCAACATCGCCGACGGCATGGTCGATCGCTTGTCCGATGCCCTGCTGGTGGACTTCGACGACGACCGGTCCACGCAGGAGGTCATCCAGGACTGGTTGGAGGACGAATTCAGCTTCAATTTCACCGCATGGGTTCCGGGTGCAACGCTCGCCACGATCGGCCTTGGCGAGATTGACGGCGATCACATGGAGTTCGAATTCATCCTCGAAGGCGTCATCTTTGAGGACAGCTGGGCCATTGATTTCGGCGGGGCGATCCCGGGGTTGGGGCTGTCGGTCGACACCGAGCTTGAACTCAGCCTGACCTATGAACTGCGCTTCGCCTTCGGGGTCGATTATTCCGATCTGACCGCCCCAGAATTCTATTTCGACACCAACGGTGCCGATGATGGGGATGCCGGCGACGACGACGAAATCACCATTACCCTGTCGGCAACGCTTGCCAATGGAGACATCGACTCTCCGGACATTCTTGCTACGCTGGGTTTCCTGCAATTCGAAGTCACCAGCTACGACAACTCGGATCAGATGACGCAGGACGATCCGGATACCGATTCGCCCTACCAGGACGACAATCAGAGCGGCCTGTTCGGCACGTTCTCCATCGATCTGCACGACCCCGGGGCTGACGCGGCCAATGCCGCCTGGGCCGATGACGATGGCCGGCTGACGCAGGGCGAGATCGGCGACACCAACTTCAGCCTGGCTGAAAACCTTTCAGCCAAGCTTTCCGCCTACGCCGATGTGGATCTCTTCGCACGCCTGTCGGCCGAAGTCGTTTCAGCTGGCCTGCCGAGTATTCAGTTCTATCTGCACTACGATCAGACTTTCGCCGAGGCTGAAATCTTCTTCAATGGCGCCAACCAGGCCGATTTCGGCGGCGCGCCGGAAGTCGTCATCGAGGATCTGTCGCTCAACCTTGGCACGTTTCTCTCGAACTTCATCCAGCCGATCCTGGAGCAGGTGCAGGTTGTCACCGGCCCCCTGCAGCCGATCGTCGATGTGATGAAGGCGGATATCCCGATCCTGTCAGACATCGACATCCTGAAAAACCTGCTCAATAAGGACGGGCAGGGCGGCGTGGACATGCTGGATTTCGCCGGCACCATCCTCGGCGGAACAAAGTACGCCTCCATCGTCAAGGCCGTGAACGCCATCGTCGAGCTGATCGACCTGGTAAACAGCATACCGACCGAAGGCGACATCCTGATCAACTTCGGCACGTTCGAGTTCGGTGGCGGCGGCGACGATTTGCGCGATTCCGGCAGCCAAATGGACATGCCCGATACATCGGGCTACAACTCAGACGACAAGATCCGCAACAGTGCCGCGACGGCTGAAACCAAGAGCTTCCTTGAGAAGCTCAAGCGCGATCCCGTGGGCGGCGGCTTTTCCGTGCCGATCCTTACCGAGCCGGCCGAAATCCTGAAGCTGATCACCGGCCGCACGGCCAATCTGTTCTTCTATGACCTGCCGGAACTGAACTTCGATTTCAACTTCCGCAAGTCCACGCCGATCGTTTTCCCGCTCAACATGATCCTCGACGCGGGCTTCGATGTCACCGTACGCCTCGGCTTCGGCTACGATTCTTCCGGCATCCAGGAGTTCATCGCTGGCGGGGCTACCGATCCTGAGCTGATCTTCAAGGGCTTCTTCATCGACGATCATGGTGTTGAGGGCACCGCCGGAGACTTGGATGAAGTCGAAATAAACTCTCACTTCTCTGTCGGTGCCTCTGTCGGCGTGGCGGGCATCGTCGAGGCGGGCGTCGAGGGCGGCGTTATCGGCAACATCGGCTTCGATTTGAACGATGTCGATTCCAATGGGGCGCTGCCAGGCGGCTACGACGGCAAGCTGTATTTCCATGAGTTGGACAATCTTCTCAGCGCAGGTCCCGAGTGCTTCCTCGACATCCATGGCGGGTTGGACTGGTTCCTTGAAGCTTTCGTCTGGGTTGGGCTCGATCTCGGATTCTTCGGCAAGATCACGCTTTACGATGAGACATTCGATCTCGGAGGCGGCACGATCGTCGAATTTGATCATCACTGCGATGTGGTGATTCCTCCCAATGTTGCCCATCTGTCCGGCAGCGACCTGATACTTCACATGGGCAGTGCAGCCGACCAACGCGATGACGGAGCTTCCTCCGGGTATGGCGACCTCGACGGGAATGTCGCGGAATCATTCACAGTTGTTCTTTCCGATGACGGCACCGAATACCTTGTCACCTACGCAGGGGAAACCAAACATTTTGCTGCTTCCTCTGTCAGCCGCATAGTCGTGGCAGACGCTCAGGACGGCAACGACGTGCTCACTGTCGGCGAGGGCATAGCCGCCGATCTCGAGTTCCATGGCGGTGCCGGCAACGACAAGGTGACTTACCTTGGTACTGGCAAGGCGCTTGTCTATGGCGACGCGGGGGACGATCGGATTACAGTGGCGTCGACTGCGCACGGCAGCGGCTACGATAGCCAGATCTACGGCGGCGACGGCAAGGATACCCTCAGTGGCGGTGCCGGAAACGACTTCTTCTCCGGCGGCGACGGAAACGACAAGATCAAGGGTGGTGCCGGCGACGACGTGATCTACGGTGGGGACGAGAGCGTTGCGATCACTGGCGACAAGGCCAATGGAGATATCGTCGACGGGGGTGATGGTAACGACACGATCTATGGCGGCACGGGGGCCGATGCCATCAAGGGCGGCAAGGGCAGCGACATCATTTATGGTGGCGATGAGAGCGGTGTGCTGTCCTCCGGCAAAGCACTAGGCGATACCATCGATGGCGGCAAGGATAACGACACCATTTATGCTGGAGCCGGAGGCGACGTTGTCAAGGGCGGCGATGGCGATGACGTGATTCATGGCGGGGACGGCGACGACACGATCATCGCCGGCAACGGCATCGACCAGGTGTGGGGTGATGGCAAGCACAGCGCGGCGGACGCGACGGCGCGTACCGGCAACGACACCATCTACTGGACCGTGGGCGAAGGACTTGACAGCGTTATCGACGGTGGCACTGGCAACGACGGTATCGTGGTGACCGGCGCGGACGTCAATACAACCATAGCACTGTCGAACAATGGCCCGAATATCGATCTGGCCTGGGGTGCAACTACCCTGACGCTTGCCGGCGTGGAAAAATACAACCTGAACGCTGGTACGGGTGTAGATATATTCACCATCAACGACGTCTCGGCCAATGGCGTCAAGGAAGTGTCGATTTCCCTCGGCGGCGCCGTCACCGAAATCACCCAGTACGATTACAACAAGGACGGCACCTACAACGACACTCCGCCCCAGATGGCGGACGGAGAGGGTGTTTTGCTCTTCGATAGCCTTGGCAATCCGGTTTACGCAGACGTCTATGCTGATGGCACCCCCGTCCCATACAAGGTGCTCAAGCAGTTCACTTCCGATGCTTCCGCGGATAGCGTGACGATCTATGGCGGCGCCGGCAGTGACACCTTCTCAGCCGCGACTGCCGTGACTTCGGACGGGTCCTGGGTCCTCAACATGAGCCGGCAGAATCCCGTCGGCGGCGCCACCTTAACGACGTACTCGGTCGGCCAGACCGGACTGGCGAACGACCAGCTCACCTTGTACACGCTGGGTGGCAACGACAATGTGGATTTCAAGGATGTCGGCAAGGATCGGGATGGCGTCGAGCCGCAGCTGATCCCCCTCACACTGGACACAGGCGCCGGCAACGATCTTCTGATCGGCAGCCAGTGGAACGACATCCTGATCAGCGGTGAGGGGGATGACCGCGTTTCTGGCAGCCGTGGAGTGGATACCTTTAGCGACGCAAGCGGCAACGACCAGTTGTTTGAATCCCGCGACGCCGACTTCACCATCAACCGCACGACGCTGACCATCGGGACAGAAACCGAGGCCACGATCTCTCCCTTCGAGGAAGTGCTGCTGACCGGGGGGGCATCTGCCAACATCTTCAACGTTTCCGACTGGGCCGGTACGCTGCGCATGGATGGCGCCGGCGGCAGCGATACCTATAATTTCTGGTACCGCGGCACGGGCGATTCGGTCGTCACTGAGAACGATTCAGGCACGACAGGAAACGATTCGCTCAACTTGTATGGAACAAGTGGGCTGGACCATTTCAAGCTCGATGCCAACAGCGCGGACGCGGGGGTTCTTTCGGACGGCAAGGTGCAGGTCGAACATGGTGCCATTGTCAGCGGCTCATTTGTCGGCGACGGAAGCTTCGAGACCTTCAACTACACCCACAGCGAATTCTTCACGATGCATGCCGGGGCGGGAAACGACATTATGGTCGTTGACGACATCGCTTCGTTCTCCAGCGTGGACATCTATGGAGACCAGGGTGACGATACGTTTACCGTCGGCCGTGTGCTCGCAGAGACGCTCATCGGGGGGGTGCCGGTCGCTACGTCGATTTCCAACGGCACCAGCACCCCGGCGCGCTTCTATGGCGATGATGGCACAGACGATTACCCGATCCAGCCTGATGCCTACTATGGTGACGATTATTTCGAGGTTAATCACAACGTCGCCGAGGTTTGGCTCTATGGCGATGCCGGCGACGACACCTTCGTGGTGAACGCCCATCTTACCGACAGCAATCCGGCAGACGATCCGGCCAAGAATGTTTATGGCGGCACCGGCAACAACACCATTTCCTACGTGCAGAATGCGGCAGTGAATATCGACGGTGGCGCCGGCAACGATACGGTAATCGTCAACGGCACCGGTATCGGCGATACGTTTATTGTGACCGTGGTGGATGAACTGATCGATCACGACAACAACCCGCTTACTGCCGATCAATGGATGCTCCGGCAGAAAGTGGTTGGTGCAGGCCTGCAAATCAACATGACCGACGTCGAGCGTCTGGAGGTGAATGGTGCCGGTGGCAACGATTCGATCTATGTCTTCGGTACGTTGCCCGGACTCGACGTGGTGGTGCGTGGCGGAACCGGTGACGATACCATATTAGTGAGTGGCGCCGCCGTGACGGTGACCATCGATCCGCCACCCTACAATTACACAATTCCCGAACAGACGATCGACCCGCCGGCCTATATCGATCACTACGACAACTACTCCTTCACTTGGGGAGACTTCTGGTACTGGGACTGGAATTTCCCCTTCTACCATTACGTGGCACCCGTGACTTATAGCTGGTCGGTGCCGGTGTGGGTCGATCCGGCCCCGTATACGATCCCGGCGACCGTTACCACCATCGATCCGCCGCCGATCAACTTCACCGCCGGGCCCAAGTACACTCTGGGCAGCACGGGCGTTGCTGGCGGAACGGGGCCTTCCGCCTTTACGCCGGGCATCCAGGGCAAGCTCACCATCGACGGCCAACTCGACAACGATACGGTGATCATCAACAACCAGAATGGCGCGGCGACCGATAGCGGTACGCTGGAAACGTATACCGATGCCGACGGATCGCATTACCGCCTGGCCGGTCTGGGCATGGGCACCGATGGCCTGACCTACACCAACACCGAGAATGTCACCATTCACATGGGCGCAGGAGACGACCAGTTCGCGGTCGATGCCATCGACCCTGTCACCTCAGTGACCCTCAACCTGGGCAACGGCAACGACCATGTCGATGTGACCGCGATGGAGGGTAACCTGACGATCAACGGCGGTGCCGGGGATGACACGGTGACGGCGGGAAGCCTGGCTCCAGTGTTGACAGGCGGGATGATGGCCGGCGTTGCCGGCGCACTCAGCTTCAGCGGGGATGCAGGTAGCGACACGCTGAATATCGACGACACGGCTGTCAGCTCAGGCAGCCAGGCCGTGCTGACCGGCTCGACACTGAGCGGGTTGGGCATGGGGCTGGGTGTGACCAGCTATACCATCGATACGCTGAACATTCGTCTGGGCGACTACGACGACTTGGTGGAAGTGCAGGGCACGAGCGCGGCGACGCACATTTGGGGAAATGGCGGCGACGATGTCTTTGACGTCTCGTCGGACGGTGCCTCGCTGGCGGGCACGCTCGACAACGTGCTCGGCCTGCTCGACATCGATGCGGGGGCCGGCGGCAATACGCTCAGCGTCAGCGACCTGGGCGATACGGATGCCGATGTCGCCGTGCTCACCGACAGCGCGCTGACCGGACTGGCGCCGGCGGCGATCAATTTCGCTGCCACCGGAGGCCGTTTTACCGGCGGAATCAACGTCTGGGCAGGACGCGGCTCCGATACCATCCAGATCGACAGCACCCGCCTTGACGACGTCACCACGCTGTATGCGAACGATGGCGATGATGCCGTAACCGTGGCCGACCTCATCGGCGGCGCAGATCGCCTCCTGGCCATTCACGGTGATGGAGGGGCAGACACCCTCGATACCTCGGCAGTGAGCGGGATGAACGTCACTGTGCTGCTCTTCGGCGACAGCGGCGAGGAGGTCTATGCCGGAGCGGACAAGCGCTTCCTGACCCTGACGGGAGCCTCCAGCCTGAATCCCGGACTGGGCGGTTCCGACACGCTGTCCAGCGGCACCGGCAAGGCGATCCTGTTCGGCGGCGCAGCCGGGGATTTCCTCTATGGCAATGTCTCCGACGACATCCTGATCGGTGACGACGGGCTGGTCAGCTTCGATAACGGAGTGCTCACACGCTTTGCCAGTCTCGGCTCGGTGGGCGGTAGTGACACTATCGTTGCCGGTGGCGGGAACAACTTTGTCATCGGCGGCGCAGGAGATGACACCATTACTGCGCTCGGCGGCAGCGACACCGCACTTGGCGACAACGGCAGTGTTGATTACACCCCAGCCGGCGTCATCAACCAGGCGCAGTCGCAGGATTCCGGCACGGGCGGCGACGACAGCATCGATGCCGGGGAGGGCGACAACATCATCATCGGCGGTTTCGGTGCCGATACGCTGATCGCAGGTGCCGGCAACGACAAGCTGATTGGCGACAACGGCTTCATCGCCTACACGGCAGGCATCGTTGCCCAGTTCAGCTCCAGCGACACGAGTGCAACAACGGGCGGCATTGACTCCATCGCTGCGGGCGATGGCGACAACCTGATCCTGGGCGGTTTGGGCGGCGATACGATCAGCGCCGGGGTGGGAAATGACCTGGTCATCGGCGACAACGGCGAGGCGAACTACGATGCCGCCGGCGTCATCACCGCAGTGACGACGACACAAATCAGCCTTGGCGGGAACGACAGCATCGATGCCGGGGAGGGCGACAACATCATCCTCGGCGGTTTCGGTGCCGATACGCTGATCGCAGGTGCCGGCAACGACAAGCTGATTGGCGACAACGGCTTCAGCGCCTACACGGCAGGCATCGTTGCGCAGTTCTGCTCCAGCGACACGAGCGCAACAACGGGCGGCATTGACTCCATCGCTGCGGGCGATGGCGACAACCTGATCCTGGGCGGTTTGGGCGGCGATACGATCAGCGCCGGGGCGGGAAATGACCTGGTCATCGGCGACAACGGCGAGGCGAACTACGATGCCGCCGGCGTCATCACCGCGGTGACGACGACACAAATCAGCCTTGGCGGGAACGACACCATCGATGCCGGGGAGGGCGACAACATCATCCTCGGCGGTTTCGGCGGCGATGCCTTGTCGGCCGGCGATGGAGACGACGTGATACTCGGGGACAACGGGAATCTTGCCTATGTGGCGGGCCTTCTGTCCCAGGCACAAACCATCGATGTGAGCGCGGCTACCGGCGGCGACGACGTCATTGACGCCGGGAACGGCCGGAATGTCGTGCTGGGCGGCGTCGGCAACGACAGTATTGTCACCGGGGTGGGGGGCGATGTCGTTCTCGGCGACAACGGCTTCGTTGAATTCGATGCTGCCGGCAACCTGTCGCTTGCCCGAAACGAAGGGTCCTCCGTTGGCGGCAGCGACAGCATCGACACCGGTGCCGGCAACGACGTTGCGCTCGGCGGTGGCGGCGCCGATACGCTGCAGGGCGGCACCGGCAACGATATCCTGATGGGAGACGGGGGCTTCGTCAATTATGCCGGAGGCGACCTGGCGATGATCGAAGGCGACTCCGGCATCGGCGGCGCGGATACATTGCTCGGCAGCACCGGCAATGACGTTATCCTTGGCGGCTTCGGCTCCGACACCATGGACGGCAACCTGGCCGAGGATCTGCTGTTCGGCGACAACGCGCGCATCCTCTTTTCTGGCGGCCTGGTTGCCAGCATCGAGATCCTCGGTCAGATGGATTTCGTCATGCAGACGCTGTTCGACCTGTATGCCAGTGGTGATGACGACGCGGGCGGGTTGCCCTTGCCGGACGTGCCGGAAATTCTGGCGTCCCTGCCCCAGCAAGGCGATATCGGTGATTATGGCGAACTGGTAACCCCGCAGCTTGCGTTGTCGCCGGGCGGCATCAGCCTGATCTTCGGCCGTGGCGAGCCCCTTGCCGCGGTGCCTTCTGCGCTTCGCAATCTTCTGGTCGATCTGATCCTGGCGCACCCGGACATCGGTTCAGGCAGCAGCAGTGACGAAGTCATCCTGGATGAAACCGGCGAAGAGGGGGAAGGTGAAGGCGCTGAAGAGATCGCGGCTGAGTCCGGCATTGATACGCTGGCCGTTCTTTCACCGACCGGATCGCTGCCGTTGGCACCTGAGGACGTGCCTTCTGAAAACAACGATGGCGGAGCGGCTTCTCTGGCGTTTGCCGCTCTGGCCGGAGTGCCAGGATTGCGCACGCGAGTATTCGATCCGATCGGTGGCCGCTGGCAGGAGGCGTCGGCTGGCACGCAGGCGGGGCGGGCGCAGCTGGTCTCCACATTGGCTTCAGAGCGGGGGCCGGGGCAGGCTGCAGTGCCGCTCGACTGGCTCGTGTCGGATGAAGACAGTGGTTGCACCGAGATCCGCTCTGGCAGCATGTCGCGTATCGACTGGAACCGCAGCGCAGCGTAATCTACGCCGACGACGCCCGGGTTACGGGAGTCGATTACATTTTCTGGGGGAGAAGCATGGCCAAGGCATCAAGCACTGAGGAAGGCATCATCGGCGGCACGGCGGCGACAGCGCCCAAGATCGTGTGGGACGACTCGAAGATGAACACCTCCTACGCCAATGTGTGCAATGTACTCGGCACCCGCGAGGAGATCACACTGCTTTTCGGCGCGCACCAGGCTTGGCGTGCTGATCAGCAGGAGGTACGCGTGATGTTGAGCGATCGTGTCGTGCTCAATCCTTATGCGGCGAAGCGATTGTGCCTCATGCTCGAAAAAGGCCTGAAGGAATACGAAGCCAAGTTCGGCGAACTGAAACTGTAACGTGCTGAAGGATGCCGCTCAGACACAGCTACTGAAACAGGCCCCGGAAAAACGCCAGGAAGCGCTAGCCGGAGCGTGGCGGGAATTCGCCCAGGCGGATTCCGCCGAAACAGGTTGTGGCGCCTGGCTCGCCCTCCAATGCGCCATGCTCGATGGCGCGAAAGCCGGGGTGGTGGTGCTGGATTGCGCGCCTGAAACGGGGGGCGGACAGTTTTCCCCGGCGGCGGTGTGGCCCGAGGGCGCATCGCCCGGCCGCCTTTTGGCAGAGGCGGCGGATCGCGCACTTTCCGAAAAGCGTCCGCTGATCGTTTCACCTCCGGCTTCTTCCCCCGTTGCTTCATGCAGCATCGCCTTGCCGATCAGACTCGGCGATCATTTGGGCGGGGTTGCCGCCGTGGAACTTTCTGTCGCATCGGAAGCCGGACAGGAGGCTGCCTTGAGCCAATTGCAGTGGGGCGCAGCGGCCCTTGAAGCCCTGCTCTGGCGCGGCGAGTCGCGGCGCAGCCGGTCTCTCAGCAAGCGGCTGGCCGTTGTCCTGGATGCTGCCGCAATGGTGCTGGAGCAGGAAGGTACGGCGAATGCGGCGTCGGCAGCCCTCATGACCGAACTGGCGGCTCGTCTATCCTGCGACCGTGTCAGCCTCGCATTGGTGCGCAAGGGACATGCCGAACTGATGGCGATGTCGCATACGGCCGAGTTCGGCGGCAAGATGAGCCTGGTGCGGGCCATCGAAGCGGCGGCGGACGAAGCCATCGACCAGCGTGCCACGCTAAGCCATCCCGCAACCTCTGACGCCGAAACCCTGGCCTTGCGGGACCATGCAGCCCTTTCGCGCGAACATGCCAGCGGTGCGATTCTGACGATTCCCTTTTTCGGCGGCGATGAGTTCCGCGGCGCCGTCTGTTTCGAAAGAGCGATTGAGCAAGGTTTCGAGGCGGAGGAAGCCGAGTTGTGTGAGGCGCTGGTCGCCTTTGTCGCGCGCATCCTCGAACTCAAGGCCGCCAACGAGATTCCGCTGCGCCGTCGCCTGCGTGCGGCCTGGCGCAAGCAGGCGGAAGATTTTCTCGGGCCACGCTATTTCGGCCGCAAGCTGTCTGCCGGAATCGTCATGCTGCTTGTGCTTTTCTTCACCTTCGCCACCGGCGAATACCGCGTCAGCGGCAATGCCGCCGTCGAGGGCCAGGTTCGTCGCGTGCTGGCGGCGCCCTTCGATGGTTATGTCGGGAGCGCAATGGCACGCGCCGGCGATGTCGTCAAGACGGGCAGTCCGCTCGCGACGCTCGACGACCGTGATCTGCGTCTTGAACGCCTGCGCTGGGCCAGCCAGCACGCCCAATTCTCCAGGCAGTTCCAGGAGGCCATGGCCAAGCATGACCGCGGCCAGGCCCTGGTCTTCCAGGCGCAAATCCAGCAGGCCGAGGCCCAACTGGTGCTGGCCGACGAGCAGCTCGCCCGCTCCGTCCTGGCCGCACCTTTTGACGGTTTGGTGGCGAGCGGCGACCTGTCTCAACTGATTGGCGGCTCGGTGCGCAAGGGGCAGGTGCTTTTCGAGATCACGCCGCTCGACGGATACCGCGTCATCATCCATGTCGACGAAGGCGAGGTGACGGACATCCGCGCCGGACAAAAGGGGACGCTGGTGCTGTCCTCCATCGCTGACGACAGCCTGCCGTTTGTCGTAAGCGTGGTGACGCCCGTGACTGGCGTGCGGGATGGGGCGAACACCTTTCGCGTCGAGGCTGTGCTGGAGCACAACAGCGACAGGCTGCGCCCGGGTATGGAGGGGGTGGCGAAAATCAGCGCAGGCGAGCGCCGCCTGATTTGGATATGGACGCACCGCATGGTCAACTGGCTGCGTCTGGCTGTCTGGAGTTGGCTACCGTGAGTGCCGAGAAGGCCGGCAGTCTCTCTTGGTATCGTGTCGCCCACCTGAGGCCGCGACTGCGCAGCCATGCCCGCATCCAGCGACACCTGTACCGCGGCGAGGTTTGGTATGTCCTGCAGGATCAGGCCAGCGGCCGCTTCCATCGCTTCACGCCGACCGCCAATCTGATCATCAGCCTGATGGATGGCGAACGTACGCTGCAGGAAATCTGGGATATGGCACGTTCGCGCCTGGGTGAGGAGGCGCCGGATCAGGATGAACTGATCCAGCTGCTGGCCTCCCTGCACCGGGCCGATGTCCTGCTCGGCGACGTGACGCCGGACCTGGTCGAAACGCAAGTGCGGCGTGCCCGCTCGTTGCGCCTGAGGCTGAAGCAGTACTTTGCCAATCCGTTGGCGCTGAAGTTTCCCTTGGTGGACCCCGATCGTTTTGTCGAACGCCTGCTGCCGCGGCTGCGGCTACTTCTCGGCTGGCCGGGTGCACTGCTCTGGCTGGGCACAGTGTCGACTGCGCTGGTGCTGGCAGCCATGCACTGGTCGACCCTGACGCGGGATGTGGCGGACCGCGTCTTCGCCACGGAAAACCTTCTCCTCATCTGGCTGCTGTTTCCGTTTCTCAAGGGTTTGCACGAATTGGGCCATGCTGTCGCCGTTAAGACGGGCGGAGGGCAGGTTCGCGAGATGGGCCTCATGCTGCTGGTGATGGTTCCGGTGCCCTATGTGGATGCCTCGGCGGCCTCCGGTTTCCGCAGCCGGCGCGGCCGCATGCTGGTGGGCGCGGCCGGCGTCATTACCGAAACCTTTTGTGCCGCCGTGGCCATGATCCTCTGGGCCTACGTCGAGCCGGGCCTGACGCGTGCCATCCTGTTCAACATCGTCCTCATAGGCGGCTTGTCCACACTGGTGTTCAACCTCAATCCGCTGTTGCGCTTCGACGCCTATTACATCCTTGCCGACTACCTGGAGATGCCCAATCTAGGCCAGCGCGCTGGTGCCTACCTCGGCTATCTGGTGAATCGACACCTGTTCCGGGTGGAGCAGGCGCAATCGCCGGCCCAGACCGGGACCGAGGCGGCATGGCTGGCCATCTATGCCATGGCATCATTCCTCTACCGCGTGCTGGTTACGGTAGGAATCGTTTTCCTCGTCGCCTCGAAGTACTTCTTCGTCGGCGTCCTGTTGGCATTGTGGGTTGTGGCGAACATGATCGTGGTGCCACTCATGCGTCGCGTCGCGTTTCTGTTCGGGCCGCGACTGGGTGTGCATCGCGAGCGTGCGCTGGCTGTCACCGGCGGTATTATCGCAACCGCGCTGATCGTTATCGTATTCCTGCCCGCGCCATCCTGGACGCGCGCCGAGGGCGTGGTGTGGGCGCCGGAGCAGTCGCGCGTGCGCAGCGGCAACGCCTGCTTCATCAGGCACGTACTGACCGAGGCGGAGCAACTGGTGCGCCGGGGCGACCCCCTCATCGAGTGCGAAGATCCCGAACTCGTCGCGCAGGTGCAGGTGCTCGAGGCCCGCCTGCTCGAGTTGGAGGCGAGCAATCGTGCCTATTTTTCGACGAATCGCCTCCATGCCGACATCGTGAACGAGGAGATCGGGCATATCGAGGAGCGCCTGGCCGAAAGCCGCAGGCGGGCCGGCGAGCTGCTCATGCGCAGTCCCGGCGATGGCCGCTTCATCATGCCGGACATTTCCGGCGCGCCCGGCCGCTACATCCAGCGCGGGGAAACGGTGGCCTACGTCCTGGCCGGGATGCCGGCCACGGTGAGGGTGGTAGTGAAGCAGGATGACGTCGACCTAGTGCGTGTTGCCACGAAATCCGTTGCCGTACGCATTGCCGACCGTATCGGCGACCTAGTGCCGGCAAGCATCCAGCGCGAGGTTCCGGCGGCGACCGACCAACTGCCCAGCATTGCGCTTTCCGTCGAGGGTGGCGGCAAGCTGGGTCTCAACCCGCGCAGCAGGACACAGGCGGGGGAAGCGGTGGAGGGCGAAGCGCGCTCGCTGGCGCAGGTCTTTCTTTTCGATCTCGATCTGCCTGCCGGCACGCCGGTATCCGGCATCGGCCAGCGCGTGTTCGTCCGCTTCGATCATCGGCCCGAACCGCTGGCGCTGCAGTGGTACCGTGGCATCCGTCGCATATTCCTGAGTCGCTTCAATGTCTGACCCGTCCGCCATTGTTTTGCCGCAGGGCGGGCTGTACCCCGAGCGCGGCGAGGCCAGAAGTGAAAGCGCCGTCAATCGGCGGGGACAAGCGCTGTGGCTGTTTGGTGCGCGGCGCCTGCGGGCGCGGCTTGACCGGCGCCAACGTCTGCTCGGCCTGGTCTCCGGCCATCGCACCGTCTGCGAGACGCTCGACCTGGAGGCACTGGGAGAGTCGGCACGCGGCTTTCGGCGGGTGATCCGGCGTGCCGGCGTGGACGAGGGTAGCGCTGCGCGGGCTTTTGCGCTGGTGCAACGCGCCATGCGGCTCGCCGGATCGGGAAAAATCGACGACACGGATTTCGCCGCCGCCTGGGTGATGCTGAGCGGTGGTGTGGCCGAAACACCGCCAACGACCGCACAGAGCGCGGCAATTGCGCTGGCGGCCTGTACTGCCGCCCTTGCCGGCCAGCCCGTGCATGTCATCGGGCCTGATGAGGATTGGGCATGTCGCACGGCGGCGGGGCTGGCGCCTGCTTGCGAGGCCCTCGGCATCACTTGCGGCGTGCTGCGCAAGGATGATGCGCCGGCGCAGCGCCAGGCCGAATGCAGACGCGGTATCGTCTTCGCCAGCGCACGCGAACTGGCCTTCGAGTATCTGCGCGATCGATTGCGCATCGCCGAAGGCGAAGGGGCTCTACGCATGCGCCTGCAAAGGCTCGACAGGCACAGTCCGCTGCGAGGATTGACGTTGCGCGGCCTGGCTTTCGGCATCGTTGCAGAAGCCGATGCGGTGCTGCTGGATGGAGCGAATGCGCCGATTGCCATCTCGGGGCAGACCGATCATGCACCCGTCGAGGCGATTGCCGCCGCCCTGAAACTGGCGGGCATGCTTGCCGAAGCAGGCGATTTCTCCAGCGATTCTGCGGCGGATACGATTGTACTGTCCGAACAGGGCAAGCAACGCCTGGCCGAACTGACAGCAGGCATGGCCGGCGTCTGGCGGGGTGCGGCAGCGCGCGAACGTCTTGTCGAACTGGCGCTGCGGGCGCTGCACCTCTGCATCAGGGGGCGCCACTATCGCGTCGAGCCGGATGGCCTGCTCATTCTGGATCCGCTCAGCGGAGCAGCACAGCAAGGGCGCGTGCTGCCGGGCGGGCTGCAGCAGATGGTTGAGGCCAAGGAGGGCTTGCGCCTGAGCGGCCAGGGCGGGACCCTGGCCAGGCTTGCCCTGCAGAGGTTCTTCCGGCGCTATGTGCATTTGTGCGGCATCAGCGCGACGGCGCGCGAAGCGGCGGTGGAACTGGCGACCCTCTACCGCCTGCCGGTGGTGCGCGTACCGCTCGACAATCCGCCGCCTCCGTTTCCCATGCGCGTGCTGCCGACGGCAGCGGAAAAATGGACGGCAATCGCCGAGCGCGTTGCCGCTCTGCGGGGCAGATTGCGACCGGTGCTGGTCGGCGTCGGTTCGCCAGGGGATGTCGACTCATTGGGCGGGGCGCTTGAGGTGCGCGGCATTGCCTGGCGTCGCGCCGAACGCAGCAGCGATCTGGCGGTGGAGGGGGAAGGGCCCGTATTCATCGCGCTGCCGGTTGCCTGGCGCCCCGCTACCGATCTGCCGGCGGGCCGTTTCCATGTCGTGCTGGCAGAAGGACAGCCGGGCGGCCGCCTCGACCGGCAGCTGGCGCGAAGGACGGATGGAGAGACCGGAAACTACGAGGCGATTCTGTCTCTTGAAGATCCTGTCGTTCGCAAGCTGGCGATGGGTTTGCCGGATTTATTGAGGAAGGCATGGCTGCTGCGAACAGGAGCGGACAGCAGGACGCGTCGCTGGTTTTACCGGCTGGCCCAGCGACGGGCGGCGCAGGAGCAGATGCGAATGCGGCAAAAGCTGTTGCAGTACGATACGCAGTTGAGCAATGTGCTTGCATTTGCAGGAAAGGGAGAGTGATGGGAAGCAGGAGATTGACTTGGCTGGCCGGCAGTCTGGCACTGGGGTGCGCGACGGTTGCCGCGCAGGTGCCGCCGGCCCCGCAGAAAAACCCGGTGACGGTACAGGCGCAAAAGCCGATGGAGCCGCCAGCGCCGCGCCGCAAGGATCTCGCCTGCATGCTGGAGCCGTCTCTCGAGGTGAATCTCGGCAGCCAGGTCGACGGCGTCATCGCAGAGATGAAGGTCGAACGCGGCTCGGTCATCTCCAAAGGGCAGATCCTAGTGCGCCTGAATGCCAACGTCGAGGCGGCATCGGTCGACCTGGCGCGAGGCAAAGCCGCCTTTGCCTCGCGCAAGGCCGAGCGCAACGAGGAACTATATGCCAAGCAACTGATTTCGCAGCAGGAAAAGGATCAGCTCGAGACTGAACACCGGCTGGCCCAGCTCGAGTTGCGGGAAAAACAGGAGATGCTGCGGCTTCGCACGATTACCAGTCCGATCAATGGCGTGGTGGTCGACCGCTATCTTTCGCCTGGAGACCAGATCGCCACCAAGCAGATCTTCAAGCTGGCGCAGATCAATCCGCTCCACGTCGAAGTGGTGGCGCCGGTAGAGCTGTTCGGTACCGTCAAGGTGGGCACCGTGGCGGAGGTGTCGATGGAGCCTCTTCTCAAGGGAATCCACGCTGCCAAAGTTACCGTGATCGACCGCGTCATCGATGCCGCCAGCGGCACGTTCCGCGTCCGCCTGGAACTGCCCAATCCGAAGAATGAGATTCCCGCCGGCCTGCGCTGCAAGATCAAGTTCCCCGGCGCCGCATGAACTGCGCTGCGCTGTTCGCACTTGTGTTGACGGGCGCAGTGGGTGTCTGCGCAGCCCGTGCCGAAATACCCGTCCAGCCCGAACCGTCCAGCGGCCGCACTGACAAGGCGGAAGCGCGCGGCCGACTGTTCATGGCAGTGACTGCGAACCCATTGGCGACCGATGCCGCGGTGGAGATCCTGCGCGCCGGCGGTACTGCGGCGGATGCGGCGATCGCGGCGCAGCTGGTGCTGAACCTGGTCGAGCCGCAATCCTCCGGCCTCGGCGGCGGTGGCTTCCTGCTTTACCACGATGCGCGAGAGAAGCGGCTGCGCGCCTACGACGGGCGCGAAACGGCACCGGCGGCGGCGCGGCCCGAGCGTTTCCTCGACGCCAATGTGAAGCCGTTGCCTTTCTTCGATGCCGCGGTGGGTGGTCGTTCTGTCGGCGTGCCGGGCCTGCCGGCGCTGCTCGATCTGGTCTATCGCAACCACGGCCGGACGCTCTGGCCGAAGCTGTTCGGACCGGCGTTGCGCCTGGCAGTCGAGGGCTTTCCGATGACGCCGCGCCTGCACAAGCTGCTGGCGGAGGATCGCTTCCTGCGCGACGACCCGGCGGCGCGCCGGCTCTACTACGAAGTCGACGGCCGGCCCAAGCCTGTCGGCACGAAGATCATCAACCGTGCCTATGGTTTCGCCCTGCTGGCGTTGGCGCAGCATGGCACGAAGATTTTCTACGAGGGGCCGATCGGTCGCGACATCGCGGCAGCGGTACGTGGTCACGGAAAAAACCCAGGCGACCTGAGCGAGGCGGATCTGGCCGCCTATCGGCCGCTGGAGCGTGAGCCGGTCTGCGGTGAGCGCCTGGGCGGCTATCGCGTCTGCGGCATGCCGCCGCCCAGTTCCGGCGGCATCGCCGTCTTGCAGATACTGACTTTTGCCGAAGGCCTTGCGGGGCAGGCGCCGCTATCGCCGGATAGCGTGCATCGCTTCGCCGAATCAGGGAGACTGACTTTTGCCGACCGTGCACGCTACCTGGCGGATCCCGCCTTCGTCGACGTTCCCGTGAAGGCATTGCTCGATCCGGCTTATCTGGCGTCGCGCGCGCAGCTGATTCGCGCTGAGGCCAGCATGGGCCGCGCCGCGGCTGGCGAGTTGCCCGGGAAACAAAGTCTTGGCGAGGATACGTCGGCCGAGCTGCCGGCGACGACCCACCTGTCCATCGTCGACACCGAAGGCAATGCCGTCGCGCTGACCAGTTCGGTCGAGGCGGCCTTCGGCAGCCGCATCATGGTGCATGGCTTCCTGCTCAACAACCAACTCACGGATTTTTCCTTCAGGCCGGAGGTGGATGGCAAGCCGGTCGCCAACCGCGTCGAGGCGAACAAGCGGCCGCTCTCCTCGATGGCGCCGACCATCATCTACGACAAGGCCGGCGGCATTACCGGCATTCTCGGTTCGCCGGGCGGCAGCCAGATCATCAACTATGTGGCGAAGACGGTGCTCGCGCTGCTGGCCTGGAACCTCACGCCCGGCGAGGCGGTGGCCTTGCCGCATTTTGGCAGTCGCAACGGACCGACCGAACTCGAGCGCGGAACGACTGCCGAGCATCTGCAGCCGGCGCTGGAGAAGCTTGGTCATGGCGTGGCGGTGCATGACATGACCAGCGGACTGTCGATCATTGTGCGACGTGGCGACGACTGGATCGGCGCCGCCGACCCGCGCCGCGAGGGCACGGCGCGGGGAGAGTGACTCAGAGTTTGACGCCCGGATTGAGCGTGTAGATGCCCATGATGCTGGCTTCGGCCAGGACGTGGCCCTTGATGGCCTCGCGCACCTGCTGTCCGGTGAACTTGCCCTCGACTGGGCAACGCGGGACATCCAGCGCGTAGAGGGTGAATACGTAACGGTGCGGAATTTCATCGTTCCACGGCGGGCAGGGGCCGTCGTAGCCGAAGTAGTCGCCGGCCATGTCCTTGTCGCCGGCGAACCAGCCGGTGTAGTCGTTGAGGCCCTGGCGCGCGCCGCGTGCCGTGCCGGGGCCATTCTTGCCGCGCGGCATGACGTCCTGCGAGAACTCGCCGGCCTCGATGTGCGAGGGCTGTGCTGGCAGGTCGACCAGCACCCAGTGGAAGAAATCCACGCGTGGCAATGAGGCGGGTACCGTACGTCCTTCCTGATTGACATTGTCGCCGCTGCTCGGCACGTCGGGGTCGTGGCAGATCAATGCCAGGGATTTTGTTCCGGCCGGCAGCTCCGACCAGGCGAGGTGGGGATTGTGGTTGCCGCCTAGGCAGACATGGCTTTGGGCATGCGGAATGCAGAAGGCGTTGTCGCCGTGGATGATGCGGGTGAAGCTGTCGCTCCAGAACTTCATGTTCGCCTCCTCTAAGCTTAGGTCCGTCCCTTCTTCGTGAAATCCTTCAGCCTGAATCCTAGCAGCCAGAGCGTACCGAAGTAAGCCGTGCCGCCCCCCGTCACCAGCGCCGACAGGTGCAGCACCCGCGCCAGCGGCGGTGCGCCGATCCAGTTTGCCTGCTGGCCCATGCCGAACCACAGTGCGGCGCCCATCACTGCCAGCGCGGCGGTCAGCTTCAGTCCGAAAGCACTCCAGCCTGGCTGCGGTACAAAATCGCCGCGGCGGTGCAGCCCGCGCCAGAGCAGTGCCGCATTGAGGCAGGAAGCCAGCCCGATCGACAGCGCCAGGCCGGCATGCTGCAGCGGCACGATGAAGGCGGCGTTCATCGCCTGCGTGGCGACCAGCGTGACGAGGGCGATTTTCACCGGGGTGCGCACATCCTGCCGGGCATAGAAGCCCGGCGCCAGCACCTTAACCAGAATGAGGCCGGTGAGCCCCACGCTGTAGGCCACCAGAGCGTCGCTCGACTTCAGTACGTCGTCGGCCTGGAAGGCGCCGTAGTTGAACAAGGTGGCGAGCAGCGGCACGGCGAGCAGCGCCAGCGCCAGCGCGGCAGGCAGAGTCAGCAGGAAGGTCAGCCGCAACCCCCAGTCGAGCAGGGCGGAAAATTCGCTGCGGTCGTTATCGGCATGGCTCCTGGCCAGGCTGGGCAGCAGGATGGTGCCCAGGGCAGCCCCGAGCAGTCCGGCGGGGAATTCCATCAGCCGGTCGGCGTAGTACAGCCAGGAGACGCTGCCGCTCGGCAGGAAGGAGGCGAATATGGTGTTGATGAGCAGCGAGATCTGCGACACCGACACGCCGAGCAGCGCCGGCAGCATCAGCTTGAGGATGCGGTTTACTCCCTCGTCGGCGAGGGTGAAGGAAAATCGTGGCAGCATACCGATCTTTGCCAGGAAGGGCAGTTGCAGGGCGAGTTGCAGCACGCCGCCGAGGAACACCGCCCAGGCCAGCGCCAGCACCGGCGGGTCGAAATAGGGCGCGGCGAACAGCGCCATGCCAATGAAGGAGAGATTCAGCAGCACCGGCGTGAAGGCCGGCACGACGAAGCGGCTCCAGGTATTGAGAATGCCGCCGGCCAGCGACACCAGCGAGATGAACAGGATGTAGGGGAAGGCGATGCGGGTCAATTGCACCGTCAACTCGAATTTGGCGGCGTCGGCGGCGAAACCCGGTGCGGAGACGTAGATCAGGATCGGCGTCAAGGCGATGCCGAGCAGGGTGACTGCCAGCAGCGCCAGGAAGAGCAGGGTGGCGACGTGGTCGGCCAGGCGCCGGGTTTCCTCGGTCTCCCGCTTGTTCTTGTACTCGGCCAGAATCGGCACGAAGGCCTGCGAGAAGGCGCCCTCGGCGAACATGCGCCGCAGCAGATTGGGCAGGCGGAAGGCGACGAAGAAGGCGTCGGTGACGGCGCCGGCGCCGAAGGCCCGGGCGATGACGAAATCGCGCACGAAGCCCAGAATGCGCGACAGCAGCGTCATGCTGCTGACCGTGGCGAGCGCCTTGAGCAGATTCATGCCGTAATGGTATCGGCTTTGACGGCCTGTCGCGCAGCTTGCATTCCGGCCGGGAAAGGCATAAAATGCGCCCCTTTTCCAAGCCTTAGCAGATTCCACATGGCCAATTCCGCACAAGCCCGCAAGCGTGCCCGTCAGGCGATCAAGCGTCGCGCCCGCAATTTCAGCCAGCGCTCCGAACTGCGCACGGCCATCAAGAGCGTCCGCAAGGCAATTGCCGCTGGCGACAAGGCGGCCGCCCAGAAGGTTCTCGGCGAGTCGATGAGCGCCATCGACAGCATTGCCGACAAGAAGATCATCCACAAGAACAAGGCAGCTCGCCACAAGAGCCGCCTGTCTGCCGCCATCAAGGCGTTGTAAGACCAGCAAGCCCCTGTTGTAATGGCGGCCGGTTCCGGCCGCCATTTCTTTTCGAGCGCCACTAATCGTCGGACTTGGCGTCCGGACGACCCGTATTGATCACCTGAAGTTCGTTGTCCCTGGCGAAGCTGGCGAGAAAGTTGTAGGCCATCGGCTCGACATCGTAGAGACGGGCGGCGACATACACGCATTTCTCGCCGAGATGGAGGCCAGGCCGAACATAAGGGGAGTAACTCATGCGATGGTCGGCGCCGAACGCCGACATGATGCCGCACAGGCGTTCGGCCCAGTCGCTGGGGCGGAATTTCTTTCCGTCCAGCATCAAGCCGACGATGATGAAGTTTCCTGGGCGCTTTTCTGGCATGGGGCCTGGCGACCAGCGGCCTTGCTTTGGATGCGTGCCGCCGAAATGAAGGCGCGATTCTATCAGAAAACCCTGTTTCCTTATGCCGGCATCAGCCGATTTGAGCCTCTGTGGATGAAATGTGGGTTCTGCTTAAATCATAGGCGGTATGGTAAAACACAAGGAAAAATAAGGGGCTAGCTTGCATTTTTAAGAATGGGTGCATATACTGAAGGAATCCCATTGACCTATATGGGTTTTACATGCAGACACCCTTGCTGACGAAGTACGGCTTTCGCATCAGGACGCGGGTTGGTCTCGTTGTGGATAACCTGTTGATACCTGGGCGCGACGCGGCCGAGGCGGAGCGCAAGCTGCGCCAGATTTACCGCGACTGCGAAATCCTCGCCCGGAGTTGCAAGCAGCCCGCCGCCAAGGCGGTGCCTGCCAGCTATGAAGACGTGATTGCCCTGATCACGCGATAGCAAGCCGCTACAGAAAACCTTTCGAAGCCAGTTCTTCCGCCAGCGCGGCATAGTCCTGCGCGCCGCGCGAAGTCGCAGCATGGCTGAAAATGTCCCGGTTGCAGGCCGGCGCTTCGGCGATGGCCACGTTCTCCGAGATTACCGTCGCGCACACTTCCTCGCCGAACTGCTCGGTGAGGCGTCTCTGGACCTCGAAGCTCATGTTGCGGCGCCGGTCGAAGCGGGTCAGCAGGTAGCAGCGCTCGACGCGACGCTTGAGCACCGGCTCGAGCGCTTGCAGGGTACGCTCCACCTGCAACGCGCCGCGCAGGGCGAGAAAATCCGAGGAAATCGGCACCAGCAGCCGGTCGGCGGCGAACACCGCGTTGAGGGAGAGCACGCCGAGGAACGGGCAGCAGTCGATCACCACGCTGCGCTCGTCGCGGTCGGTGCCGAGATCGTTGAGTCCCTGATTGAGGCGATTGAGGATGTTCGGTCCCTTGCCGAAGACCGAATCGACCTTGATGAGTTCGGCATGAGCGGGTATGAGACGGCCGATGCCGTTCCAGTCGACTTCCAGATCGGCCAGCGGCCGTCCCTCCTGGTAGAAAGCGAAGATGCTGTCGACGACAGCGCCCAGGGCCTCGCCATGCACAGCCGATAGGTGCGCCTGCGGGTCGAGGTCGACCAGGAGAACCGGTTGTTCCCGTCGCGCCATGGCAGCGGCAAGGTTGAGCGCAGTCGTCGTCTTGCCGACGCCGCCTTTCTGGTTGAAAACGGCGATGCGAGTCATGCCGGTGAGTATATATACAAGCAGGCCTTTTTCACTTAAGATGCTCACGTGAGCAAGGCGGCGCGAGCCGCCTTTCGCTTTTTGCAGTGGATATTCGCCTTCAAGATCATGTCGCACCTGATGAACACCTATGCCCGGTTGCCCGTGGCCTTCACGCACGGACAGGGCGCCAGAGTCTTCGACGAAGCCGGCCGCGGCTACCTGGACGCGCTCGCGGGCATCGCCGTATCCACGCTGGGCCACGCCCATCCGCGTCTCGTCAAGGCCATTGCCGACCAGGCCGGCCGCATCCTGCACGCATCGAACATCTATTGCATCCGCGAGCAGGAACAACTCGGCGATCGCCTGGCCACCCTGTCGGGCATGGGCGAGGTTTTCCTGTGCAACTCCGGTTGCGAGGCCAATGAAGCCGCCATCAAGCTGGCGCGCATGTTCGGTCACCAGAAGGGTGTCAATGTGCCCGCCATCGTGGTCATGGAAAAGGCCTTCCACGGCCGCACCCTGGCCACCCTGTCCGCAACCGGCAACCGCAAGGTGCAGGCCGGCTTCGAGCCCCTGGTCGGCGGCTTCGTGCGCGTGCCCTTCGACGATCTCGCCGCGGTCGAGCATGTCGCCGCCAACAACCAGAGCGTCGTCGCAGTGCTGCTCGAGCCGATCCAGGGCGAGGGCGGCATCAACATTGCCCATGCCGACTATCTGCAGGGCCTGCGCCGCATCTGCGACGAGCGCGGCTGGCTGCTCATGTTCGACGAGGTGCAGTGCGGCATCGGCCGCACCGGCCGCTGGTTTGCCTGTCAGCATGCCGGCGTGAAGCCGGATGTGATGACCCTGGCCAAGGGCCTCGGCTCGGGCGTGCCGATCGGCGCCTGCCTTACTGCCGGACAGGCCACCGGCGTGTTCAAGCCGGGCAACCACGGCTCCACCTTCGGCGGCAACCCGCTTGCCTGCACGGCGGCGCTGACCACCCTCGCAGTGATCGAGGAAGACGGGCTGCTCAAGCGCGCCGCCGCGCTCGGCGAGAAGCTGCGCGCCGACTTCGCCAAAGCGCTGGAAGGACAGGCCGGCGTTGCCGCCATCCGTGGCGACGGTCTCATGATCGGCATCGAGCTCGATCGCCCCTGCGGCGAGCTGGTGACGCGGGCGCTGGAGCGCGGCCTGCTCATCAACGTCACCGCGGAAAAGGTGGTCCGCCTGCTGCCGCCGCTTGTCTTCACCGATGACGATGCGCGCGAACTCGTTG
>Ga0209476_10000480_pt1 | contig 27065 bp, 22 predicted proteins | sample KloWWTrecipitate_FD_187179 | JGI IMG/M metagenome (GOLD analysis project Ga0209476, IMG submission 187179) | Active sludge microbial communities from Klosterneuburg, Austria, studying microevolution and ecology of nitrifiers - Klosterneuburg... | ecosystem: Engineered > WWTP > Aerobic digester... | reverse complement strand
GTGGCGGTGTGGATCAGGGCGGCGCTGTACACCAGCAGGCGGTTGAATTTGTGGGGGATGCGCACATCTTCCACAAAAGAGTTGGGCGGCACGAAGCGGGTGCCCAGGGCTTCCACCAAATTGGTGTGCGGCCTGGTCACAAGATTGCCGCCCAGCTGACCATTGGGCATGCGTTGCCGATAAAAGCTGGTGCCGCATTCCTGCGGTGCATCCGGGTTCAAGTACAGCACACCTGCATAGCGGCACAGCGCGAGTGAATCGGTATGCGGGCGCGGGCCGGCCTCGTGCTTGCCGACCACTTGCACGCAATTGTGGTTGAGGGTCTTGCCATCCGGTGTGGGTTGTACCCACAGCTTGCGCGTGCCGGTGGCCTGCATGACACGCGCTTCCACCTGCGCAAGTTCATCCGTTTCCAACGCAGGAATGGCGCGCCGGCCGGGCCAGCTTTCACCAGTGTGTGGGAAGCCCAGTGCCCAATCCTGTTTGCCAAGGCAGCGCTCGCGCACGCGATCGGCATTGGGCAGCACATCATCGAACAGCCAGTAGTCGCGGCCTTCGGTGGGCTTGCGGTAGGGCAGCATCCGCAACATCGGCGTGGGTGGGAATTGGGGTTTCACCAGCGCGACTATACGAGCCGATGCTTGTGGGTTGTTAAACTTGGCTGACAAATTGAATGGAGTAGCGCATGCGCCGCAAGATCGTTGCCGGTAACTGGAAGCTGCAAGGCAGCCGTGAATTCGCCGCCGCCTTGGTGGATGCCATCAACGCAGGTGCGCCTGCCGGCGTTGGCTTGATCGTGCTGCCGCCGTATCCGTATCTGGGCGAAGTGCTGGCCCGCTGCGCAGGCGCAGACATCGCAGTGGGTGCACAGGATGTGAGCGCGCATGCAAAGGGGGCCTACACCGGCGAAGTGGCGGCCTCCATGCTGGCTGATGTGGGTGCACGCTATACCTTGGTGGGGCATTCCGAGCGTCGCCAATACCATGCCGAAAGCAGTGAATTGGTGGCGCAGAAATTCCAGGCTGCGCAGGCCGCTGGCATCACTCCCATCCTGTGTGTGGGCGAACGCTTGGAAGAGCGTGAAGCCGGGCAGACCGAGGCGGTGATTGCCGGCCAATTGCGCCCGGTACTGGAGTTGGTTGGCGCAGCGGCATTTGCCAATGCGGTGGTGGCGTACGAGCCGGTGTGGGCGATTGGCACTGGCCGCACCGCCAGCCCAGAGCAGGCACAGGCGGTGCATGCCTTCATCCGTAGCCAAGTGGCCGATATGGATGCTAAAATTGCCGATTCACTGCCGCTGTTGTACGGTGGCAGCGTGAAGCCCGACAACGCGGTCAGTCTGTTTGCGCAGGCCGACGTGGATGGCGGGTTGATTGGCGGCGCTTCCTTGGTCGCCGCAGATTTCCTGGCCATCGCAGCTGCGCTGGCCTGACCGACTTCAGAGACAACCTCCATGCTGTTGCAACTTGTCAATATCCTGTACGTGCTGGTGGCCATTGGCATCATCGCTTTTGTGCTGCTGCAACAAGGCTCTGGTGCGCAGGCCGGTTCCGGCTTTGGTGGTGGCGCATCCTCCACCGTGTTCGGCGCGCGCGGCGCGTCCAACTTCCTCAGCAAGTCCACCAAGTGGCTGGCCATTGTGTTTTTTGTCACCAGCATGGGCATGGCGATGTATGCCAGCAAGCAGGCCGTTCGCGGCCCCGCCAAGGTGGATTTGGGCGTGATGGCGCAGCAAACCGCAGCTAAGCCGGCTGCCAGCATTCCCACGGCACCTGCTCAGAGTGCACCGACTGCTTCCGTTGCCACGGCACCGGTTGCGCAAACCACGCCTGCAGCGACTGCCACGGTAGCGCCTGCTGCCGCGTCGACCGAAGCCCCCAAGGCCCAGCAGCCGGTGGCACCAGCACCGGCTAAATGACGAAGTTTGGCAACACGCATTAAACTTGCAACACCCGGCCAGCAAGGCCGTAGCAATGCCCAGGTGGCGGAATTGGTAGACGCACTACCTTGAGGTGGTAGCGATTTAGGTCGTAGGGGTTCGAGTCCCCTCTTGGGCACCATTTACTGACCCCGCTTCGGCGGGGTTTTTGTTTTTGACTGCCGCGGATTCCCCAATGGATCCTTGCATCTTCAGAAATTTCTGAAGTGCCAGATGTTTGCCAGTAGGATGCACGCTGTCTCGATCACACATAACTAAAGAGGTTGCCCCGCATGTTTGCGCGACTGTCACGGAGTTGGAGCCTGATCAAGGCCAGTGCGGGTGTGTTGGCCCAGGACAAAGAGCTGTTGGTATTTCCCTTGCTGTCGGCCATTTGCACGTTGCTGGTGGTTGCCGCATTCGTGTTGCCGGCGCTGGGGCTGGGAGCGTTGGACGGCTTGCGCGACGGTGGCGGTGGCATGTCGGTAGCGATGTATGTACTCGGCTTTTTGTTCTATCTGGTGCAGTACTTCGTGATTTTCTTTTTCAACTCGGCACTGGTGGGAGCTGCGTTGATCCGGTTGGATGGCGGTAATCCGACGCTGGGCGATGGTTTGCGTATTGCAGGCAGCAAATGGGTGTCGATTCTGGGGTATGCGGCAGTTGCTGCCACGGTGGGTTTGATTCTGCGTTCGCTGCAAGAACGTGCTGGCTGGTTGGGGCGTATTGCAGTGGGATTCTTGGGGGTGGCATGGACGGTGGCCAGCTTTCTGGTGGTGCCGGTGCTGGTCAGCCGCAATGTGGGGCCGATTGATGCAATCAAGGAAAGTGCGCTGCTGCTGAAGAAGACCTGGGGCGAGAACCTGATTGGCCAGGGCGGCGTGGGCTTGGTGTTCAGTCTGATTTTCGTTGCGATGGTCGTGTTCAGTGCGCTGGCAATTGTGGGCGCGACAATGAGCGGTAGTGGCGTGGTCATCGGACTGGTGGTTGCATTGGTGGTGATCGCGTTCTTGCTGGTGGCATTGATTCACGCGGCGCTTTCCGGGATTTATTCGGCAGCGTTGTACCGCTACGCCGTGGGCCAGGAGACTTCCACCGGATTTGATGGGCAGCTGCTGCAGCGGGCATTTGCAGTCAAATAAGCAGATGTTTCGTTGCGAATTTGAGTATATTTGTGCTCAAATTGCAATTATCGTTCTGATAATGGAAGTGTCTGCATGCAGGATCTCAATGACCTGTATTACTTTGCTGCGGTGGTCGATCACGGCGGGTTTGCCGCAGCCGAGCGCGCGCTGGGTATCCCCAAGTCACGCCTGAGTCGTCGCATCAGCGCATTGGAGGCCGAGTTGGGCGTGCGCTTGTTGCAGCGCTCGACGCGACGGTTTGCGGTGACCGACGTGGGCACCAGCGTGTATCGGCATGCACAGTCGATGCTGGCGGAAGCGCAGGCCGCGCGCGAGGTGGTGGATCAACTCAGCGCCGAGCCGCGTGGCACCGTGCGGGTCAGCGTGCCGGTGTCAATGGCGCAGCAGCAGCTACCGAAGTTGCTGCCTGAGTTCCTGGCGCTGTATCCCAAGGTGCGGGTGCAATTGACCGTCAGCAATCGCCGCGTGGATGTGATCAACGAGGGTGTGGATGTGGCGATCCGCGTGCGCAGCAAGCTGGATGATGATGGCAGCTTGGTGATGCGGAGTTTTGGCCAAATCCAGGAGTTGCTGGTGGCCAGTCCGCACTATTTGCAGCGCGCGGGGCGGCCGCAGCTGCCCGAGCAATTGGCCGAGCATGTCACCCTGAGCGTCAGCGAGGACGATGCGCGTCAGCGCTGGGAACTGCATGGCCCCGATGGCGAAGTCCGGCGCATCGAGTTGCAACCGCGCATCACCGGCTTTGATTTTCCGATGATGTTGACGATGGCGCGTGATGGCATGGGCATCACCTTGTTGCCGGAAACAGTGTGTGCCGAAGCGGTACGCCGTGGTGAACTGGAGGTGGTGTTGCCGCAATGGCGGTTGCCGCAAGGGATCGCACATGCGGTGTTTGCTTCGCGTCGCGGCATGCTGCCAGCAGTGCGGGTGTTCATTGATTTTTTGGCAGAAAAAATGCCGCCCCTACTGGATGCCGCACGGCTGGAGTGCAGCAGCCCGGGATGCCAAAAGAAGCGCAAAGCGCAAAATCCTGAGCAAATGGCGCAGATGCCGGCGTAGTGCCAATTGGGTGTGGCATGCGACAATAGCGCGCTGAATCGGAGAGATGGCCGAGCGGTTTAAGGCACCGGTCTTGAAAACCGGCGAAGGGTTATACCTTCCGTGGGTTCGAATCCCACTCTCTCCGCCACTTTTGCACACTGCAGGACGATGCCGGAGAACGTCGAATCATGCGGTTCTCAGGATCCATGGATGCACCAGCAGATATGCATGATTCGGTGAGTCCCACAGCAGATTGCACGGCAGAGCACACGCGGGATCTGCAATGGATGCAGCATGCGTTGGCGCTCGCGGCACGCGCACGCGACGAAGACGATGAAATCCCGGTTGGTGCGGTCATTGTTGATGCCGCCGGCATGTTGTTGGGCGAAGGTTGGAACCGCAATATCCGCGAGCACGATCCGAGCGCGCACGCCGAGATTATCGCGATGCGCCAGGCCGGGCGTGCGCTTGGCAATCATCGCCTGATTGGTTGCACGCTGTATGTGACGTTGGAGCCATGCGCGATGTGCGCGATGGCAATGATCCACGCGCGAATCGCACGCGTGGTGTATGCCGCGGCTGATCCCAAAACCGGGGCTGCAGGCAGCGTGTTTGATCTGTTGCAAGATGCGCGCCACAACCATCGTGTGGAGGTTCGTGGCGGGCTGTTGGCAGAGCTTGCCGGGCCTATGTTGACGGCTTTTTTTCGCGCCAAACGCGGGAAAATTTGAGCAAGAAATCCCGGGAAATTTTTGCAGGGACGCGCCTTGCTGCGACCGCTGCAACGTGAATGCGCACTGCCGACGAACGGCACTGTTTGAACGCGTGATTTAGCTCTTTTCTAACATCACCCGGTGTAAGGTTTGGGCTCCGGAGAAAAACTTCGCGACGCGCAAAACGCCACGGAGAATCGCTCCGGCCACCGGACCCGGTCCCCTCCAGGCGCAATGCCTGCGAGACCGGGTCTTTTTATGCACCAATGAGTGCCTAGCGTGTGCGCAGCTCGATGTCGCCCTGCTGCTGGCCATCGCGATCCAACACCACGCGCACCCGTTTGCCGGCGTGATAAAAACTGGCCCGATACAGGCCCGCATCGTCGCCAGTGCCGCGTTCGCACAGTTGGTCGATTTTGTGTTGTTTCAGCAGTTGCAAAAACATATCGACTGGCAAATCCAAAGCGGTGGCAATCGGAGCTGCTGCAATCTCGATCTCTAGCTTCGGATTGAGGTCGATGGGAATGGCTTTGCGTGACATGTGCGGTTGCATGGGGTGAGTTTCGGCATTCAAGTCAATGCTCGCACTGATGCGCGTCAATTGCAGGGCCGACAACAAAAAGGCCCCCGGGGGGCCTTTTGCAACGCGGGTCAACCGCGATCAGTTGATGTCTTGAAGGTCACGCAACTGACGCGGCACGCTGGCGAAATAGGCGGCCAAGTCGGCGATTTGCTGATCGTTCAAGCCCTTGGCCTGCGCCGCCATCACGTCGGCGGTGGCACCTGCACGGGTACCGCCACGGTAGGCCTGCAGCGAATGTCCGAGGTAGTCGGCATACTGGCCACCGATTTTCGGATACATGCCGTCGATTGGGGCATTGCCTTCCGCGCCATGGCAGGAGGTGCAGGCGGCGACACCTTGTGCGCCCTTGGTGGCGATCTCGTGGCCAGCGGCAATATCACCCTTGGGCAGACCGGCGGAAGAGGACGTAACGCCCGCTTCGGCAGCGTGTTCGCCTTCGGCTTTGCCACCGCAGGCAGACAGGGCAAGCGCGCAGGCCAAGGCGAGCAGGGTCATGGAAGTCTTGGTCATGGCGCGGCTCACTTCTTCAAGCTGGACAGGTAGGCGGCGATATCAGCAATGTCTTGTTCGGAGAAACTCTCCGCTTGGGCCTGCATCGTCGGGTGTTTGCGCTTGCCGGTGCGGTATTCACCCAGCGCATTGCGCAGATAGGTTTCCGACTGCCCACCGATCATCGGCACGTGATAGCTGGGGTAGGCGTTTTTATAGCCAGTCAACCCGTGGCAACCCTTGCAGGTGTACACCAGACCCTTGCCGCGGCTGGTATCGCCTGCCAGTACAGTGGCTGCGGGCGTAGCGGCGGCAACCGCTGGGGCTGCAGCAGGTGCTGGGGCGGTGGACTCTTGGGCAGTGACGGCAAATGTCGCAAGCAGCAGGGCAAGGCTTGCGGCAATCGGCAGCGGTCGCATCATCGGGCTGTTCCGGTTGAAAGTCGGTGGATGAAGAGGGTGCCAATAGTCGGCATCCGTTCATAACGAGTATAACGGTGAAATCCGTTCGCCACATATGCGTCTCATCCGCATCCTGGAAGATGAACGCAAAGTGCGGGGCAAAGGATGTTGGATGGCCGGGCATGACCTTCGGCGCATGTAAATGGGTTTTTGTCTGGTGATATACTTGACTACAACACCAGTCAATGACCTGATCCCATGCCCAAGATGCCCACGACCACCGCCGATCGCCCTGGTCGCACGCTCCAGTTTGCCCGTTTGAGCCTGCTGGCCATTGCCTTGGGGCTGGCTACTTTCGGACTTGCCGCCTGCAAGGGGGGCGGTGCCAATGGCCCGGGTGGCAAATTGGATCCCAAGGCCGACAAAGGCCCGGAAGCCGTGCCGGTGGAAGTGGCTACCGCCGGTCAGCGTTCGATCAGTGCCAGCTATAACGGTACTGCCGCACTGGAAGCCCGCGCGGATGCACAAGTGGTATCCAAGACCTCCGGCATCGCTTTGAAGGTGTTGGCCGATGTGGGGCAGCACGTCAGCGCCGGCCAGACCTTGGTCAGTATCGACCGTGACCGTGCGGTGTTGCAGCAGGCGCAGGCCGATGCACAAGTACGCAAGCTGGAAGCCAACTATCGGCGCGCCACCCAGCTGGCCGAGCAAAAGATGGTCAGTGCCAACGATGTGGATCAGCTGCGGTTTGACCTGGACAACGCGCGTGCGCAATTGCGTATGGCCAAGCTGGAACTGGCCTATGGCAATGTGACGGCGCCGATTTCGGGGGTGGTGGCCACCCGCGACATCAAGCCCGGCAATTTCGTGCAGATCAATACGCCGATTTTCACGATTGTGGATACCTCGCGGCTGGAAGCCACCCTGAACGTGCCGGAGCGTGAAATCGAAGTGCTCAAGGCAGGTCAGCCGGTGCAATTGCTGGTGGACGCACTGCCGGGCAAAACCTTTGACGGCAAGATCGACCGTGTTTCGCCGGTAGTCGATGCCGGCAGCGGTACCTTCCGCGTGATCAGTGCATTTGATGGCGGCGGGTTGCTGCAACCGGGCATGTTTGGCCGCATCAAAATTCGCTACGACCAACGCGCTGACGCCTTGGTGATTCCGCGCAATGCCCTGCTGGAAGATGGCAATGCGCCTGCGGTGTTCGTCGTGCACGCAGGCAAGGCCGCACGCGCCACCCTGAAACTGGGCTATGACGATGGCCCGTGGGTGGAAGTGCGCAGTGGCCTGAAGGCCGGCGATCAAGTGGTGGTGGCCGGCAAGTCCGCGCTGCGCGAAGGCAGTGCGGTGAAAGTGTTGGATAGCGCAGCTTCGGCGCAACCGGCGAAGGCCGCGCAATGAGCCCGTCCGACGATCTGCACGATCCGCTGCACCCGCCGGGCGGTGGTTTCAGCTTGGTGGAGTTTGCCACTCGTCGGCGCGTCACCGTTGCCATGATGACGCTGACCTTGGTGCTGTTTGGCTTGATCGCGCTGGGCAGCTTGAAGGTCAATCTGTTGCCCGATCTGAGTTATCCCACCTTGACCGTGCGCACCGACTACCCCGGTGCGGCCCCCTCGGAAGTGGAAACCCTGATCTCGCAGCCGGCGGAAGAGGCGCTGGGCGTGGTCAAGGGCTTGCGCAAACTGAAGTCGGTATCGCGCACCGGACAAAGTGATGTGGTGCTGGAGTTTGCGTGGGGCACCAACATGGATCAGGCCAGCCTGGACGTGCGCGACAAGATGGAGGCGCTGCAATTCCCGCTGGACGCCAAAGCGCCGGTGTTGCTGCGTTTCAATCCGTCCACCCAGCCGATCATGCGTTTGGCGCTATCGCCCAAACAGGCCAGCAGCAGTGCGGATGAGATTCGTCAGTTGATGGAGCTGCGCCGCTACGCGGATGAAGATCTCAAACGCAAACTCGAACCGGTGGCTGGCGTCGCTGCGGTGAAGGTCGGCGGCGGTCTGGAAGATGAAGTGCAGGTGGATGTGGACCAGCGCAAACTGGCGCAACTGGGTCTGACCATCGACAACGTGATCCAGCGCTTGCAGCAGGAAAACGTGAATGTCTCCGGCGGGCGCTTGGAAGAAGGCGCGCAGCGCTATCTGGTGCGCACGGTCAACCAGTTCGCCAATGTCGAGGACATGCGCAACATGCTGCTCACCACGCGTGCGGCAGCCAGCAGCAATAGCGGCACCCAGCAAGCGATGCGGGTGGCTGCGGCCAGCGGCAATGCCAGCGTGATGGCAGCGCTGTCGCAAGGTGGCAGCAGTAATGCCGCCGGGGTCCAAGCCATTCGTTTGAAAGATGTGGCCGAGGTGCGCCAAGGCTACAAGGAACGCGAAGCCATCATCCGTTTGAATGGCCGCGAAACGGTGGAACTGGCGCTGTACAAGGAAGGCGATGCCAATACCGTGGCCACCGCCGATGCGCTGGAAGCAAAGCTCAAGGAAATTCGCGAAAAATTGCCGCGCGGAGTGGAACTGACCACCATTGAAGATCAGTCGATCTTCATCCGCAATGCCATCCACAGCGTGAAATTTGATGGCGTACTGGGCGGCATCCTGTCGATCCTGATCATCTTCCTGTTCCTGCGCGATGGCTGGAGCACGTTCGTGATTTCGTTGTCGCTGCCGGTGTCGATCATCGCCACCTTCTTCATCATGGGGCAGCTGGGCCTGAGCTTGAACGTGATGTCGCTGGGCGGCTTGGCGCTGGCCACCGGGCTGGTGGTGGATGACTCCATCGTGGTGCTGGAGTCCATTGCCAAAGCGCGTGAGCGCGGCCTCGGCATCCTTGAGGCCACCATTGCCGGTACCCGCGAAGTCAGCATGGCGGTGGTCGCGTCCACCTTGACCACGATTGCGGTGTTCCTGCCCTTGGTCTTCGTGCAGGGCATTGCCGGGCAGTTGTTCCGCGACCAAGCCTTGACGGTGGCCATTGCCATTGCGGTTTCGTTGGTGGTGGCAATGACCCTGATCCCGATGCTGAGCTCGCTCAAGGGGCGCGCGCCGATGGGCTTCCCTGACGAGCCGGCGCATCCGCGTTGGCAGGCGCAGAAGACGTGGCAGAAGCCGGTGATGTATGGCGGCCGCGGCGTGGGTGCGCTGTTTCGCTATGGCTTCTTTGCTGTGGCATGGCTGATTGTGCGCATCTGGCGCGGCATTGCGGCAGTCGTCGGCCCCGTGATGCGCAAAGCCAGTGATGTGGCGATGGCCCCCTATGCGCGTGCCGAACGTGGCTATCTGCGCATCCTGCCTGCGGCCTTGTCGCGGCCGGTACCGATCTTGTTGGTAGCCGGCGTCGCATTCGCATTGACGCTGGCGGTTGTGCCGCTGCTGGGTACGGATCTGATTCCGCAGTTGGCACAGGACCGCTTCGAAATGACCGCCAAACTGCCGCCGGGCACGCCGTTGGCGCAGACCGATGCCTTGGTGCGCCAAGTGCAGGCCGCACATGGCAAGGACCCGGGTGCGCGCGTGCTGTATGGCGTGTCCGGCACGGGTACCCGGCTGGATGCCAGCCCTACCGAAAGCGGCGAAAACATCGGCAAGTTGACCGTGGTGATGGACGGCAATCAGCACGAAGGTCCATTGACCGAAGGCCTGCGCAAGACCATGCGCGAGCATCCGGGCGTGCAGGTGGATTTCAGCCGGCCCGAGTTGTTCAGCTTGTCGCCGCCACTGGAAATCGAAGTGGAAGGACAGGATCTGGATGCCATTCGCGATGCCGGCAACAAATTGGCGCGCATGCTGCGTGCCAATGGCCACTACGCCGATGTGAAGTCGACGGTGGAACAGGGCTTTCCTGAAATCCAGATCCGCTTCGATCAGGATCGCGCAGCGGCGCTGGGCTTGACCACGCGCCAGATTGCCGATGCCGTCGTCAATAAGGTCAAAGGCAATGTGGCCACCCGCTACAGCTTCCGCGACCGCAAGATTGATGTGCTGGTGCGTGCCGAAGCAAGCGACCGTGCGTCGGTGGATGACATCCGGCATTTGATCGTGAATTCAAACAAAGGCGCGCCAGTGGAATTGGCTGCAGTGGCCACGGTGACGGCCACCACCGGCCCCAGCGAAATCCATCGTGCCGACCACAAGCGGGTGGCCATCGTCTCGGCCAATCTGCGCGGGATTGACTTGGGCAATGCCATTCGTGAAGTGGACGCGATGGTGGCATCTACTCCGCTGGGGGTGGAGATCGGCATGCAGATTGGCGGCCAGGGCCAGGAGTTGGATGAGTCGATTCGTTCGCTGCTGTTCGCGTTCGCGCTGGCGGTGTTCCTGGTGTATCTGGTGATGGCCTCGCAGTTTGAATCGCTGCTGCACCCGTTCGTGATCTTGTTCACCATCCCGCTGGCGATGGTGGGGGCGGTGGCGGCCTTGTTGCTGACCCGTTCGGTGATTTCGGTAGTGGTGTTCATTGGCTTGATTTTGTTGGTGGGTCTGGTGGTGAAGAACGCCATCATCCTGATCGACAAGGTCAACCAATTGCGCGAAGACGGTGTCGCCAAGCGCGAAGCCCTGGTCGAAGGTGCACGCTCGCGGTTGCGTCCGATCATGATGACCACTTTGTGCGCGGTGTTCGGCTTCCTGCCGCTGGCACTGGCGTTTGGCGATGGCGCGGAAGTGCGCAGCCCGATGGCGGTGACGGTGATCGGTGGCTTGCTGGTCTCCACCTTGCTGACCCTGGTGGTGATCCCGGTGGTGTATGACTTGCTGGATCGCAAGCCCGACGAGTTCTATGCCGAACGTGGCCGGCGTGCGCGCAAGGATGCCGAAGCCGTGGCGAGTGTGCTGTCGCATGAGCATGATCCGTTGAATGGCGGCGCGAAGGGCTGATGCGATGAACATCACCGAGCTGTCCATTCGCCGCCCGGTCACCACCATCATGTTGTTTGTTTCGATGGTGGTGATCGGCTTGATCGCCTCGTTCCGCTTGCCGTTGGAATCGCAGCCGGAAGCCAGCGCGCCGTTCTTCTTCGTGCAGCTGCCCTATCCGGGCTCAACCCCGGAAGAAGTGGAACGCAACCTGGTGCGGCCGATCGAGGAAGCGTTGTCCACCATGTCCGGTATCAAATCGATGAATGCCAATGCCAGCGCCGATGGTGGCGGGGTGTTTGTGCAGTTCAGCGATTGGGGGCGCGACGTGGCGTTGGCGGCCTCGGAGGCGCGTGAGCACATCGACGCGATCCGCGACCAATTGCCGGATGACTTCAAGCGCTATTTCGTGCGGCGCTGGAGCACCGGTGATCAGGAAGCCATCAGCTTGCGCCTGGCCAGCAATGAAAACCTGAGTGCGCGAGGTGAGTTGATCGACCAAAGCATCAAGCGCCGCTTGGAGCGTTTGCCGGGCGTGGCGCGGATCGAGGTGGAAGGCGTGCCGGTGCAGGAAGTGGTGGTGGCCATCGAGCCCGACCGCTTGACCGCCAACGGCGTGGTGCTGAACGAATTGGTCAGCCGCTTGCAGTCGGCCAATTTTTCGGTATCAGCGGGTGAAATTACCGACAGCGGCCGCCGGTTGCGCATCCAGCCCAAAGGCGAGATGACCGATCTGGAACAGTTGCGGCAGTTGCCCATCAATACCCGTGGCGTGCGCCTGGGTGATATTGCCGAAGTCGCCCTGCAATCGCAGCGGATGAACTATGTGCGGCAAATTGATGGCCGCCCCAGCGTGGGCGTGGACATCTACAAAGAGCGCGCTGCCAATCTGGTGGATCTGTCAAGGGCGGTGCAAGCCGAACTGGAATTGCTCAAGCAAGACCCGGCGCTGAAGGGCGTCAACATCACGGTGGTGGATGACCAGGGTGAGCAAGTTATCAGCTCGCTGTCGGCGCTGGCCGAGGCCGGTGGGATTGGCTTGTTGCTCTCCATCGCGGTGCTGTATTTCTTCCTGCGCCATTGGCCATCCACCTTGATGGTGACGCTGGCCATCCCGATCTGTTTCATCATGACGCTTGGCTTCATGTACTTCGCCGGGATCACCCTCAATATCCTGTCGATGATGGGTTTGCTGCTGGCGGTGGGCATGCTGGTGGACAACGCCGTGGTGGTGGTGGAAAGCATTTATCAGGAGCGCGAAAAATACCCGGGCCAGCCGCGTTTGGCATCGGTGATCGGCACCCGGCATGTGGCCATCGCACTGTCCGCCGGCACCTTGTGCCACTGCATCGTGTTCCTGCCGATGATGTTCGGCGAAAAGAACATGCTGACCATTTTCCTTGCGCAATTGGCGGTCACGATTTCGGTGTCGTTGCTGGCCTCGTGGCTGGTGGCGATCAGCCTGATTCCGATGCTGTCGGCGCGCATGAAAACCCCGCCGGCTGTGAAATCCCCTTTCATCACCCGCCTGCAAACACGCTATGCCAAGGTGCTGCGTTGGAGCTTGGAGCATCGCGGCTGGAGCGTGACTGGCATCGTGCTGATCATTGCGCTGAGCTTCATCCCGATCCAGATGAGCAAGGGCGATTCGGGCAACGACGAAGATCCCACCAAGGTCGGCATCTTCTACCAATGGCAGGGCTCGTACTCGAAAGAGGAAATGGGCAAGGTCGTGGCTGACGTGGAAAAATACATCAACGCCAACCGCAAGCGTTTCGAGGTCAAGCAGGTGTATTCGCGCTATGCCGAACAGGGCTGGGCGATGACCCAGGTCGAGCTGACGGTCAAGGACCCCATCAAGGCCAAGGCGATCCAGGACAAGATTCGCGAAGGCCTGCCGAAATCTGCGCGCGCCAATATCGGGCTTGGCCGGCAAGGCGGCATGGGCGGCGGCAGCGACCAGAGCATTTCATTCAGTCTGACCGGCGATTCCACCCAGATACTGAAGACCCTCGCCGACGACATCCTGCCGATTCTGGGCAAGGGCAAATCGCTGCGCGATGTGCGCATCGATACCGGCGATGCCAACAGCGAGCTGGCGGTTCACGTCAATCGCGAGCGTGCCGCGGCTTACGGGTTCTCCGCGCAACAGGTGGCGCAGTTTGTGGGCATGGCGCTGCGTGGTGCCAGCCTGCGCGAGTTCCAGCGCGGCGAGGTGGAAATTCCGGTCAGTGTGCGCTTCAAGGGCGCCGAAAATTACGGGCCGTCCGAGCTGCAATCATTCACTGTCAGCACCGCCGATGGCCGCAACGTACCGTTGCTGGCGATGGTGGATGTGGGTTTCCAGGCCTCTGCCAACACCATCCAGCGCATGAACCGGCAGACCATGCTGAAGGTGCAGGCCAGCCTTGCACCCGGGGCCAGCATGGAAAATGCGAAGCAGGAAATCGAGTCCACCCTCAAGCGTATCGATTTTCCGCCCGGCTATGGCTACACCTTCGAGGGTGGCGGCTTTGGCATGAACATGGACATGAACAAGCAGATGCTGCGCAATGTCGGCATCGCGCTGATCCTGATGTTCGTGGTGATGGCGGCGGTGTTTGAGTCGCTGCTGTTCCCGCTGGCGATCATGAGCTGCGTGGTGTTTTCGATCTTCGGTGTGTACTGGGCGCTGTGGCTCACCGGCACCCCGTTCAACATCATGGCCTTCATCGGTATCCTGGTGCTGATGGGTGTGGTGGTGAACAACGGCATCGTGATGATCGAACACATCAATAACCTGCGCCGGCGCGGCATGAACCGGACTGATGCACTGGTGGAAGGCAGTCGTGAACGTCTGCGCCCGATCATGATGACCATGGGCACGGCGATTCTGGCAATGGTGCCGATTGCACTCTCCAGCACCCAAGTGGCGGGTGATGGCCCACCGTACTACCCGATGGCGCGCGCCATCGCCGGTGGTTTGGCATTCTCGACCGTGGTCAGTCTGCTGTTTCTGCCCACCATCTACGCGATGCTGGACGATCTGCGCAGCGGCAGCTCACACCTGATCGCCCGCGCACGGATGACGCGGGCGCAGCGCAGCGCGGTGGCCACATGACCGCAGTGGCCCAGCCCAGTCTGCGTGCACAGGGCCGGGTGGCAGGGGTGCTGTATCTGATGGTGGTGTTGAGCGGCATGTTTTGTCTGGCGTGGGTGCCCGCGCAGTTGGGTTCTGGCATTGCCGGTGCGGCAGCGCATGCAGGTTTGTTTCGTGCAGGGATTGCCGCGTTTTTGCTCATGCAAATCGCGTTTCTGCTACTGCCTCTTGCGCTGTACCGCGTACTGGGCGATGTGGATCGTTCTGCGGCAATGCTGATGGTGGTATTGGCAACCGTCAGTGTGCCCATTGGTTTGGTTGCCGTGAGCCATCGTATCGACGCTTTGCCGCTGCTGCATGATGCAACAGTGAATGTGTCTGGCGCCGTGGAAGCTGCGTTTGCGCTGTGCATCCAACAGTATCGAACAGGCCTGCGTCTGGCCAGTTTGTTCTGGGGCCTGTGGCTATTGCCGTTCGGATGGCTGGTGTTGCGTTCGGCGCGCTTGCCCCGCGTACTCGGAGTGCTTTTGCTACTGGGTGGGCTTGGCTACGTGGTGCAGGTGTTCGGCAGCTTGGTGCCGGGGTTTGCAGATACGGCGTTATCCAATTACGTCACCTTGCCAGCGGCACTCGGGGAAATCGGCAGCGCGCTGTGGCTGCTGGTGATGGGGGTACCGGCGCCGGTATCCAACGGCAATGCCCCGCACTCCATTGCCAAAGCGTGATCCCCCTATGCCGTCAACAACGCCAACAAGCTTTCTGACCAATCCGCCATTGCCGCAACGACTGAAGCTTGCAGCGGCATGGGCAAGCTTGGCATTTTACTATTTGTATGGCGGCTACCTGGGGGGCCGTGCAAGCCAAACAGATCGAACCGGCTTCCTCGATAACAACAACGCCACGCCCGGTTATCAATAGGCGTGGCGTTGTTGCGGGTGCGGGGCCTTCACTGCGGATCACAGCGCTTCAAAAATCCCCGCCGCACCCATGCCGGTGCCGATGCACATGGTCACCATGCCGTATTTTTGTTGACGACGGCGCAGGCCATGGACGAGGGTGGCGGTGCGCACCGCGCCGGTGGCACCCAGCGGGTGGCCCAGTGCAATCGCGCCGCCCAGTGGGTTGACCTTGGCCGGGTCCAGACCGCAGTCGTGGATCACTGCCAGTGATTGCGCGGCGAAGGCTTCATTGAGCTCGATCCAATCCAGTTGGTCCTGGGTCAATCCGGCCTGCTTGAGCGCTTTGGGGATGGCGGCAATCGGGCCGATGCCCATCACTTCCGGGCGCACGCCGGCCACGCTGAAGCTGACGAAACGGGCCAGCGGGGTCAGGCCGTAATCCTTGATCGCCTGTGCCGAAGCCAGCAGCACTGCGCCTGCACCATCGCTCATTTGCGAAGAATTGCCGGCTGTCACGGTGCCGCCAAACTGGCCATTGCGAAACACCGGGCGCAGTTTTGCCAAGCCTTCCGCGCTGGTGTCGGCGCGTGGGCCTTCATCGTGCTCGGCCAATGTGTTGCGGGTCAGGATGCGACGGCCATCGGCCAGATCCGGCTGGTGCGAGACGATTTCGTATGGACTGATTTCGTCCTTGAATTCACCGGCTGCCTGCGCCGCCAAGGCTTTCTGATGCGAGGCTGCGGCGAAGGCGTCTTGCGCCTCGCGGCTCACCTTCCATTCCTCGGCCACTTTCTCGGCGGTGATGCCCATGCCATAGGCAATATTGATGTGGTCGTTGTCGAATACGCTGGGCGCCATTGCAATCTTGTTGCCCATCATCGGCACCATGCTCATCGACTCGGTGCCGCCGGCTAGCATCAAATCGGCATTACCCAGCCGGATCTGGTCGGCCGCCAATGCCACGGCCTGCAAGCCGGAGGAGCAAAAGCGGTTGATGGTTTGCGCCGCAATGGTATTGGGCAAGCCGGCCAGCAACAGGCCGATGCGCGCCACGTTCATGCCTTGCTCGGCTTCCGGCATGGCGCAGCCGATGATGGCGTCGTCGATGCGATTGACGTCAACGCCGGGGGCCTGCGCGATCACGCTGCGCAGCACATGCGCCAGCATGTCGTCGGGGCGGGTATTGCGGAACATGCCTTTGGGCGCCTTGCCCACCGGGGTGCGGGTGGCGGCGACGATATAGGCGTCTTGGATGTGCTTGGTCATTTGAATGACTCCGAAAATTTGGTTTTCCTTCTCCCCCGCCTTGCGGGGGAGAAGGTGCCGAAGGCGGATGAGGGGGGAGCGAGGATCAATTCCGCAACGGCTTGCCGGTCTTCAACATATGGCCAATCCGCGCCTGGGTTTTTTCCTGCTGTGCCAGCTCGACAAAGTGCGTGCGCTCCAGCGTGAGCAGCCATTCCTCGTCCACCAATGCGCCGCGGTCCAGCTTGCCGCCGCACAGGATCGTGGCAATGCGTTCGGCAATTTCATTGTCGTAAGGGCTGATGAAGCGGCCTTCCAGCATATTGACCAGCAGCATCTTGAAGGTGGCGATGCCCACATCGCCGGCCACTGCAATCCGGTGCGCCGGCAGCGGCGGGCGATAACCGGCTTCGGCCAATGCGCGCGCTTCGGCCTTGGCGATATGCAGCAGCTCGTGCGCATGGAACACGATCTTGTCATCGGCACGCAGCAGGCCCAATTCCTTGGCATTGAGCGCCGAGGTGGACACTTTGGCCATCGCGATGGTTTCAAACACTTTCTTCAATTCGGCAAACACATCGCCACCAGTGGCGTGTTGCGAGGCACGCGTAGCCAGCTCTTTCAGCCCGCCACCGGCCGGCAGCAGGCCCACACCGGCTTCCACCAGGCCGATATAACTTTCCAGGTGCGCCACGGTGCGCGCGCTGTGCATCTGGAATTCGCAGCCGCCACCGAGTGCCAAACCACGCACCGCCGACACCACCGGCACCTGTGCGTACTTGATGCACTGGCTGGTGCGCTGGAAGTTTTCCACCATCGCGGTGAATGCGTCCAGTTGGCCCGCCTGCAACGCGCCCAGTGCGCCGGCCAAGTCTGCGCCGGCCGAGAACACCTCACCTTGCTGCCAAATCACCACGCCATCGAACTGCTGTTCGGCCAGCGCAATGGCCTGCTGAATACCGTCCAGCACTGCGCCGGAAACGGTGTTCATTTTGGTTTTGAACGAAATCACGCCGATGCCGTCACCGTCGTGCCACAGGCGCACGCCGTCGTTCTCGAATACGGTGTTGCCCGGCGCAAAACGCTCGCCCAACACCGGGTCGGGGAAGCGCTGGCGCTGATACACGGGCAGGGCCGAGCGCGGCACCATGGCATTGCGTGCGGGGCTGTAGCTGCCTTCGGCACTGTGCACGCCCGTGCGGCCATCCTGCACCCATGCCGGCAGCGGCGCTTGGCTCATGCTCTTGCCTGCGGCAATGTCGTCATTGATCCACTGCGCAATCTGTTGCCAACCGGCGGCCTGCCAGGTTTCAAACGGGCCCAGCTTCCAGCCGTAGCCCCAGCGAATGGCGAAATCCACATCGCGTGCGGTGTCGGCAATATCGGCCAGATGGCAGGCGCTGTAATGGAATAAATCGCGGAAGCAGGCCCACAAGAATTGCGCTTGCGGGTGCGCAGATTCACGCAATTTCGCGAATTTTTCCGCCGGGTTTTTCAGTTTCAAAATCTCGACCACTTCCGGCGCAGCGGCGCGGTCGGCAATCCGGTAGTCCTGTTTTTCCAGATCCAGCACGACGATGTCTTTGCTGACTTTGCGGAAGATGCCGGCACCGGTTTTCTGACCCAACGCGCCCTTGCCGATCAATGCCTGCAACCACGCCGGCGATGCGAAATAGGCGTGCCATGGATCGGCGGGCAGGGTATCGGCCATGGTCTTGATGACGTGCGCCATGGTGTCCAATCCCACCACGTCGGAGGTGCGATACGTGGCCGACTTCGGCCGGCCCAGCAGCGGGCCGGTCAGTGCATCCACTTCATCGAATCCCAGCCCAAAGGCATGGGTGTGGTGGATCACCGACAAAATCGAGAACACGCCGATGCGGTTGCCGATGAAGTTGGGGGTGTCTTTGGCAATCACCACGCCCTTGCCCAGCGCGGTGGTGAGGAAGGTTTCCAAGCCTTGCAGCACGGCCGGGTCGGTGGTGTTGGCCGGAATCAACTCGGCCAGATGCATGTAGCGCGGCGGATTGAAGAAATGCACGCCGCAGAACCGATGGCGCAATTCTTCCGGCAAGACCGACGCCAGGGCATTGATGCCAAGGCCCGAGGTGTTGGAGGCCAGCACGGTATGCGCGGGCACGAATGCCGCGATCTTTTTGTACAGGTCCTGCTTCCAATCCATGCGCTCGGCGATGGCTTCGATGATCAGGTCGCAGGTCTTGAGCTGCTCCAGACCGGTTTCGTAATTGGCTGGGGTAATCGCCTCGGCCAAGCCTTTGCCGGCCAGCGGCGCCGGCGACAGCTTGGCCAGATTGGCAATGGCTTTTTGCACGACGCCGTTCGGGTCGCCGTCCTTGGCCGGCAAGTCGAACAGCACCGTATCCACACCGGCATTGGTCAGGTGCGCGGCAATTTGCGCGCCCATCACACCCGCACCCAAGACGGCGGCGCGGCGTACAAGCATTTTCTGGGACATGAGCATCAACTCCTGGACAGATCAAGAAGCGTCGGCGTGGAAGCCGGCAACGGCAAAACGAATCAGCGCTTTGGCAGCGCGCTGGCGATGGGTGGCATCGGACACCCCGGCGGGGCGTTTGATCAGGCCAAAATCGGCCATCGCATAGGTCAATGCACCGGACAAAAAATCCAGCCGGCGGTACAGCTCTTCTTTGCTCAACTCCGGCACGCAAGCGTGGATGGCCTTGGCGAAGGCGCGTGGGACATGGCCGTACTGGTCGGACAAAAACTTGCGCAAGCCGGCATTGCTCTCGGCATAGGCCCGTGCGATCACGCGGATGAACGCGCCACCACCGTGGCGGTCTTGCGCCATCGCCAGTGCCGGCTCCACGAACGCCGCCAAGATCGGTTCCAGCTTGCCGGGTACGGTATCGATGGCTTGCTGCAAGGCGGCAATACGCTGCGCGCTCATCTCGTCCATGCGCCGGCGGAACACCTCGTTGATGAGGTTGTCTTTGCTGCCGAAGTGGTAATTGACCGCCGCGATATTGACGTCGGCGCGGCTGGTCACCTGCCGCAGCGAAGTTGAAGCGAACCCTTGCTGGGCGAACAAATCCTCCGCCGCGTGCAGGATTCTGTCTTTGGTCGAAAAGTGTTGCAGGCTCATGCAGGCTCCACATCGAATCAAACGCTTGTTTGAGATTATGCCGTACGCATGCGTATGTCAACCGGTGCAGCCCCATAACGCCCCCGGATTTCCTGCAATCAGGTGCAAAAGCAATGGATTCGCCAGCGATGGGGGTGGGTGCATGCTGTCAATCACTGGTGCCAATGCGGGGCAGGTGCTGCAAGTGGTTGCCACAGCGTGCGCTAGCCCGGTTTGGCAATGTCCTGTCGGTCATAATGCACACATGAGCATCCAGGATTTCCTCGTCGCCATCCCCGCCCGTTATGCCGCATCGCGCTTGCCGGGCAAGCCGCTGCGCTTGATTGGCGGCGAACCGATGGTGTTGCACGTAGCGAGGCGTGCGCTTGCCGCCGGTGCGCGTGCCGTGTGGGTCGCCACGGATGACGCCCGTATTGCCGAGGCATTGCAAGACAGCGGTGTGCAAGTGGCGATGACTTCGCCGGATCACGCCTCCGGTACTGATCGGCTGGCCGAATGTGCACGCATCGCGGGTTGGCCGGATGATGCCATCGTGGTCAATCTGCAGGGTGATGAGCCGTTTGCACCCGCCGATGGCATTGCCTGCGTGGCGCGTACGGTGGCGGATAGCGGTGCAGGGATCGCCACGTTGGCCGCACCGATTGCCGATATCGACACGTTGCTGGATCCCAACGTGGTGAAAGTGGTACGTGCCAGTCACGGTGATGCCCTGTATTTCAGTCGTGCGCCGATTCCGTACCCGCGCGATGCGTTTGCACACGATCGCAGCGTGATGCCGCAAGGCCAATGGCTGCGGCATATCGGCATTTACGGCTATCGGGTCTCGGCCCTGCGTGCATTTGCCGCGCTGCCAGCCGGCGCGCTAGAACGTACCGAATCGCTGGAGCAGTTGCGTGCATTGCAAGCCGGCTGGCGAATTGCGGTGGCTTTGGCCCCGTCAGCCTTCCCGCCGGGGGTAGATACCGCCGAGGATTTGGCGCGCGCCGAACGTATTTTCATGGAGCAAAACTCCAAGGAGCGCACGTGACTAAGCCATTTTCCATTCTCATGGTGTGCCTGGGCAATATTTGCCGCTCACCCACCGCCGAAGGTGTGTTGCGCGCCCAGTTGGCGCAGGCGGGGCTGGCCGATTTGGTGCACGTGGATTCAGTGGGGACTGGCGATTCGCATGTGGGACAAGCCCCGGATTCGCGCGCCATTGCCTGTGCCAACAAGCACGGAGTGGATATTTCCATGCTGCGCGCACGTCGGCTGACGCTGGAGGATTTTGATGCATTCGATGTGTTGCTGTGTGCCGACCGCACGATCTTGCACGATGCACGCATCCGCAAACCACGCACCTCGCACGCGCAGGTGGAGTTGCTGCTGGAATGGGCGGGGATGGGGAAGAAAGATGTGCCCGATCCGTACTATGGCAGTGCGCGCGATTTCGAACATGCGTTCAAGCTGATCGAGAACGCAGCCACCGCGATTGTTGAGCGGGTGCGGGAACGGCGCTTCTGAGTGGGTGACTGGAGCGTGCATTTGCATAGGAATCTGCAGTGTCGATGAGCCAGCACACGCCCGATGCGGCTGTGTTTGATGGCCGCGCGTTTGCGGCATCATTGCCATTGGTGCCGGGTGTGTACCGCATGCTCGACGCTGACGATGCGGTGTTGTACGTCGGCAAGGCGCGGGCGTTGCGCAATCGCGTGAGCAGTTATTTCAATGCCACGCCCAAGGTCGCACGCATCATGGCGATGTTGGCGCAGGTGGCGCGGATGGAGGTCACTGTCACCCGCAGCGAAGCCGATGCCTTGTTGCTGGAGAACCAGCTCATCAAATCGCTGAAGCCACGCTACAACGTGTTGCTGCGGGATGACAAAAGCTACCCTTATATCCTGCTGACCAAGGATGCCTCGCCACGGATAGGTCTGCATCGCGGCCCGCGGTCGGTGCCGGGGCGTTACTTTGGCCCGTACCCCAGCACCGGTGCCGTGCGCGATACCTTGAACATGATGCAGAAATTGTTTCGCCTGCGCAGTTGCGAAGATAGCGTGTTCAACAATCGCAGCCGGCCTTGCCTGCAATATCAGATTGGGCGCTGCAGCGCGCCCTGTGTGGACTTGATCAAGCCTGACGACTATGCCGAATCGGTTCGCCGTGCGACATTGTTTTTGGAAGGCCGCAGCGATGCGCTGACCGGCGAGCTGGAATTGGCGATGCAGGCGGCAAGCGAACAATTGGAGTTCGAGCAGGCCGCACGTTTGCGTGATCTGATTGCCGGCATTCGCAAGTTGCAGGTGCGCCAGTTCGTGGATGGCCGCAGCGCTGATCTGGATGTGCTGGCTGTGGCGCAACAGGGCGCAATGGCCTGTGTCCTGTTGCTGGCATTTCGTGATGGTCGCAATTTGGGAACCCGCGCGTTCTTTCCGAAAACCAATGGCGAAGAGAATGCGCTTGAGGTATTGGCAGCATTCGTATCGCAGTATTACGCGGAACAGTCACCGCCCAGCGAGATCGTGCTGGAGCACGACATTCCCGAGCGTGGTTTGATCGAGCAGGCTCTGTGCGAACACGCGGGTCGCAAGATCGAGTTGCGCTTCAACGTGCGCGGCGAGCGCGCCGCACACGTGGATATGGCGCGGCGTAACGCGCAATTGGCATTGGCCACCGAGTTGACCAGCAGCAGTGCGCAACACGCACGACTGGAAGGCTTGCGTGACTTGCTGGGCATGCAGGAGTCACCGGCGCGGATTGAATGTTTCGACATTAGTCACACCATGGGCGAGGCTACGGTGGCGTCGTGTGTGGTATTCGATGCCCAGGGCGCAGTGCGCAAGCAATATCGACGCTACAACATCAATGGCATCGAGCCGGGTGATGATTACGCCGCCATGCATCAAGCCCTGCAACGGCGGTTTCGGGCTGCTGCGGAAGGGCGGCCCGATGTCGTGCTGCCGGATGTGCTGCTGATTGATGGTGGTGCCGGGCAACTGGCGCAGGCGCGTGATGTCTTGATTGATGCGGGCATTCAAGGTGTGATTCTGGTGGGTGTGGCCAAGGGGCCGGCGCGCAAGGCGGGGGATGAAACCCTGCTGCTGCCGGATGGGCGTGAGGTGCAGCCAGGTGCGGCATCGCCGGCATTGCAACTGGTGCAACAAGTGCGCGACGAGGCGCACCGCTTCGCTATCACCGGGCACCGTGGCAAGCGCCAGAAGGCGCGCACCACCAGCCGCTTGCAAGATATCGCCGGTATCGGGCCTCGCCGACGAGCAGCCTTGCTCAAGCATTTTGGCGGTCTGCCGGCGCTGCGAGCAGCGGCGGTGGATGACATTGCGCGCGTCGATGGTGTCAACCGGGCTTTGGCCGAACGCATCTGGAACAGCTTGCACGGCCTGTCGCATGACGCAGATACGACGAGTGCCCCGTAGAATATACGCATGAGACTGACCATCCCGACCTGGTTGACCTTGGCACGCATTGCGTTGATTCCGGTGCTGGTGGTGGTGTACTACCTCGATTATCGCTGGACCAATATCGCCGCAACTGCGATCTTTGCATTGGCCTCGATTACCGATTGGCTGGATGGCTGGATTGCGCGCCGCTACCAGCAATTTTCCAGATTCGGTGCATTTTTGGATCCGGTGGCCGACAAGTTGATGGTATCCACCGCATTGGTCATCACCGTGCAACACCATCACACCGTGTGGATGGCGCTGTGGGCCAGCGTGATCATTGGCCGCGAGATCGCGGTTTCCGCATTGCGCGAGTGGATGGCTGAATTGGGCCTGCGCGGCAAAGTCGCAGTGGCGATGGTGGGCAAGGTCAAGACCACGGTGCAGATGATCGCGCTGGGATTTTTGCTGTACCGCGAGCCATTGTGGGGGATGCCGATTTTCCTGATTGGCGAATGGCTATTGGCAGCGTCCGCGCTGCTGACGTTGTGGTCAGGGTTTGAGTACCTGCGCGCGGCTTGGCCTTCACTGACTGCCGAAGATGAAAAAAGTTGAAATGCAGGCGTTGACTCAATCGAAACTTTCCGTACAATAGCGGGCTCAACGCGGGAATAGCTCAGTTGGTAGAGCACGACCTTGCCAAGGTCGGGGTCGAGGGTTCGAGTCCCTTTTCCCGCTCCAGTTTCAGCGAAGCCCCATTCGTGGGGCTTTATTGTTTAAGTGTTTGGTTCATGTGTTGCGTCATCCGGCCGGGTGGCAGAGTGGTTATGCAGCGGACTGCAAATCCGCGTACGCCGGTTCAATTCCGACCTCGGCCTCCACAATTCAAGCGGGAATAGCTCAGTTGGTAGAGCACGACCTTGCCAAGGTCGGGGTCGAGGGTTCGAGTCCCTTTTCCCGCTCCAGTGGTCTGAAGCCCCGCTCACGCGGGGCTTTGTTTTTTAGGTCGATTGGGCCGGCCATGACGTAAGCTTGCATCCATGCCTGGGTGGCGAAATCGGTAGACGCACCGGACTTAAAATCCGTCGGTCGCAAGACCATGAGGGTTCGAGTCCCTCCCCAGGCACCATTGCAGCCACGCATTTGGAGGTGCCATGTCGCGCTATACCGCTTATGCCGCCAGCATTGCGCTGGCTTTCGGCGCGTTGGCACTGGCGCAGTGGCACCCGCATGCGTGGTGGGCGGTAGCAGTGTTTGCCGGGTTGGCGCTGCTGGGGACGCTGGACATGTTGCAGCGCAAAAGCACGCTGCGCCGCAATTTCCCGATCCTGGCGCATTTTCGCTATGGGCTGGAAACCATCGGCCCGGAGATGCGGCAGTACTTCATCCAGTCCGATACCGAGCGGGTGCCGTTTTCTCGCGAGCAACGCGCGTTGATCTACCAGCGTGCCAAGCACGTCAACGACGTGCGCCCGTTTGGCACCTTGCAGGACGTGTATGGCGTGGATTACGAATGGATCAACCATTCGATGGCACCGGCCGAAGTGGCCAATCACGATTTTCGTATCACGATCGGCGAGGACTGCGCGCAGCCGTATTCGGCCAGTGTCTTCAATATTTCCGCGATGAGTTTCGGTGCATTGTCGGCAGCGGCCATTCGCGCACTCAATGGCGGTGCCAAACGGGGCGGGTTCTATCACGACACCGGCGAAGGCTCGATTTCGCCGTATCACCGCGAGGCCGGCGGGGATTTGGTGTGGGAATTGGGCTCGGGCTATTTTGGTTGCCGCAATCATGACGGCAGCTTCAATGCCCAGCGCTTCACCGAACAGGCGCGTGATGCGCAGGTGAAAATGATCGAGGTCAAGCTGTCGCAGGGCGCAAAGCCTGGCCATGGCGGGGTGTTGCCGGCGGCCAAACTCAGCGCCGAAATTGCCGCCACCCGCGGTGTGCCGATGGGCCAGGATTGCGTCTCGCCGGCGCGCCATTCGGCATTCTCCACGCCGCTGGAGTTGCTGCAATTTGTCGCCCATTTGCGTGAGTTGTCGGGTGGCAAGCCCACCGGCTTCAAGTTGGCGCTGGGGCATCCATGGGAATGGTTTGGCATCGCCAAGGCGATGCACGAAAGCGGTCTGCTGCCCGATTTCATCGTGGTCGATGGCGCTGAAGGTGGCACCGGCGCGGCTCCGGCGGAATTTGTGGATCATGTGGGCGTGCCGATGCACGAAGGTCTGATGTTGGTGCACAACACGCTGGTGGGTGTGGGGCTGCGGGATCGCATCAAAATCGGCGCGGCTGGCAAGATCACCAGCGCCTTCGACATTGCACGCACCTTGGCGATGGGCGCGGATTGGTGCAATGCCGCGCGCGGTTACATGTTTGCGCTGGGCTGCATCCAGTCCTTGAATTGCCATACCAATCGCTGCCCCACCGGGATTGCCACCCAGGACCCGTCGCGCTGGAGGCATCTGGATGTGCCCGACAAAACCACCCGCGTGTTCGAGTTCCACGACAACACCCTGCGCGCCCTGCGCGACTTGTTGTGCGCGGCGGGGTTGAGCCACCCGGATCAGTTAGGCCCGGAACACATCCTGCGTCGGGTCTCGCCCACCGAGGTGCGCTCGCTGGCTGCACGCTACCGCTATCTGGCACCAGGCGTGCTGCTGCGTGGTGATGATCCGGGGCATGCGGTGTTCCGCGATTATTGGGACACGGCGCGTAGTGATGCCTTTATGCCGCCTGCGAATGTCCTGGAGCTGCGTGGCAGCAAGGCCAGCTGATACTCTTTGCTGCATCAAAAACGTGTTGTTGCTGCCTTGACTATCTCACTGTCTCATTTGGATCGGCTTGAAGCCGAAAGCCTGCACATCCTGCGCGAAGTGGCCGCCGAGTTTCAAAACCCGGTGCTGTTGTACTCAGTGGGCAAGGACAGCTCGGTGCTGTTGCACCTGCTGCTGAAAGCGTTTTATCCGGCGCGTCCGCCGATTCCGCTGTTGCATGTGGATACCGGCTGGAAGTTTCGCGAAATGATCGCCTTCCGCGACCAGCGTGCCGCCGAAACCGGCGTGCAGCTGCGCGTGCATCAGAATCCCGATGGCGTGGCGCAGGGCATCAGCCCGATCAGCCACGGTGCCACCGTGCATACCGATGTGATGAAAACCCAAGGCTTGAAGCAGGCGCTGGACAAGTACGGCTTCGATGCCGCCATTGGCGGTGCCCGCCGCGATGAAGAAAAGTCGCGTGCCAAGGAACGCATCTTCAGCTTCCGCAACGCCCAGCACCGCTGGGATCCGAAGAGCCAGCGCCCGGAGTTATGGAATCTGTACAACGCGCGCATCCACAAGGGCGAATCAGTGCGTGCCTTTCCATTGTCCAACTGGACCGAGCTCGACATCTGGTTGTACATCTATCGCGAAAACATCCCGGTGCCTTCGCTGTATTTGGCTGCGCAGCGCCCGGTGGTGGAACGCGATGGCGCATTGATCATGGTCGATGACGATCGCTTGCCGCTGCGTGAGGGTGAAGTGCCGATGCACAAGCAAGTGCGTTTTCGCACGCTGGGCTGCTACCCATTGACCGGCGCGATTGAATCACAGGCCGACACGCTGGAAAAAATCATTGCCGAAATGCTGGTGGCGACCACCTCGGAACGGCAGGGGCGGGTGATCGACCACGATCCCACCGCCTCGATGGAAAAGAAAAAGCAAGAGGGCTATTTCTGATGCGCATGGATGATGCCAACGCGCAGGTGGCCGCCTACCTGCAACAGCACGAAACCAAAGGCCTGCTGCGTTTCATCACTTGCGGCAGCGTGGACGATGGCAAGAGCACCTTGATTGGTCGCCTGCTGCACGACACCAAATTGCTGCTGGACGATCAAGTCAGCGCGCTGGAAGCCGACAGCCGCAAGCATGGTACCCAGAACGGCGAGATCGACTTTGCGTTGCTGGTGGATGGGCTGGCGGCCGAGCGCGAGCAGGGCATCACCATTGATGTGGCCTACCGCTTCTTCGGGACTGATCGCCGCAAATTCATCGTCGCCGACTGCCCCGGCCACGAGCAGTACACCCGCAATATGGCCACCGGCGCATCCACCGCGGATTTGGCAGTGGTGCTGGTGGATGCGCGCAAGGGGCTGCTCACCCAGACCCGTCGCCACAGCTACATCGTCAAACTGCTAGGCATCAAG
>Ga0209476_10000479_pt1 | contig 27093 bp, 28 predicted proteins | sample KloWWTrecipitate_FD_187179 | JGI IMG/M metagenome (GOLD analysis project Ga0209476, IMG submission 187179) | Active sludge microbial communities from Klosterneuburg, Austria, studying microevolution and ecology of nitrifiers - Klosterneuburg... | ecosystem: Engineered > WWTP > Aerobic digester... | reverse complement strand
CGCGGAGACGGCCCGGCCCTGGTCGAGGCGTTCGTGATCCGTATGGATCCGCATTCCTCGTCGGACGATCAGCGCAAGTACCGCAGCGCGGAAGAGCTTCAGGACGTGGCATCGCGCGACCCGATCGCCAGCACCGAGCGCTACCTGCTCGACCAGGGCCTCCTCGCGGCGACTCAGGTCGAGTCGATCCGCGCGGACATCAAGGCCGAGGTCGACCGCGCGGCCGACGAAGCCGACGCGGCGCCGCCGCCGTCCACCGCCGATCTGCTGGCGCACATCTACGCTCCAGATCCCCTGGTCGGCGGCGAGCCGATGCCGCCGCGAACGGTCTCCAGCGAGCCGATCACGTTCATCGACGCGCTCAACCACGGCCTGCGCGAAGAGTTGCAGCGTAACCCGAAGATCGTCATGTGGGGCGAGGACATCGCCGATCCGAAAGGCGGGGTGTTCGGCGTCACCCGCGGCTTGAGTAGTGCGTTTCCCGGACGCGTCGTCAACTCACCACTCGCTGAAGCGAGCATCGTCGGTGTCGCCGGCGGCATGGCCATCGGTGGCTACAAGCCGATCGTGGAGATCCAGTTCGCCGACTACCTGTGGCCCGGCTTCATGCAGATGCGCGACGAGATCGCAACCGTCCGGTGGCGCAGCCAGGGCGCGTGGAACTGCCCGGTCGTCGTGCGGATCGCCGTCGGCGGCTACATCAAGGGTGGGCCGTGGCACTCAGCCTGCGTCGAAGGCTTCTTCGCGCACATTCCTGGCTGGTACGTCGTCTTTCCCAGCAGCGCGGACGATGCGAAGGGGCTGATCCGGACGGCGGCGCGGGCGCAGGATCCTGTCGTGTTCCTTGAGCACAAGGGGCTGTATCGCCGCGTCCAGGCGAAGGCACTGGAACCCGACGCCGATTACATCGTCCCGTTCGGTCGCGGCCGCATCCGCCGCGAAGGTGACGATGTGACAATCGTCACCTGGGGCAGCACGGTCTACCTCGCGTTGGAACTCGCCCGCCAGATGGAGTCGGAAGGCCGGTCACTCGAAGTCATCGACCTTCGCTCGATCGTGCCCTTGGACGAAGACATGATCTTCGCCAGCGTGCGCAAGACCAGTCGTGTCGTCGTCGCGCACGAGGACATGCTGACGATGGGATTCGGCGCGGAGATCGCGGCCCGGGTCGCCCAGAACTGCTTCAGCTTCCTGGACGCGCCGGTCGTTCGCGTGGCGGCGCGCGACTCCTTCGTGCCGGCGGCGCCGAATCTCGAGCTGGCCGTGCTTCCGTCCGTTCAGGACCTCAGGGCCGGCGTCGAGCAGGTGCTGCGCTTCTGACCACACGTCACATGAGCTCCTGTTCCGTCGCGCAGAAGTGCGCCGACCGACCGCCGACCTTGATACGCGTCAGCGGGTGCCCGCGCGGGCAGGTCGTCCGGTGATACACCAGCCGCACCCGGTCGTAGCCCATCGCCTGGGCGGCCGGGAGTGGCGGGGCATCGACACCGGTACCGCGCAGTCGGATTGCCAGTCTGAGCACCGATCTGATGCTGCGATACAACGCCTTCAGCTGCCGCTCTTCGAACCGCTCCACTCGACTCAACGGGTGAAGGCCGGCCACGTACAGGATCTCGTCGGAGTAGATGTTGCCGATGCCGGCGATGAACGTCGGGTTCATGAGCAATGCCTTGATGCCGCCTCGCCGGCGGGCGAAGAGCTGCGTGAACCTGGCGAACGTCAACTGCGCGCTGAGTGGCTCGGGCCCGAGCGTCCTGATTTCCGGCCGGTTCAGGATGACTGCCGCCTCGCCACACAATACAGTGGCGAACTTACGCAGGTCGGATAGCGCGAGCTGCCGGCCGTCGTCCAGGTCGAAGACGAGATGAACGTACCGCCCGCCGTTCGCCGACATCGGGCGCCAGACGATCCGTCGGCCGCCGCCGGGCCGCGCTGCCGCCGCGCGCTTCCAGTTCCCCACCAACAGACGACCGGAGATCTTCTGATGGATCACCAGCAATCGATCCGCATCGAGATGAATGACGATCCGCTTCCCGCGGCGATCGATGGCCGTGATCGTTCGGCCGATGACGCGGCGCTTGAAGGCCGCGGCAGTTTTCGGGAATAGGAAATACTTCGGCCAGTCGGTTTCGACGCCAACAACGCGTCGACCGACGAGCGCCGGCCGGAGATCGCGGACGATGGTCTCGACTTCAGGCAGTTCGGGCATCGGGGGCGGAATCACGCTGGGCGGGACGAACGCCCTGGCTGATCTGACTGCTTCTTCATCGCCTCGTCAAGGTTCACGTTTTCCGGCTACCTCCTGGCCGAGCTCGAACGGCTGGCCGCGCGCCCGACGCGCGACGAGATGCTGGCCAGAATCCACAGCCGAAAGCGTGTGACCTCGACGACGCCAACCGCGGTCGTCATTCGCGAGGAACGCGAATCCGCGTGATCGTCGTCGACGCGTCGGCCCTGCTGGAGTTCCTGCTGCCTCGCGCGTGGAAGCTCAGAGAGAACATCACAGCATACGACGCGATGTACGTTGCGCTGGCGGAAGCACTCGACGCGCCGATCATCACCTGTGACGCGCCGCTGGCCCGGGCACCAGGGCTTCGGGCGCGAATCGAAGTAATCGCCTGACTCGACCGGCGAGCTTGCGGGCTTGGTGGGACGCGCTTGGCCAGGACGAGTGGTTCCCCCCGACCGCCGCCGGCCGGCGGCGAAGTGAACGTCACGTCCCACACGGTCTTCTGGGTCTGGGCCTCTGCTGACGTCACGATGTGACCAGACCGGCGAGTGCAATCCATCGCTACGAGTCGGCGCTAGCGTCCTGATGGTCCGCAGACGCCGGCTCTCCAGCGCCTGGCGGCTCCTCCGTCACCCGCCTGAACACCTGTGTGCGGCGCTTCACACCCAGGGGTGTTTTCAACGTCGTTGTGACCGTAATTGTCCGTCCTGCTTCGTCGAGTTGCCACACCTCCTCGAAGGGGACGTTGCGCTTGAGCATTCCCTGTTTCACCGCCACGTGGCCGTTCGCCACGACCGCCCGGTCACGCCATTCGGCGCGTCCTCTCAACACGCCACCGCCGGGAACCTGGTGCTCGATCGCATCGGCCGCCAACGACATCACACGCAGAAGCGCCTCAGAATCTCCCAGGCGGCGCACCGTGACGGCCGCGTCGGTCTGGTCGATGCGGATCGTGACGCTGACGCCAGCGTCCATCTTCCCCTCGAGTGCGCGCGCGGCTTGCTCGGGCAACTCGCCGACCGTCTCATGCAGCCGCCATATGCCCGCCAGCGTCGGCTGCGTCCCACCCTGTGCAGCACCGACCGCCCCGCTCGCCACGGTCAGCAGCAGCAGCGCCAGCACCAGCCGGCATCCCGATGACGCCGTTCCAAGAATTCCGCGTTCCCGTGGACAGCGCGCTTCGTTGCTGTCTATCTGCATCGTGGGTGTCCTCCCCGTCGCGCCGGCCGACACGATCAGCGTCGCGCGAGAATGTCTCTGATCTCGGTCAGCAACGCCTCTTCCTTCGACGGTGCCGCCGGCGCGACGGCCGGCGGCTTCCGGGCGGCATTCATGGCTCTGATCACCACGAACAAGGCGAACGCCACGATCACGAAGTTCACGATCGTGTTGACAAAGACGCCGTACCCGATGGCGACCGCACCGGCGGTCTTCGCCGCCGCGAGCGACGCGTACGGGCCGGGCGTCGCGCCTTCCTTCAGCAGGATGAAATGGTTCGCGAAGTCGATACCGCCCGTGGCGAGCCCGAGGATCGGCATGAGGACGTCGCCGACGAAACTAGCGACGATGGCGCCGAATGCCGCCCCGATGATGATCCCGACGGCCATGTCCACGACATTGCCGCGCATCGCGAATTCTTTGAAGTCCTTCAACATTGTGCACTCCTTCGATAAACCGCCAGGCGTCACATGCTCCCGCTGCCGCCCTCGTTGGAACTTAGCAGTAATCCCCGTCACCCGCGCCACATTGTTTGTCTTTGTGGCCGGGGTAGGAGGCCGGTTCTTGAACGTGTCGAGCAGGTCAACAGTCAGGATTCTTCTCTCGCATCACGCCAAAGGCCGCCTCTATCGAGGACGTCATTGGGCGTTGCGGCGCACGCGACTGCCATTCAGAGCACCCTTGGAGTTCTGCTCGCGTTCGGCACGTTGAGCACCACCGGCGGCGGTTACTACGGCCTGTCGGGTGCCGAGGGCGTCCCTTTCGAGTGGCTCGAGGAAGCCGTTCGCTGACTACTTGGCCTCGAGCTGGGCCATCCAGCTGACGTCGGTGTTTGCTGCGCGCTACGAGATCACGGGTATCGACGTGAGGGCCGCCTACTCTCGCACCCTCCGCGGCTGCCACGGACGGCGGCAGTCGTGACGCCGTACTGGAGGGTGGAGCCGCCACCGAACGGTCCTCCAACTGAGGTTCGCGGCCGGTGACGCCAATCGGGGCTAGCGTTCGTAAGCCGAGTCGTGGTCCGGATGCAGCGAGGTCAGACGAAGCAGATCGCCGTCGCGGTAGCCGATGGCCCGAATCCTCTGGCTCAGTCGAAGCGAGTACACCTTGGCGCCTCCGGGACCCTGCAGGTGGTCAATCAGCTCCCACTGGTAGCCCGTGTGCCGATAGAGCGTGTTCCAGTCCAGGCCGCGGAGGCGGGCGAGCGACGCGGTCACCTGCTTCAGCTCAGCCATCGGCAGACGGAAGAAGACTTCCTGGAACTCGGGGCTGTTCAGGTCGAGCCGAATCCGACTACTTGCGGGCACGGCGCCCAGCTCGCCTGGTCAGCGCGTCCAGATCGGTCTCCCTCGCTGGTGTCTCGGACGCCCAGGTAAGCCCACGAGCGATACGCTCACGGTGAGGTGCATCGAGTGTCCACAGCTGGCGCTCAGGCACCATCGCCACGGCCGTCAGCACCATGGTACCGTCCGGCCGACGCTCGAGGCGCAGCGTCTTTCCCGCGTAGCTCTTGCCCAGGGAGATTTGTCCGCTCTTCCCGACGACCTTGATCTCGACCTGTCCGGGAGCGTCGTCGATGGTATTCATGCCATCATGCTACCATGCATGGCTGGCCGCATGAAGCCCGAGGACCGCGCGTCGGTCGACGTTCCCCTGCCGGTGGATGCCTTCACAGCGCCTCACATGCGCCCTCGCGGGCGCGGTTCCACTCCTCACCCGCCACACCGCCGGCTCCAACGCCCCTAGCATTCTTGGTTGAGTGTCCACGAGCCAACGCCCGTGGAATGAAGAGGCGTCGCCATGTTGCCAGAGCCGAACCAGTCCGTGGACGTGAGCGCCGACGCGGTCGCGCAGCCGCTCACATCACGTCGACCCAGATTGCGACGTATCAGAACGCGCGCACCGACGCTGGGCGCGCCGCCAAGACGGTCAACGGCGAGGTCTCGGTCTTCCGCCAGGTGCTCAAGCGCGCGAAGCTCTGGTACCGCTGTGAGGACGATTACACTCGATCCGTACCGCAACGCTCCGGTCGGCCGCGCACGGACACCCGACGAACAGCAGCGCCTGTTCGCGATGGCCCAAGACGAAGCCAGCCTGGTTGTATGCGTACGTGGCGGCCACCCTCTCGTTCTACTGCGGCATGCGCGCCTGCGGAATCAAGGGGCTCCGCTGGCAGGACATCGACTGGCCCAACCGTCTGCTCCACATCCGGCGATCGAAGACGCCGGCCGGCTGGCGATCACCCACACTCAACGCGACGTGCGTGCAGGTGCTTCAACGCCTCCACGCCCAGGCCGCCGCGCTCGGGTTCACCGAGGCCGAGCACTTCGTGTTCCCCTGGCACGGTCGCGAGAAACGCATCGATCCGACGCGAGGCATGACGTCCTGGCGCAGCGCCTGGCGGTCGATCCGAACGGCCGCGGGACTGGGTACCGTGCGCTTCCACGATGGTCGCCACACCGCCATCACGACACTTACCGAGAAGGGACTTCCGGACTGGGTGATCCAAGCGCAGGTGGGTCACGTCGCGCCCGAGATGATGAAGACCTACAGCCACATCCGCCGTCAGGCGCTCAATCAGGCCGCCGACGCGCTCGAACCCACCCCTCCGCCGTCGCACCCGCACCACGACCAGAGCCGCCACGACAGAGGCGCGAGCCACGGGTCATGTCACACGCCACGTCACAAAACGCGCGTCTGCGCGGTCGCGTCCTTCGATTTGCTAAGGAAGATTGGCTCCTCGGGCTGGACTCGAACCAGCAACCCTCCGGTTAACAGCCGGATGCTCTGCCATTGAGCTACCGAGGAAGGCAGCAGCGCGCCCACGAGCATGAAGCGCCCGCGGGGCGAGGAACCCGTATCGTAAACCGAACCCCACCACGCTCGCAAGGCCGCGAAACCGCCGGCGGTGGGGCGGCGCCACTCCAAACCCCGCGGGCGGGACCCTCTTCCCTCTAGTCGCCGCCCGCCGCCGCACCGCGTGTCCGGCCCGCGTCCGGCTCGTCTGGCATGCCGTTCACTCCCCACTCGGCCGCACGTTCTCCCGTCAACGGCGACGCCTGGCTCGCGGCCGGCCGTGGCGCCGTGTGACTCGTCGGCGTCTGGGAAGGCGGCAACTCGGCCGCCAGGCCGGGCCCCATCTGCAGGGCCAGCAGGCGCACCAGCCACTCCGTCTCGGCCGTCACCGTGTCACCAAGTTCCGCGGGCATTTCCGCGGTGAGCACGCCCAGAAGGCGGCCATCGTGCACCACCGGCTGGGCCATAGCCGCCAGGTGCCAGCCCTTGCGCCGCCGCGTGCGCGCCCGGCCCTCGACATACGCGACCGCCGTGAGCAGGCGCGCCTCCAGCGGAATGGGCCCCACTGTCTGCAGAAACGAAGGCGGATAACCGGACGACGCATGAATGTGCAGGTGCCGGCCCGCCGCATCGGCGGCCCACAGGATGATCCCTCGTGCACCCAGCAGCCGCATCGCCGCCTCGAGGCGCGCCTCGATGGCGGGCCTGTGTCTCCAGGCCTTCCGGGCCCGCGGCCCTCCCGGCCGACCCGGAACCATCCCGGCCGGCTGCCGCCCGCGCCGCCAGAAGATGCAGGCAAAGCCGCACGCCAGCAGCAGGGTCACCGCCGCCGCCACGACCTGGGCCTGACCAAGGCTCACGAGTCAGATATCGGCCGAAGGCCCGGCTTTCTCCAAGGCCGCCCGGCCCGAACCCCCTGCCAGTCGCCCAGAGTCATACCATGTAGGCATGGCCCTGCTCACCGTCACGGACGTGACCAAGAACTACACAGGGGGCACGACGACCGTCCGGGCCCTTGACGGCGTCTCGTTCTCGCTCGATTCGGGCGCCTTCATCGCGCTGATGGGCCCGTCGGGCTGTGGCAAGTCCACCCTGTTGCACCTGTGTGGCGCCATGGACCGTCCCTCGTCGGGCTCGGTGGCGCTCGAAGGGCGCGACCTCGCGAAGCTCTCCGACGATGCGCTGACGGCGCTGAGGAGGGATCGTATCGGCTTCGTGTTCCAGTTCTTCAATCTGCTACCCACGCTCACGCTGGCCGACAACATCGCCCTGCCCTGCCTGCTCGGCGGCATGGCCGGTGCCGACGCCGGGCGACGGGCGACGGAGATGGCCGAGCGCGTGGGCATCGGACACCGCCTGCGCCACTACCCGCAGGAAGTGTCGGGCGGCGAGATGCAGCGCGCGGCCATCGCGCGCGCTCTCGTGCACGAGCCCGCGCTGCTCGTCGCCGACGAGCCGACCGGCAATCTCGATTCGGAGAACGGCGCCCGCGTGCTGGCGCTGCTGGCCGAACTCAATCGCGAGATGGGCATCACCATCCTGCTCGCCACGCACGCGCGGGAGGTGGCCGCCGCGGCGGGCCTCGTCCTGCGGATGCGCGACGGGCGTTTCGCCGAGGCGCCGCGTCCGGCACCCGCGTCACGCGTGCCGGCCTCCGGCGTCATCGATGCCCTCCAGGCTCTTTAGGCACTTCATCCTGCGCCCCCTACTCCGCGAGCGGGCGCGCTCGGCGACCACCGTCGTCGGCATCGCGCTCGGCGTCGCCGTGGTGATTGCGATTCAGCTCACCAACCAGAGCTCGGTGCGTGGCTTCGAGACGGCGCTCGCCACCGTCGCAGGCCGCACGTCGATCGAGATCATCGGTCCGGGCGGCGCGGACGAGACGCGGCTGCCGGCTCTCGGCTGGCTGCGCGAGTTCGGTGCGCTCTCGCCGGTGATCGAGGGCGAAATGGCCCTCGTTTCGGATGCGCCCCGCCTCGGCACGGCGCCGGACCGGCCGGACGCCGGCGAGCGACCTCGACGGCCGGCGCGACGCAGTGAAGCCGTGAAGGTGCTGGGCGTGGACATCCTGCGTGACCTGACCTTGCGCGACTACGTGGTGGCCGAGCGCGAGCGGGCGATAGCCTACGGCAGTCCCGTCGAGAGCCTCACCGCGCAGCAGTTCCTGGAACTTCTCACCAGCCCGCGAAGCATCGTCATCACCGAGAAGCTCGCCCGGCGACGCGGATACGCGCTGGGCGACGAGGTCCGGCTGATGGCCGGCGACCGCGTGAACACGTTCGTCATTCGGGCCCTGCTGAAAGACGAGGGGCCGGCGCGGGTGATGGACGGCAGCTTCGTGCTGATGGACATCGCGGCGGCGCAGCTGGCCTTCGATCGGCTGGGACGCGTCGATCGCGTGGACGTGCTGATCGGCGCGGCCGACGCGGCCGCCGACGCGCCGGCCATCGATGCCGCGCTCGCGGCCATCAACGCGCGGCTTCCGGATGGGCTGGCCGCCCAGCGGCCCGGCCGCCGGGGCGAGCAGGTGGAGCGGATGCTCGCCGCGTTTCACTTGAATCTCACGGCGCTGTCGTGGGTGGCGCTGGTGGTAGGGCTGTTCCTCGTCTACAACACCGTGACGATCTCGGTGATCGCTCGGCGCGACGAGATCGGGATGCTCCGTGCGCTGGGCGTCACCCGCCGGCAGGTGCTGGCGCTGTTTCTGGGCGAGGCGGCCGTACTGGGCCTGGCCGGCACGGTGGTCGGCATCGGCCTCGGGCGCGCGCTGGCGGACGCCGCCGTCGGCCTGACGTCCTCCACGGTCAGCACGCTCTACATCGCCACGGCTGCGGCCACGCCAGCCCTGTCGGCCTGGCATGTCGGCGTGGCGTTCGCTATCGGCGTTCCGCTGTCGCTGCTGGCCGCGGTGCTGCCCGCGCGTGAGGCCAGCCAGGTGCCGCCGACCGCCGCCATGCGCGGCAACGACCGCCTCGACTCGCGCCGGCGGCTGCGCGCCAGCGCCCTGCTCCTACCCGCGGCCGTGCTGGCCGCGGCCGGCGGCCTCGCGATGCTGGGGCCGGTCAACGGGCGGCCTCTCTTCGGGTACGCAGCCTCGTTTGCCACCATCATGGGCGCGTCGCTGCTGGTACCGGCCATCATCTACGGGCTGGCGCGCGCCTTGGGCGGCGTACTGCGGCGCCTGCTGGGCGTGGAGGGCATGCTCGCGCACGCCAACCTCGCGGCCGCCATCCCCCGCCTGTCCATCTCGATTGCGGCGCTGGCCGTCAGCCTGTCGATGATGGTGGCCGTCGCGGTGATGATCGGCAGTTTCCGCGACACGGTGGCGTACTGGATTGGCCAGACGCTGCAGGCCGACCTGTTCATCGGTCCGGGCGTCCAGCCCACCGTCGGCTCGGAACAGACGCTGTCGGCAACGGCCATGGCCGCGGTCGGCGCGCATCCTGACGTCGAGGTCGTGGACTCGTTCCGCAACATCGACCTCGTCTACAACGGCAACCTCGTGGTGCTTGGCGCCGGGAACTTCGACATTGTCCTCTCCCACGGATCGCTGCTCTTCAAGTCGCCCGCCGACGGGCGCGAGGCGCTCCGCCGCGCCATCGGCACCGACGCGGTCGTGGTCTCGGAGGCGTTTGCGAACAAGTACCGCACGCGGCCGGGCGACGTGCTCACGCTGCAGACGCCGAAGGGCGCCCATCCCTTCCGGGTGGCGGCGGTCTATTACGACTACGCCGTGGACCGCGGCGTCATCGTGATGGACCGCGGCACGTTCCGGCAGTACTTCGGCGACCTGACGCCGACCGGCATGGCCGCATACCTCAGACCAGGCGCCGACCCCGAGCGCGTGCGCGGCGAGATCCTCGAGTCGCTGGACGAAGGGCACCGTGTGTTCATCTACACCAACAGGGACCTGCGGGCTGAAGTGCTGCGCATCTTCGACAGCACGTTCGCCATCACCTACGCGCTCGAGATCATCGCCATCGTGGTGGCCATGCTCGGCGTGGGCGCCACCCTGCTGACCCTGGTGATCGAACGGCGACGCGATCTGTCGATGCTGCGCCTGATCGGCGCCGCCCGGCGCCAGGTGCAGCGCGTGGTCGTCATCGAGGCGGCGCTCATCGGCGCGGCGAGCCAGGCGATCGGCCTCGTCGTCGGGTTGGCTCTCTCCGTGCTGCTCGTCTACGTGATCAACGTGCAGAGCTTCGGGTGGACCATCCAGTTCCGGGTGCCGGTCTGGTTCCTGCTTCAAGTGTCCGTCGCGGTGGTGGTGGCCACGGCCATCGCCGGCCTGTATCCCGCGCGCCGGGCCGCGCGGCTCGTGGTGGAGCATGACGAATAGACACGAGTGCCGGGTGCCAGGTGAGGCGTCGCCGGGGCTGAAGCCCCGGCGCTCCGGCAGACCGGCCCCACGGGACTCCAGCAGACCGGTTGCACGGTGCTCCAGAAGGCCGGTCGCACGGTACGCGGCGCTGGTCGGCATTATTGCGATGGCCCTGCTGCCAAGGCCGTCCACTGGCGCGACGTCCCAGGCACGGACCGCCGGGACCGCGGCACGGAGCGCCGGGACTTCAGTCCCGGTCGAGACCGCCGCAGCACGGAGCGCCGGGACTTCAGTCCCGGTCGAGACCGCCGCAGCACGGAGCGCCGGGACTTCAGTCCCGGCGTCCCTCTCCGACTGGCGCGAGGCGACGTCCGGCTATCGCTACGCGTTCCCGCGCGACCACGCCAATCATCCCGACTACAAGATCGAGTGGTGGTACTACACGGGTAACGTCGACACCGCCGCGGGTCGGCGGTTCGGCTACCAGGTGACGTTCTTCCGCGTCGGCGTGGACCCCGCCCCGGCTAACCCGTCGGCTTGGGCGGTGCGCGATCTCTACATGGCGCACCTGGCCGTCAGCGATCCTTCGGGGCAGCGGTACCGTTTCGACGAGAAGCTCACCCGCGCAGGGCCCGGCCTGTCGGGCGCCGCCGCGGGGCGCTATCGCGTGTGGAACGAAGACTGGACGGCCCGACTCGACGATCAGGGCCGCCACCTCATCCGTGCCGCCAGCCGCGCGGCCGGCGTGGACCTCGTCCTGGACGAGGGCAAGGGACCGGTCATCAACGGCGTGGACGGGATCAGCCAGAAGGGCGCGCAGGCGGGGAACGCGTCGCACTACTACTCGCTCACGCGCATGCCCACGCGCGGAACGCTCACGATCGACGGCGAACGCTTCGAGGTGACCGGCGAGAGCTGGATGGATCACGAGTTCGGCACCAGCTTCCTCGAGCGCGAGCAGCAGGGCTGGGACTGGCTGTCGCTGCAACTCGGCGACGGGGGCGAGCTGATGATCTACCAGCTGAGGCGAGGCGATGGGTCGCGCGACCCGCGATCGAGCGGCACCCTGGTGGACGCGAAGGGACGCGCCACCCACCTGGCCGCGGCCGACTTCACCCTGGCCCCCGACGGCCAGACGTTCACGGCGCCATCAGGCGCCACCTATCCCGTCGGATGGCGGGTCACCATTCCCACGCAGCAGCTCGAGTTGCGGGTCACCACCCCGCTCGCCAACCAGGAGCTGGCCACCTCGGGTGCCGGCATCGCGTACTGGGAAGGGCTGGTGGACGTGTCCGGCACGGCGCGCGACCGGCCGGTCACCGGACGAGGCTATCTCGAGATGACGGGGTACAAGGGCAGCCTCGGCCGCGTCATGACGCAGTAGGAGCCCGCAGATGCGAATCCTCGTCATCGGCGCAGGCATCGCGGGCCTGACCGCCGCACGCCACCTGCAGGAACGCGGCCGCGATGTCACGGTCGTCGACAAGGCGCGTGCGCCGGGCGGTCGCGTCTCGACCCGCCGCATTGTGGACGAGGATGCCGATCGGTCGGAACTGGCGGCGCTCGCCTTCGATCATGGCGCCCAGTACTTCACGGTGCGCGATGCGCGGTTCGAGCGCGAGGTCGAGGCGTGGCACAAGGCGCGAACCGTCCAGGTGTGGCATGGCGCTCTCGCGACATTCGACAGCGAAGGGCGCGAGGCTCTCGAAGACGAGCGCAGGCGGTGGGTGGGCGTGCCGAGCATGAGCGCCATCGGACGGCACCTGGCGCGCGGCCTCGACGTGCACTGCGAGACGAGGGTCACGGCCCTGGCCCGCGACGGGCAGGGCGCGGCTGGCCGCTGGCTCGCCTCACTCCACGACGGCCGGACGCTCGGCCCGTTCGACGCGGCGGTAGTGGCCGTTCCGGCGTCTCAGGCCGTCCCGCTGCTGGCGGAGTCGCCGTCACTCGCGCAGCGGGCCGCGGCCGTGCGGATGCACCCATGCTGGGCGGCGATGGCGGCGTTCAGCGATCGCGTCCCCACCTCCTTCGACGGTGCGTTCGTGACCGGCAGCCCACTCGGCTGGATCGCGCGGGATCGGTCGAAACCCCGGCGTGGCCTGGCCGAGACGTGGGTGCTGCACGGCGCCGGAGCCTGGAGCGAGGCCCACGCCGGCGATGCGCCCGACGCCGTCGGACCGTTCCTGTTGAACGCCTTCGGCGACCTGGTGCGGGGATCTCTGCCGTTGCCGGTGCACCTGAGCGCGCACCGGTGGCCGTTCGCCTGCGCCGACCCGCCACTGGCGGCCGGCGCGCTCGCCGATCACGATCGACACGTGGTGGCGTGCGGGGATTGGTGCGCGGGCAATCGCATCGAAGCCGCGTTCCTGAGTGGCCTGGCCGCCGCCGACGCCGTCCGCTGATCGGAGTCCTCTCGCCGGTGGCGCGCGCTCAGCCGCACGGCCTCACTTCAGCTTCGAGCGCCGGCGTCCAATGCGACCGCGATCGCCGCCGGTCCAGTACATCTGGACCAGCGTACCCGTCAAGCCCAGGCCGAGAAAGGTCCAGGGCACCCAGCCCTGGCCCGGCGCGGGGTTCATGGGATACGCCACCCAGATATCGCCCTCGGACGCCGCCTTGAGCGTGGCCGCGTTACCCAGCAATGCGGCCGCGCCGACCACCGTGGTCCACGCACCGCCAAAGGCGGTGGCGAGAATGATGACATAGCGCTGCAGCCACGTGGCCACCAGAGCGCCAGCAACGGCGGCGATGATGACCAGCGCGGGATGCGGATCGCCCTGGATGCGCGCCCAGAGCAGGTTGACGAGCAGAGCGCCAAGCCCCGCCCCGACGAGGGCCACCCCGACGAAGTAGGCGGCCAGCAGCAGCCCCGCCCCGACCAGCCCACCCACGATGGCGGCAATCGCCATGGCCGTCCCGGCGCCCTCGCCGAACACGGAACTGGCCGCCAGCGCTCCAAGTATGAAGCCGAAGATGGCGAGCACGAACCGGAACAGCCGGTAGCCGAACAGGCACGACAGGAGCCCGCCAGCGACGAGCAGTGCGGCGGCCGGGAACTGATAGGCGACAGGCAGCATGGTCCCGGGGGAAGGGATGGAGAATCTTAGCAGGTGCCGAGGGCCGAGGCGGCTGCCTTTTACAGTTCCCGCCGCCCTTCCATCGCCCTGGTCATCGTCAGGTCGTCCGCGTACTCGATGTCGCTGCCGACGGGGATGCCCATGGCGATGCGCGTCACGCGCGGGCCAAGCGGCTTGAGGAGGCGCGCCAGGTAGATGGCCGTGGCCTCGCCCTCCACCGTGGGATTGGTCGCGAGGATGACTTCCTCCACACCGCCCGCCCCGATGCGGACGAGCAGATCCTTGATCTTCAGGTCGTCCGGCCCCACGCCGGCCAGCGGCGAGATGGCGCCCATCAGCACGTGGTAGGTGCCGCGGAAGCCGCGCGTCTTCTCGATGACGTGCACGTTCTGCGGTTCCTCGACCACGCAGATGCTGGTCCGATCGCGGCTCTCGTCGGCGCAGATGAGACACGGGTCGGCATCGGTGATGTTGCTGCAGATAGTGCAGTAGGTGACGCGGTCCTTGACCAGGCGAATGGCCTCGCACAGCCGCTCGGCATCCTCGCGCGGGGTGCGCAGGACGTGGAAGGCCAGCCGCTGGGCGCTCTTGCCGCCGATGCCGGGCAGGCGCTTGAACTGGTCGATGAGGTGCTGGAGGGATTCGGGGAGCACGGCCTTCGGGGTTGTCGGGTTTGGGCGTTCTCGGGTTCGGCGTCCGCGGTGGCGCTAGAGGCCGGGAAGTCCGAGGCCCGACATCAAGCCGCCCATCTTCTGCTTGAGCGCCTCGTCCACTTTGCGGTGGGCGTCGTTGACGGCGGCGACGATCAGGTCCTGCAGCATCCCGACGTCTTCCTTCGCGACCACCTCGGGATCGATCGTCAGGGTGAGCACGTGCTTGTGGCCGTTGACCACCACGGTCACCATCCCGCCACCCGCCGTGGCCTCGACGCGCAACTCGGTCATCTGCTGCTGCAGGCGCTGCTGCATCTCCTGCGCCTGCTTCATCATGTCCTGGATGTTCATGCTACTCACCTTCCACCGACGTCTTCTCCACCGGGAAAATCTCGAGGAGGCTGCGCACCGTCTCGTGCTCCAGCGGCGAGGCCTGATCTTCGGCTGACTTCGCCGGCGAGGCCGCCACGGGCACAGCCGGCGCGGCGGGTGGTGGTGGCCCGGGCACGGCCGCGGGATCGGTGAAGGCAACGGTCACCGGCAGCCGCACACCCGTGAGCCGCTCGACAATCGATTGCACCCACGTGCGCTGCTCCTCGCACTGGCTCTTGGGCACCTTCTGATTCGGCTGGAACCGGAACCTCACGCCCGACTGATCCGCGTCGATGCTGAACGCCTGCGCGACGACGAGATTGTAGAAGGTCGGTTTGGCGGCCTTCAATTCCGCGAGGAAGGCGTCGCGGTTGAGCGTACCAGGCGCGGCCGATGCGGCCGGCGGGGCGGGTGCGACCCGGGAGGCCGGAGCGGCGCCGGCGGCGCGACCCGGCGCCGTCGTCCGCACTGGCGCTGACGTCGGCGTTGCCAGGCGGCGCGGCGGCAGCGCACTCGCACCGGCCACGCCCCGCGCTCCGGCGGCGCCCGACAGCAGATCTGTCAGCGGCACGAGCTTCCGCAGGTGCATCAGGCGCAGCAACGCCATCTCGAGGTTGTAGCGGGGCTGTTCGGAGCCGCGAATCTCCTGCTCGGCGCGCGTCAGCAGGTCGAAGCCGCGGAGCAGGTCTTCGCGCGACCAGCGGTCCGCCAGGGCCAACAGGCGCTCGCGGTCGCCGTCGCCGACCACCTCCGGGTCCGAGGCCCTCTTCCGGTCGACCGACAGCAACAACAGGTCCCGCATGGCGCGCGACAGTTCGCGACACAGCAGGCGCAGGTCGTAGCCGCGCTCGATGGCGCGTTCGGTCAGCGTGAAGGCCGCCGGCGCGTCCTCGGTCACGACCGCATCGAGCATGTCCATGACGAGATCGCGCCCAACCAGGCCGAGCACGGCGACCACGTCCTCGGTGGCGATGCGGTCGCCGGCGAAGGCCCGCACCTGGTCGAGGGCGCTCAGGGAGTCGCGCATGCTCCCCTCGCCCGCCCGGGCGAGCAGCATGAGCGCCTCGTCTGGCACGTCGATGTGCTCCTCCCCGGCGATGTAGCGCAGCCGCTCGGCCACCGTCCTGGCCGGGATGGTCCGGAACTCGTGGACCTGGGCCCGCGACAGCACGGTGTCGGGAATCTTGTGCAGCTCGGTGGTCGCCATCATGAAGACCACGTGCGGCGGCGGCTCCTCGATGGACTTGAGCAGGGCGTTGAAGGACGAGGCCGACAGCATGTGAACCTCGTCGATGATGAACACCTTGTAGCGATTGCGGACGGGAGCGATCGACAGCCCCTCGATGATGACCTCGCGGACGTTGTCCACGCCGGTGTGCGTGGCGGCGTCGATTTCGAGCACGTCCATGTCGCGCCCCTCGGCAATCTCGACGCAGGCGTCGCACACCCCGCAGGGCTCGGCCGTGGGCCCGTTCACGCAGTTGAGCGCGCGCGCGAGGATGCGGGCGCTGGTCGTCTTGCCGCAGCCGCGCGGGCCGGCGAAGACGAAGGCGTGCGCGAGCCGGCGGCTCTTGAGGGCGTTACCGAGCGTCCGGGTGACGGCCTGCTGGCCGAGCACGTCGTCGAAGCGCTGCGGCCGCCACTTGCGGGCGAGAACCTGGTAGGACATCGGGGAGAGGACCGTCCGCGCCCACGAGCCTCACCGCGGCCCGGAATGGCTGCACACATCACGGAAACGACTGAGCGCTGCTGCCTTCCGGCCCTGACGCGGTTCGCCGCCCTGAGATTGCACAGGTCCCGAGCCGCGGTGCGGCCCGCCACCAGCCCGGCCAGTCGCGACCGGCTCTGGTGCATGGAACGTGGGAAACAGTGTAGCATTCACGCTGTGCGCGCGCACCTGTGCACAGCCGCCCGGCAGGGGTTCTCGGAGCCAAGTGCCTCGGTGCAAGGCACTTAACGAATTTGGAGGTTGCGGTACCGCCCTTGCAGGCGGACACGATGCCATGATCGCCTTCCCGCCCGCCTTTCACGACGACAGCGAGTATTTCGGCGAGCCGGCCCGGCTCGAGCTGCTCAGCTCGGCCGCGCACATCCTGGCCATCGACGACGAGCCGCTCAATGTGGAGTTGGTGAAGATGCTGCTGGCGCGGGCCGGTTTCACCAACGTGTCGGGACTCACCGACGCCCGGCAGGTCGAAGCCTTCATCGCGAGCACGCCCCCGGACCTGGTGCTGCTCGACGTCCACATGCCCGAACGCGACGGTTTCGACGTGCTCGATGCCCTGGCTCCGCTCATCCACGCTGACCGGCTGCCGGTCATCGTGGTCACCGGGGACGACTCCTCCGACGTCCGGCGCCAGGCCCTCACGCGCGGCGCCCGCGACTTCGTGACCAAGCCGTTCGACTTCACCGAAATCGCCATCCGCGTCCGCAACCAGCTCGAAACCCGCCTGCTCTTCCATGACCTGCGCAAGCAGAACCGGTCGCTCCGCGACTCGGTGCGCGGGCGCACACTCGAGCTCGAATCGGCGCGAATCGAGATGATCGAACGCCTCGCGATGGCGTCCGAGTACCGCGACGACTCGACCAACAACCACAACACCCGTGTGGGCCGGATCATCAGCACCCTGGCGACGGCGATGGGCCGGTCGCCCTCGGACGCCGACCTGCTGGCGCGTGCGTCCGCGCTGCACGACGTGGGCAAGATCGGCATTCCCGACGCCCTGCTCCGTAAGCCGGGCCCGCTCACCTCGCTGGAGGCGCAGGTAATGCAGTCGCACACCACGATCGGCGCCCGGATTCTCGGCGGCAGCGACATGCCGTTGCTGCGGCTGGCGTCGACGATCGCTCTGACGCACCACGAGCGCTGGGACGGCAGCGGGTACCCGCGCGGTCTCAAGGGACACGACATTCCGCTTCCCGGACGCATGGTGGCCATCGCCGACGCGTTCGACGCGATGACGACCGATCGGCCCTATCGCCAGGGGAGGACGCCGGAGATGGCGATTGCCGCCATCGAGGAAGAGCGCGGGCGCCAGTTCGACGGTGACATCGTCGACGCGCTGATGGCGTGTGACCGCGAGACGCTCTCGGCCGGGCCGTCCTTGCCGACCCCCTTGCCTTAGCAGTCCGTGGTGGAAGTGGTGCCGGCATTCGGCCGGCGCCGCATCCCGCCTCGCTTCGTTGCTCCTCCTTCGAATATGGCCCGATATTCTCAGTCGTCGCGCCTTGCGATCCGGGCGCATCGCCGCCCTCGGTGCTACGTCACCACTTCCACCACGGACTGTCAGCCTATCGCCTGGCTGCGGTCCAGCAACAGTAGCGCCAGCCGCTCGTACAGGTCCACGGCCTCGTGCAGCTCGTCCACGCGCACGTGCTCGTGGTCCGTATGCGCCACGTGGATCGAGCCGGGTCCGACTAGCAGCGGCGTGCCCCAGTTGGTCAGGAGCGGGATGTCGGTCGTGTAGGCGAAGACGGCTGTCTCGAACCCCTCCGGCGTCGTGAGGCGGACGGGCGGCACCTCCACCATCTCGTGCAGGGACGCACGATCGCCGACCGCGGCCGCCAGCACCCTCCGGATCTCGTCGTGCGCGCCCACGCTGCGGAACGTCAGTTCGGCCTCGGCGTTCGGCGGCACGACGTTGGGCGCCACACCCCCGGCAATGAACGCCACCGTGTAGTGCGTGCGGCCCAGCACGGGATCTTCCGGCCACCTCGCCTCTCGCAGGCAGACGAGCACGTCCACGAGCAGTTCGATGGCCGAGCGGCCCAGATCGGGATAGCCGGAATGGACGGCGATGCCCCTGGTCACGAGCCTCACGCGGAACACGCCGCGCGTGGCCGAACCCAGCCGGTTGTCGGTGGGCTCGCCGTTGATCAGGTAACGCGAGCGCGACGCCATGCGGTTGGCGGCGCGGGCCCCGTCGCTGCCGCGCTCCTCCCCCGCCACCACCACCAGGCCCACACGCGTCTCGCCGCGCGCGCGCAGGCGCTCCACGGCCCCCACCTGGGCAGCCAGAATCCCCTTGGCGTCGCAGGCTCCGCGCCCGAACAGCCGGCCTCCTTCGAGGCGGCTGGGGAAGAACGGCGGCACGCAGTCGATGTGGGTGGAAAAGACGACCGCGGGTTCGCCCGCGGCGGCAATGACGTTGATACGGTCGGCCGACGCCTCGAGCGGTCCGCCCCGCTCGACGTCGGATTCCGCGGCCACCAGCGGCTGTTCGAGTACGGCAAGGCCTCTCGCGCGCAGATAGGCCGCCAGCGTCCGCGCCGCCGCGCCTTCGCGGCCCGTGGTGGAATCGATGTCGATCAGCTCGCGCGCCAGCGCAACCGGATCTACCGGATCCACGCTTCGAGCTCCGTGCGCGTATCGGTCCGATCGTCGCGGTACTTCACGATGACGGGCGTCGCCAGCGACACACCCCAGTCGCGTCCAACGCCCACCGTCACTTGCCGTGCGCCCGGCACCACGACCGCCCCTTCGGGCACGACGATGGGCTGACCCGATTCGGGACGGATGATCCGGCCGTGCGGCAGGTCGTAGACGGGCGTCGACCCGGTGAGCACCGTGCCCGCCCCGATCACCGCACGCCGCTTGATCACCGCGCCCTCGTAGATGCCGGTGTTGCCGCCCACCAGCACCTCGTCTTCGATGATGACCGGCAGCGCACCGACCGGCTCGATGACGCCGCCAATCTGGGCCGCGGCGCTCACGTGCACGCGTGCGCCAACCTGCGCGCACGACCCGACGAGCGCGTGCGAATCCACGAGCGTCCCCTCCCCGACCCACGCGCCGATGTTGATGTACATCGGCGGCATGCAGATGACACCTGCCGCCACGAACGCGCCGTCGCGCACGCTCGAGCCGCCGGGGACGATGCGAATGCCCGCCCCGGTGCCGGGCCGCTTCACGGGCATAGTGTCCTTGTCGTAGAACGGCAGGCCCTCGCTCATGTCCACGAGGTCGCCGAAGCGGAAGCCGAGCAGGATGCCCTGCTTCACCCACGCGTTGACGCGCCAGCCCGTGGGCGCTCCCGCGTCGGGCTCGGCCGCGCGCACCGTGCCCGCGCCCAGCGCCTGCCGCAGCTCCGCGAACACGGCGCGAGCCTCGGCCTTGTCGGCCCCGGCTCCCGCCGCAAACAACCGTTCGATCCGTTCTTTCATGCCGTCGCGCCCACGTCAGCCCACTGCCGTCTCGACTATGCCCAGCTCGGTCAGCACGGCCAGCACCTTCTCCTTCGACGCCGGCCGCGGCGGCACCATCGGCAGCCGGTACACCTCTTCGCAGAGGCCCATGGCCGCCATGGCGAACTTCACCGGTCCGGGGTTCGACTCGATGAAGTTCACCAGCAGGAGCGGCAGCCACCGCCGGTGCAGTGCCCGCGCCGACTCGAAGTTGCCGCGTTCGGCGGCTTCCACCATCTGCACCATCTCGGCGGGAATCTCGTTCGACGCCACCGAGATGATGCCGCGGCCGCCAATCGCCATCAGCGGCAGCGTGATGGCATCGTCGCCCGACAGCACGAGGAAGTCGTCCGGCGTCGCGCGGAGGATCTCGGCCATCTGCTGGATGTTGCCGGAGGCCTCCTTCACGCCAACGATCGTGGGGAGAGTCGCCAGCCGTGCCACGGTGGCCGCGTCCATGTTGCAGCCCGTGCGGCCTGGCACATTGTAGAGCACGATGGGCAGCGGCGTCGCGTCGGCGACGGCCGAGAAGTGCTGGAAGAGGCCCTCGGGCGTGGGCTTGTTGTAGTACGGGGTCACCGAGAGCAGTCCGGTGGCACCCGCCTGCTGCATCGCGCGCGCCGCGTGCACCACCTCCGTGGTGCTGTAGCCGCCGGCGCCAGCCATGACGGGCACCTTCCCGGCCGCCACTTCCACGACCAACTCCACCACCCGCCGCCGCTCGATGTCCGACAGCGTGGGCGTCTCGCCCGTCGTGCCGCAGGGCACGAGAAAGTGGACGCCTGCGTCGATCTGCCGTCGCGCCAGCCGCCTGACGCCGGCCTCGTCCACGACCCCGCCTTGTGTGAAGGGCGTTACCAGCGCCGTGCCGACCCCGGTCCACGGAGTTCTCATGGCATCCTCCCGCACCTGTTCGCACCCACCGTACCTACTCCAACACATCCCTCATCGAGTACCACCCGCGCCTCCCAATCAGCCATCGGGCTGCCACCAGCGCACCGCGCGCGAAGACGGCGCGATCGCGAACCCTGTGCGTCAGCTCGACCGTCTCCGACGGGCCGTCGAAGCCAACCGTATGCGTGCCGGGAATGAAGCCCGCCCGGGTGGACGAGATGTCGATGGTACGGGGAAACCCCTCGCGCACCATGCCGGCCTCGAGGCTGAGCGCCGTTCCCGACGGCGCATCCTTCTTCCGATCGTGATGCGCCTCGTGGATCCACGCGCCGAAGTCGGCCTGCGGCGCGAAACGGCGGGCCGCCTCCTCCACCACCAACTCGAAGAGCGCCATGCCCAGAGAGAAATTCGATGCCGCCACCACGCCGGTATTCCTCTCGGCCACCAGGGCCCTCAGGGACGATTCGTACGCCTGCCAGCCGGTTGTGCCGATAACGGCGTTGATCCCGCGCGCCGCCAAGGCCGCCAGGTTGACGGGCACGGCCTCGGCCAGGGTGAAATCGATGGCCACGTCTGCTTCTCCGAACCGGGCATCGGCGATGGCCCCGGCCCCGCCGGCACGGCGCACGATGCCGGCGACCTCGAACCCATGCGCGGGTGCGAGCGACTCGACCAGCGCGCCCATCCGCCCGTGGCCGACGATGAGCAGCCGCATGGGCGTCACCTGACGGCGCCCGCCACCGCGCGGAGGCCCTGGCCCGGCGCGAAGAACGCTTCGTGCAGACGGCTGAGGGCCGTGGCCACGTCGGTCTCCCGAATGACGAACGTGATGTTGCGCCGGGAGGCCGCCTGCGACACCAGGTGGAGCGGCACGTCGCCCACCGCCGCCAGCACGTGCGCGGCCAGGCCGGTGTCGCGCTGCAGGCCCTCGCCGACCGCGCAGACGATCGCCATGCGATCCTCGCACGACACGTCGGCGAACCCCGACAGCTCGTCCACGATGGCCGGCAGCCGCCGCGCATCGTCCACGGTGACCGAGACGCTCACTTCGGATGTGGTGACCACGTCTACCGCGGTCTTGAAGCGCTCGAACACGGCGAACAGGCGGCTGAGAAAGCCGTGGGCCATCAGCATCCGCGTCGAGGTGATGTTGACCACCGTAACGCCTTTCTTCGAGGCCACGGCCGTGAGCAGACGCCCACCGTCGGGGCGCTCGGCCGTGATCAGCGTGCCGCGGGCGGTGGCGCAGCGCGAGTTGAGGATGCGAACCGGAATGTTGCGCGCGACCGCCGGCTGGATGGTGGCCGGGTGCAGCACCTTGGCACCGAAGTAGGCCAGCTCGGACGCTTCGCCAAACGAGAGGTGTGGCACCACGGGCGGGTCCTTGACGATGCGCGGATCGGACGTGAGCATGCCGTCCACGTCGGTCCAGACCTGGATTTCGGCCACGCCCAGACAGGCGCCGACGATGGCCGCGGAGTAGTCCGAGCCCCCGCGGCCGAGCGTGGTGGTGACGCCGTCCCGCGTCGCGCCGACAAATCCTCCCAGAACCGGAATACGTCCCGAGGCCAGCACGGGATCCACCTGCGCGACGAGCGCGGCCGTCGTCTCGGTGAACTGCGGGGCGGCGGCCTGATGCTCGCCGTCGGTGACCACGGCCAGCCGCGCGTCCACCCAGGCGGCGGGCAGGCCGTGCGAAGTGAGGGCTGCGGCCACGAGTCGGCTGCTGAGCACCTCGCCGGCAGCGGCGACGGTGTCCATCCAGCGGGGCGACACTTCACGAAGGACGGACAGGGCCAGGACGATGCGTTCCAGCTCGCCGACATCTCGAGCCATGGCTTCGCGCGTGGAGGCCCGCAGATCGTCGTCCACGATGACCTCCGACACCGTCACGTGGCGCTCGTGCAGCTCGCGCAGGCTGCTGCGGGCGCCTTCCGCGTCGCCGGCGCCCGCCTGCGCGGCCACGCCGAGCAGCCTGTCGGTGACACCCGAGAGCGCCGACACCACGACGATGGGCCCGCGGGCGTCGCCGCTCTCGCGCTGGGCTTCGGCCTGCCGTTCGGCGCGCACGATGGCCATCAGGCGCTCGATCGCAGCGCGATCGGCCACCGACGTGCCTCCGAATTTCATGACGACCATTACAGAACCTCGATCCGGGATCCGACCACCGGCCTTCGCCTTCTAATCCAGCATCCCTTCGGCGTGCATCAACTCCGCGTTCAGGATGGCCGCGCCGGCGGCGCCGCGAACCGTGTTGTGGCCCAGCGCGACCAGCCGTGTCTGCAGCACCGGGCACGGCCGCACGCGGCCCACGGCGACGGCCATGCCCGCTCCCAGGTCCGCGTCGAGACGGGGCTGCGGCCGGTTCGGCTGGTCCATCACCACGATGGCAGGCTGTGGCGCGCTCGGGAGATTCAGCTCCTGCGGCCTGCCCTTGAAGTCGCGCAACGCCGCAACGACCTCGTCGGGCGTCGGCCTGGCGCCCAGGTCCACCGACACCGTCATGGTGTGGCCGTCGATGACCGGTACGCGATTGGTATGGGCGCTGATGATCATCGGGTGCACCGCGCGGCCACCGTCCCGGCCCAGGATCTTCCGCGTCTCGCTCTCCATCTTCTCCTCTTCACCGCCGATGAACGGCACGACGTTGCCGAGGATGTCGAGCGACGGCACGCCTGGATACCCGGCGCCCGACACGGCCTGCATGGTCGATACCACGACGGCGCGGACGTCGAACGGGCAGAGCGGAGCCAGCGCCAGGGCCAGCACGATGGTGGAACAATTGGGATTGGTGACGATGGCGCCCGGCCAGCCCTTGCCGGCGCGCTGTTCGGCCACGAGGGTCAGGTGATCCGCATTCACCTCGGGAATCAGCAGCGGCACCAGCGGGTCCATGCGGAAGTTGCGCGCGTTGCTGACGACGATGTGCCCGGCGGCGGCGAACGCGCTCTCGATGTCACCCGCTACCGAGGCATCGAGGCCCGAAAACACCACCTTCGGCCCGCGGCCCGGCACGCACGGCTCGACCACGCGGCCGGCGGCATCGTCGGGCACCGGGGTGGCCAGGCGCCACGGCGCGACGCTCTTGTAGACCTTGCCTTCGGACCGCTCGCTGGCGGCCAGCCAGGTGAGGCGGAACCAGGGGTGCGCCGCCAGTCGCAAGACGAACTGCTGCCCCACTACGCCCGTGGCACCGAGCACCCCAACCTCAATCGCTCTCACACGGCCTCCTCGTACGGGCACCGACAGGCCGGCGCCCGCTCAAAACAAAAAACCCGCCAGGGCGTCTGCCGCGGCGGGTGCTGGTGGCCCTTTGGAGGCCCTCGGTGACGGCGCCCACGCTAGGGCGCGAACCGGAGTTCGGCAATTCCCGACGCGGAGCAAGCCCGCTTTCGAGCGGTGCGCTTTCGCATCCGGGTCATCATCAGGGCGGGAGTATAGCACGTAGGCTTCGCGAAGCCGCGGCCCACGGGGCCAACGGTTCCCGACCGGTTCGACAGTGCGGGTACCGGCGGGCTGGGCCGGCCACTGCTGATGACGACGGGTAGGAGTGCAGTCAGATTGGCTCATCGAACGCCTTGGCGATATTCTTCGCAAGCATTTCGAAAGAATAAGATCGTAAGGCCACGTTGCGCATCCATGCGACGGGCCGCGACGAGACAAACATCTGACGGGCGAGTTTGCGGGAGTCGCTCTGCATTCGCTCAACCCGCGGCTTCCGGCGTTTCACATAGAGGCGGAGCACATCCCAGAGTCGCCAGAAGTACATCTCGGCTTCGTCCTCGGGCAGTTCGTCCAGCAGGCCGTTCACATGCTCTCCAGTGCGGTCGAGACACTACCGGCGATCACGTCACAGTTCCGGAGCTACAATGGCTGGCATGAGCCGAACCGCCAAGGTCGTCACCTGGAACGGCAAGGACGTTCCGACCGAGCTGCGCGAGCTTCCTGCCGGCCGCTACGTGGTCGAACCCGTTGACGATGAGGCGCCCGCCCTGACGCCTGACGAAGAAGCCGGCATCGAGGCTGCGCTTGAGTCGTACCGCCAAGGTCGAGTCGTCGACGCGAAGCGCGCTCGCGAGATCGTCGACGCAGCTCTCGGGCGTTGAAGGTCACCAACACCGAGGAAGCGGTCGCCGACATCGTCGAGGCCGTCAGCTATCTCAACCAACGGAATCCAACCGCCGCCGCGAACCTCGACGCGGAGATCGCCCGCTGCATCGACCGCCTCGCAGACCGAGAGTTTGATGGGCCACTCTCGTGGCTTCGCTCGGGTGCGGTCGTGCGGAGTTGGGGCGTGCCGCCGTTCCGGATCTACTATCAGCGGCATCCCGACGAGTTGCCGATCGTCCGCGTCTATCATCAAGCGTGCCGACCCATCACGCGGTAGCGCCCTTGGGCAACGGACGTCGCTCTCTCGACACTCGGGAGTCTCGGCTGGAAGTCCATCGGCGAGGGATGGCCGGCCGGCCAGTGGGGCTGCTACGACGCGACCAAGCCGATGTTGTTGAAGTGGGACACGGCCTGGCGGGCGCTGCGTGATGCCGCCGGCCTGTACGGGCTCCGGTTCTACGACTTGCGCCACACCATCATCATGGAGTTGGCCGAGGTGGGTGTCGCCGATCACGTGCTCGAATCGATCAGCGGCCACCTGTCGCGGCGTATGCTGGAGCACTACTCGCACGTCCGGATCGACGCGAAGCGTCAGGCGCTGGACGCCGCTCGACGCGGCGAAGCGGGACACGGCAATGCGGGTAGCGGCAATGGGAAAGTGGCACACGCAGCCGCAATCGAGACGGTTGTGGAGGTGTCCGACGGGATCCGTCCCGGTTCTTGTGGAAATTGAAAATGGCGTAACCTCCTGCTGAGTTCCAAACCAGCAGTGCACCGCCGCCAAGCGGTGTGGAGGATTACGCCATGCAGGACAGTAGCACAGCCCTCACAGCCGTTCTTCAGTTCCGTCAGGATCTCCAAGCCAGGCTCCGTGACGGGGTCCGTCGCGCCATCGAAACCGTCCTCGACGAGGAGTTGGTGGCGGCGTTGGGCGCCGACGACCATGTCCGCACGCCGATGCGGCGCGGCTATCGGCACGGGACGACCGAGCGCACGCTGACGGAGGGCACCCGCGCGATCACCGTTCCCCGCGCGCGCCTGCGGACCCCCACCGGCGGCGTGCAGGAGTGTCAGAGCACCGTGGTGCCCCGCTATGCGCGGCGCACCCGCGAGGTCGATGACGCCTTGTTGGGCTGCTATTTCGGCGGTGTCAACAGCCGGCGCATTCGCACCGTCCTGAAACCGCTGTTCGGGGAGGCGCACTTCTCGAAGAGCGCCGTGTCTCGCGTCGTCGCTCGCGTGAAGGAGCACTTCACGACGTGGCAGCAGCGGCCGTTGAGCGACGAGCGCTACGCCGTGCTGTTCCTCGACGCGCTGCATCTGAAGGTTCGCCTGGCGGGCCGCGTGATCAGCGTGCCGGTGCTGGCGGCCCTCGGTGTGACGGAGAGCGGGCAGAAACAGCTGGTGGCGTTACAGCTGGCGGTGGCGGAAGCGACCGCGTCCTGGGGCGGCTTACTGGCTGACCTCCAGGGCCGCGGCCTGCCCGCGCCGCTGCTCGTGATCACCGACGGCCACGCGGGGCTCAAGAAGGCGCTCGAGGCGTGGCCGACGGTGCAGGTGCAGCGCTGCACGACGCACAAGGGGCGGAACCTGGAGGACGCGTGTCCCGTTCATGCGCGGCCGGAGCTGCGACGCGACTATCACCGCATCATCTCCGCCGCCGATGGCCTCGCCGCGCGGGCAGCCTACGACGCGTGCCTGAAGAAATGGACGTCACTGTGCGCGCCGGTGGCGCGGTCGCTGGAGGAAGCCGGCCTCGACCTGCTCACGTTCTACCGCTTCCCCAAGGCCATGTGGAAGTCGCTCCGTACCACGAACGCCTTGGAGAATCTCAACCGCGAATTCCGACGCCGCACGAAGACCCAAGCGTCGTTCAGCACCGAGGCCTCGGCCCTCACCGTGCTCTTCGGCCTCGTCGCCGTGGGGCAGATCGTGTTCCGCAAGATCGACGGACACCACGAGCTTGCCGCGTGTCTCGTGAAGGAGCAGTGGTGTCAGGCCGCGTAAGGAGGTAGAGTCAGCCGTCGTTCCGCAGGAGCGTTGCGCCAGAACGCTTTACTACAAGACTCGGGACGGATCCGTCCGACGACCTTACGTCACAGTCACGTCACAGCTTCAGTTTGCTTTTGCAGGGCTCCACGCCCTCCGGTACACTGTTGATTCCAAAATGGAGAGATGTCCGAGTGGTTGAAGGAGCACGCTTGGAAATCCACCTGGCCGTGCGCGACGGTGTGCTCT
>Ga0209476_10000478_pt1 | contig 27107 bp, 31 predicted proteins | sample KloWWTrecipitate_FD_187179 | JGI IMG/M metagenome (GOLD analysis project Ga0209476, IMG submission 187179) | Active sludge microbial communities from Klosterneuburg, Austria, studying microevolution and ecology of nitrifiers - Klosterneuburg... | ecosystem: Engineered > WWTP > Aerobic digester... | reverse complement strand
CCGCCGGGGCAGCGTACCCGGCGGCTGCGGATTCAGATGAGGATGCCTTCGGCCAAGAGGTCGGCGATCTCATCCATGTTCAGGCCGATGATGCGCTCGCAGACATCCATGGTGTGCTCGCCAAGCAGCGGTGCGGGGCCGCTGACGCGCCCGGGCGTCTCGCTGAGGACGAAGGCGGGGCCGTCGTGCGCTTCACGGCCCGCTTCCGGGTGTTCGACGTACTGGTAGTACCCGCGAGCGCGCATGTGCTCGTCGCGGTCCAGGAGGTCCTGGGCGTTCTGGACGACACCGGCGGGGACGGCCGCGGCCTGGAGTGCTGCGCAGGCATCCTCGGCCTTCATGGGTTTCGTCCAGGAGTTCACCAGGGCTTCGAGCTCATCCTCGTTGGCCTTCCGGGCGGCGAAGCTGGCGAACTTCGGGTCGGCGGAGGCCTCGGGATGGCGAAGCGCGGCGGCTGCCCGCTGCCATTCCGCGTCATCGCGGCAGGCGATGACCACCCAACGGTCGGTCGAGCCAACGACGGCCGGGTCATCGACGCAACGGAAGACGCCGTGGGGAGCGGCGTTCGGGTTGCGGTTGCCGGTCCGGGTCGGGTTCGTGCCGTTGACCAGGTACTCCACCACGGCGGTGCCTAGGGTGTTCACCACCGACTCAACCTGCGGGAGCTCGATGCACTGGCCCCGGCCGGTCCGGTTGCGGTGGCGCAGGGCGGTCAGGATGGCGGCGACGGTGTGGCCCGGGTTGATGACGTAGTCCGGGTAGTTGGTGCCCACCCCGAACGGCGGCCGGTTGGGGAAACCAGACATCTCACTGATGCCCGTGATCGGCGTGAGGACCGCCCCGAAGCCCAGGTAGTCGCGGTGGGGGCCTTCCATGCCCTGCATCGGCGCGTAGGCGGCGATGATGCGGGGGTTCACGCTGGCGAGCTGGTGATAGTGGAGATTCCACTTGTCGATCACCCGGGGGGTGAAGTTCGTGAGGAAGACATCGCACTTCTCGATGAGCCGGTAGCCGATCTCCTGGCCCTTCTCAGTGTTGAGGTTGAGCTGGAGCGAGAGTTTCCCGGTGTTGAAGTTGTTGAAGTAGCCCGAGACGTTGTAGCCGCCCTTGAACGAACCGTCCGGGTTCATTGCGAAGGGGTGGACCCGCCGGAGCGAATCGAGCTTGGTCTCGGATTCGACGCGGATGACTTCTGCGCCGAAGGTGGAAAGCGTGTTCCCGGCGATTGGACCGGCGCCGAACCAGGAGAAGTCGGCGACACGGAGCCCTTCAAGAGGCCGTTTTGTCATGGAATCCCTCCTATCCGAGCGCGCCGAGGACGGCGGCGGTGTGTTCGCCAAGGCGAGGCGGCCGGGAGACGGACGGGGGAGTCTCCGAGAACCGGTACGGGGCGCCGGGGAACTCCACCGGCCCGCCGGCAGGCGCCTCGGCCCACGGGACGTACCACCCGCGTTCTCGCAACTGGCGGTTTTCGGCCAAATTCTGCGGGGTGGAGACGATCCCCACCAGGAGCCGCCGGCGCTGTCCTTCTTCGTAGGCATAGGTGCTGGTCAGGCTGGCGAAGAAGTCACGGATGACCTCGTTGATGTGGGGCAGGAGCGGCATCACGCGCGCGGCCTCTGCAGGGTTGCTCATGAGCTGGGTGAGCCAGCCCATGTTGATCGAGGGCACCACGGATGCGTACGGCTCGTCGGTCAGGTCGGCAGCCTTACCCTCGTCCCGCATCCAGTCGACGAGGTCGGGCAAATCGCCGCCGGCGGGCGCAAGCACGAAAAGGCGGATGTACCCGTCCTGCGTCTTCAGTGTGGCGTTGCCGGGGATTGCGAGTGGCAGGGCGCCGAATTCACCGGTACGGAACTGGTTCTTTTTCTGGAAGTCCCAGGTCTGCATCGCCGTCTCCTGGGACATCGAAAGCGATTCCTGGGCGGAGACATCGACCGACTGCCCCGTGCCCGTCGCCTCGGCATGGAGGAGCGCCATGAGCGTTCCCTGGACAGCCTGGATGCTCGCCGAGACGTCTGCCTGGTGGCCATAGATCATGTTTGGCGGGTCGGCCATTTCGCCGGCGAGGGTCATGATCCCGCCCATCGCCTGGCCGACGATATCGCTGTACGCCCACCCGGCATGGGGGCCGGTCTGGCCGAAGCCCGTGACGGAGGTGTAGACCAGCGATGGGCTGGCGGTGCGAAGGTCCTGGTAGCCGAGGCCCCAGGTGGCCATTGTGCCCACCGGGTTGTCCTCGATAACGATCTGCGCGGAGAGGGCGAGCTTGCGGGCCGCTGCGCGACCTTCCGCGGTGGCCAGGTCAAGGACGACCGACTTCTTCGAGGTGTTGTGGACCCAGAAGGCCAGGCTGGCATCGGGGTCGCCTTCCAGCCCCGCGACGAACGGGGCCGAGTGGCGCTGACGCCCTCCCCCGGGCGGTTCCACCTTGATGACCTCGGCGCCGAGGTCGGCGAGAAGCTTGCCACAGTAGGAGCCGATCTCGTCAGTGAATTCGACGACGCGGACTCCGGCGAGCGCGTTTTCGGTCATGCATCAGTCTCCGGCGATGGCGGTAACGCGGGCCTGGAGGCCGCCACCGATGATTGCGGCAGCCTCGGCCACCATGTCGTGAAGGATGTCGGCGGCGGGGCGGGCACGGGTGAGCATGCCGGAGGCCTGTCCAGCGGCGTTCATCAGCAGGTCTTCGCGCCCGGCCTTGCGCACGGAATAGACGAGGTCCTGGATGAGGAGCCCCTGGAGGCCCATGGGCAGGGCCTGGATACCGGAGGCCTCCCAGGCCTCGATCAGCGGGTTAGTGATGTTGCGCATCGTCTTGCCGCTGTACAGGCGTGTTACGCGGGTATCCTCATCTCCGGCCGCCAGGACGCGCTGCTTCTGCGTCTCGGGCTGGTTCGCCTCATCGGCGACGAGGAAGGCCGTCCCGCACCAGACACCAACAGCGCCCAGGGCCAGCGCGGCGGCGATGCCCCGGCCGTCCGCGATTCCGCCTGCAGCAACGACCGGTGTCGGCGCTACCGCATCAACAACCTGGGGGACGAGCGCGAAGGTCGCGACCCGGCCGGTGTGGCCACCGGCCTCGGTGCCCTGGGCGACCACGATGTCGGCTCCCGAAGCGGCCACGCGCTTCGCGTTCTTCACGTTACCGACGAGGCAGAGGACCTTCGTCCCGTTGGCCTTGAGGCGGTCCATCCAAGGAGCGGGGCTGCCAAGGCCGCTCGCGAACACGGGGATCTTCTCTTCGATGACGACTTCCATCTGCTCATCGGACATGCCGCCCGAACGCCGCGGGGCCTGGCCGAGGCGGGGGTCGAGGGGCGCCTCCTCCCAGGCGATGCCAAGCCCTTCGGCGAGCTTGCGGAGCCCGGCGCGGGTTTCGGCGGGGACGAGTTCGCGCGGGTCACGCGGTAGTTCGCCGCCGGCGGCCCCGCCCATGAAGTTCGATGGCAGGAGCAGGTCGACGCCGAAGGGCCGATCGGTGCGGGAGCGGACGTCGTTGATTTCCTGACGCAGACGTTCGGCACTGAAGCCGGCTCCACCAATGACGCCAAGCCCTCCAGCATTCGAAACGGCGGCGACCAGGGGGGCGGTAGCGACCGAGCCGCTGATGCCGCCGGCGACCGGACCCATGCCAGCGAGGATGACGGGATATTCAATGCCGAGCATGTCGCAGAGTGCTGTCCGCAAGACGGGACGCGCCATGGCAGTTCTCCTTGGGGGATGGGGCCGAGTATACGGGAGAGCGAGGCGCGCGTGAGGGTCACCTGGCGAGTAGACCCGCCGTCGCGCGGGGGCGACACTGGTGGTGTGCAGATGCCGATTTCGCCGTTTGTCCTCGCCGGGCGCATTCTCGCCATCCTCGGGATGGCGTTCACGGCCGCCAGCGCCATCCTCCTGGTGCTGATCCCGGAGTGGCTCTGGGCGCTTGGGGCGGTGGCCGCGTTTCTACCGTTCTTCGGATTAATCGTGCTGGTTGAGCGGTACCAGGCGCGTCACGGGTGGATTGGCCCACAGGTCCATGTGGAAAAACCGGGCGATTAGGTACGCGGCGGTCGCCACGGCTGCCATCGCGCTGACGGGCTGTTCCGATGCGAGCGAGAGCGGCGATGCGGCGCTGGACCGCTTCCTCTGCGAAGAGAGCGATCTCGGCGGAGCATTCCTGGGGCTGGCCTCGGGCTCGTTCTCGCAGACTGACCTCGGTGGCCTCGGGCGAGACCCCGAGGCCCGCAAGCTGGAGTACCGCGAGGCGGGGATGCAGCGCGGCCGCTTCATCTTCTGGAAGGAAAGACTCCCGCGACCGCCATTCGACCCCCCGGTCAACGTCGTGTGCCAGGTGCTCGTCTTCGAAACCGATGCGCAGGCGGCCGCCTGGGTGGCGGGGCTGGATGCGGACTCGGCTGACCTGGCCGCCTCCGGGATCATCTGGCTGCCGGATGGCGAACGGCTGACAGAGGAAGCCGCACCCATCGCCGGGACACGCAGCTTCCGCATCGCCGCGCAGGAAGGCCCCGCCCGGGCCACGCTGTTCGCCACCTACGTGGCGGAGGGTAGTGTTGTCTGGAGCGTATTCGCCGGAGACCGCGACGGGACAGTCACCCGCGAATACGTCGAGAGCATCATCCAGCGGAAGCGCGAGCGGCTGACGGGAAAATAGACGGGCGCCGCATTGAGCGGCGCCCGTTGTTTCACAGTGTGGGACTGTCCGGCCTGCGGATAGCTGGGAATCGCGCTACTTGGCCTTCTCAGTGATCTCGATGCCGGTGATGACGACCGCTTCGGCGGGCTTGTCACCGGCCCCGGTCTTCACCTTGCCGATGGCATCGACGACTTCCGTGCCGCTGACCACCTTGCCAAAGGGGTAGTACTTGTTGGCGGTCGGGTTGTCGTAATCGAGTGACGGGTTGTCCTTCAGGTTGATGAAGAACTGGCTGCCGAAGACTGACTGGCCGCCAACCTTGGCCATCGACACCGTGTACTTGAGGTTGCGCTCTTCATTGGGCTCATCGGCGGTCTGGTAGCCGGGTCCGCCACCCCCGGTGGCGGTCGGGTCACCGGCCTGGATGATGAAGCCATCGATGACGCGGTGGAACGTGACCGTGTCGAAGAAGCCTTCTTGGGCGAGGAACGCGAAACTGTTGACAGTGTTGGGGGCCTTGTCGGCGTAGAGCTCGATGACGAAGTCGCCCTTGTTGGTCTTGACGGTCGCGGTGTACGTCTTGGTCGTCGCGTCGATGACCGTCTCGGCCTTCTCGAAGGTCTTGGCCGCGGGCGTGGTACTCGCCGTCGCTGAGGCGTCTGCCGTGACCGAGGCCGCGGGCGTGGGCGTCGGAAGGTCATCGGGGTCGCCATCGTCGTTCCCGCCAGCCGTGGTCAGGAGGGCCCCGACGACCATGAGGACGGCGACAACCACGCCGATGATCGCGAAGAACTTTACGTTGCTGAGCAAGTTCATCGGGAAGCCGGGCTTGTAGATGTCGCTGGTGGTGGTACCGCCGAGCTGGTAGTTCTTGCGGCGAGAAGGCTCTTGCCGCAGGTGCTGCAGCTCGCGTCGTTTGCGCTTGGCCACGGGTGAAACCTCGTATCGACAGAGACGCTCAAAAGGCGTGGTGTTCAGCAGTATACGAACGGCCCGCGCAGCGTCCAAACGGGACGAAAAGGGAGGGGAAGGGTTAGCCCTCCGTGAAGCCAAGCCGGGCGAGTTCCTCGCGGGCAACATCGCGGTCGTCCCAGGGGCGGGATTCGGCGCCGTAGACCATCGATTTCTCATGGCCCTTCCCGGCAATCAGGACGGTGTCGCCGGGGACTGCCCGCCGGAATGCCTCGGCGATGGCCTCGCGCCGGTCCTCGATCTCGAGGAAATCCCGCCCGCGCTGCCGGCCCGCGCTTTCGGCGTGGCGCCCGATCTCGCCGACGATGGCGGCCGGCTCCTCGGAGCGCGGGTCCTCGCTGGTGAAGATGGCGAAGTCCGCGCCCTCCGCCGCTGCGCGCCCGACCCCGAACCTGCGGCCGGGGTCGCGTTCGCCGGCCGCGCCAACGACGATGATGAGCTTGCCTGTGCAAACCTCCCGCAGGACGGAGAGCACTTTGCGGACGGCATCACCGGTGTGGGCGTAATCCACCACAACCTCGAAAGGCTGGCCCGCCACGATGCGCTCCATGCGGCCCGGGACGCCGCGGCACGCGGCCAGTCCCCGGGCAATGTCGCCGACCTCCATCCCGCAGGCGATACCGGCGCTGGCCGCGGTGAGTGCGTTCATGACGTTGAAGATCGCCGGCAGCTGGATGGAGGCAGGGTTCGTCCCCCGCGGGGTCATCAACTGGAAGTCCGTGCCATCCGGGCGGAGCACGAGCACCCGCGCGGAGACCATGGCCTCGCGGCTTTCGAGCCCGTACGTGAGCCCGCGGGCGTGGCTTCGATCGAGCATGTAGTTCGCGGAGGGGTCATCAATGTTGACGATGGCCGTCTTTGCGATGCTCTTCGGGGCCGCCGTGTCCAGCGCCTCGAAGAGCAGCCCCTTCGCCTCGCGGTAGGCTTCGAATGTCCGGTGGAAGTCGAGGTGGTCGCCGGTGATGTTGGTGAACGCGGCGATGTCGTACTCGACGTGGTCCAGGCGGTTCAGGGCGAGGCCGTGGCTGGTCGATTCGACGATGGCGTACTGGCAGCCCACATCGGCCATGCGGCGAAGGAGACGCTGAACCTCCGGGGCCTCAGGCGTAGTCATGCGGTCGGTCACCTTGCCCGATTCACCCGGTAAGTAGGTATCGACGGTGCCCAGGCGGCCCACGGCGGAGCCGGAGGCCTCGAGGACGGAGGTCAGGATGTGCGAGGTCGTGGTCTTGCCATCGGTGCCGGTGATGCCGATGACCGTCATCTCGCGTCCGGGGTGGCCGAAGAACCATGCGGCTGCGCTGGCGAGCGCGGGCCGGGTGGCGGGTACCTCGATGAGCGCGAGATCGCCGGGGGTTCCGGGTGGAACGGCGTGCCCACGCTCCACCACCGCTGCCGCAGCCCCCGCTCCCGCCACCTGGGGCAAGAAGGTGTGCCCATCGACGGTGAAGCCGGGGATCGCGACGAACAGGGACCCGGCGGTGACCCGGCGTGAGTCGTGCTCGACACCGGACACGGCACTCGCGGGCTCGCCGCGTACCAGGCGGGCGCCGGGCAACTCCTGGAGGAGAGCGGCGAGGGTGCGGGGTTGGGGCTCGGTCATGCGCCAATCCTAGGACGGCCGGCGCTCACTGTCCCTGCCCGGCCGGCCGGCCAACCTGCACGCGCCGCTTCCGGACTCTGCCCGTGGTCTTGAACCCGCGCAGGTCATCACCGACACCGCCGATGAAGAACTCGACGTGGCCGCACGCCCCGCAGGCGAACATGTCTAACTCTTCGCGGTTCTGGAAGAGCTCGAAAACGTCGCCGAAAGCTCCGGGGCGTGCGCCTTCGTGGAATTTGCGGACACCGAGGAAGTAGAGCGGCCGGGCGCAGCGCAGACAGTCGATGGGTGTTTGCACGAGATCGGCCACAGTCCGCCTCCCTGCCTGGTCAGAGTGCCTGCATGATATCCAGGAAATTGCCGAGCATGCGCGCTGTGGCTCCCCAGATCACGTCATCGCCGAACTGGTACGACTGGAACGTGTATTCTCGGCCGTTGATCACGCGCCGATCGGGGATGTGGTTGCGAGGATCGCGCAGGTGGTCCAGGGGCACCTCGAGCAGGTAGGCAACCTCGTGCGAGCTGAAGCGCCACTCATACGGGTAGCGGTCGAGCCAGGCGACATAGGGCGTCACCAAGTAATTCGAGACAGTGACCATGTCATCGAGTTGTCCCAGCACGTCGATGTGGGTGGGGTCGACGCCGATCTCCTCGTGGGTTTCGCGGAGTGCCGTGTGGAGCACCGAGGCGTCCTCGGGGTCCATAGCGCCACCGGGGAACGAGATCTGTCCCTTGTGGTCTCTGACACTTTCTGTGCGCTTCTGGAAGATGACGTGGGGACCGGACGGGCGTTCGTGCAACAGGAGTAAGACGCCAGCTGGCGGCGGCGCGGGATCGGGCTGCTGCGTCTGGGGTTCGTAGGCCTCCAGCAGGCGTCGAAGGTCATCCCTCATAGCATCTTGGCCTGGAAATCGCGCCTCCTTGTCGATTCTACCAGTTCGGCCCAGATCCGCTCGTCCATCGCGTGCCCCTCGGGGGTGTCGAGTTGCTCGACTGCGGCATGAAGGGCGATCAGCCCGGCGCGCAGCGCATCATTCTCGGCGAGGAGCGACGATACCCGGATGTCCGCGGGCGCCGGCGTGGCGAGTGCTGCGGAGACCGCGGCGTGGGCCTCATCCCGGGTGAGTGGCAAGCCATCGGTGAGGATGCCCCGGATGATCGCGCTCTCCACCGAAAGCCGGTTGGCAGCCCGGTCGGACTCCTCCGCCAGCATCATCGCGAGTGCTCCGGCGATACCGACAGTCTGTTGGCCGAACGGTGTGCGGATCTCCGGCATGACGTTGGAGAGCAGGTTGACGGCGATGCCCTGCAGGACACGCCCGGCGTCTGGTCTCATGCGAGCCTCCCAACGGTCCGCAGGAAGAACTGATCCTGCGCATTAATGAGGTTGTAGGACACGAGCGCGAGGATGAGCTCGTTAGTGCGCCCTTCCTGGAATGAACGCGCCCCCGTGAGCCAGATGCCCTGCGCCTTCACCTGGCTGAACACTTCCCACCAGTGGAGCGCCGCACGGTCGCAGTGCAGGCCAGTGGCGCGTTCCCAGATCTCGATCGCGGTCTCGCGTTCGACGATGCCGCCCGGGCGCCCATCCTTGCCCCAGTGCCACGCCTGGTTGAACGACCACGCCACGTCCTCGATCGGGTCACCAATGTGGGCCATCTCCCAGTCGACGATGGCGTGGATGGAGCCATCGGCCTGGTAGAGGAAGTTGCCGACGCGGTAGTCGCCGTGGACAACAGCGAGCCGCGGAGCGGGCGGGGGCGGGTTGGCGCGGAGCCAGCGGATCGCGGCACGGATGATCGGCTGGGGGCTGAGCTCCTGCGCGTTAATGACCCCTTCCCAGTGGTCGAGTTCCTGGCGCCAGGCGGTATCGGCAGTGGGCACCTTCGAAACGCGCTCGGCGGGCGTGCCGCGCCAGTCAAATGTGGAGATGGCGGCGAGTATTTCATACATGTTCCGCGCAATCTCCGGCTGCACCTGCTGGTAGGGCGGCGCGAGAATGACGCGGGTCCCGGATTCGCACCCGAGTATCCGGTCCATGATAAAGAAGGGGCCACCGATGATGCTGGCATCTGGTTCGAGCCAGCGCATCCCGGGGACGGGGACGCGGGTGCCGGCGAAGGCGGAATAGAAGGCGTATTCGACTTCGCGGTCTGTCTCCAGAAGGCTCGCCGGGGGGTCCTTCCGCACGACAAACGATTCTGATTTCGATCCCCCCGCCTCGTCCCAGGTGGCATCGAACATCCACGTCTCGCGCGAGGCGCCGCCGGGGATGCGGAAAAGGTTGCTCACCTGGACTGATGGGGCCGGGAGTTTGGCTTCGAGGTAACGGGCTAACTGCGCTTCCATGGGGCTCGAATCGTGTCGCCGCATCCGGGGCATGTCAATGATCGCCGGCAGGCGCCGCCGAGTGCCGCACCTTCCGGGGGTGATCCTGATCATCACGCCCTGGCCCCGGGACGCTGTCCGAAACCGCTACAGCGTGCCCTTGGTGCTGGGGATATCACTACCGCGGCGCGGGTCCACCCGGACGGCCGCATCGAGCGCGCGCGCCAGCGCCTTGAACGCCGCCTCGATCTTGTGGTGGTCGTTCACACCCGCCAGGACCGCAACGTGCAGGTTGAGCTTCGCCGCGAAGGCGAACGATTCAAGGAAGTGGTTGAACAGGTCGGGAGGCAGACCACCCACTTCGCGCCCGAGCAGGCGGAGGTCCAGGACGGCGTAGGGCCGCCCGCTGAGGTCAACGGCGGCGCGCGCCAGCGCTTCATCGAGCGGCATGTACGCGGACCCGGCCCGGACGAGGCCCGCCTTGTCCCCCACGGCCTGGGCGAAGGCCTCGCCGAGGGCGATGCCGATGTCCTCGACGGTGTGGTGCTCATCGATCCAGAGGTCACCCGTGCAGCGGACTTCGAGGTCGAAGACGCCGTGTTTGGCGATGTGGCTGAGCATGTGGTCGAGGAAGCCGACCCCCGTTTCGGTGACGAACTTGCCGCTGCCGTCGAGGTTGAGCGTCAGGTCGATGCTGGTCTCGGCGGTGCGGCGCGAAACGGTGGCGATGCGAGCAGTCATGTGAGAGTTATCGCGTATACGGGCCATTGGGTCGAATCGAGCGGGGCGAGGCTGGAGCCGGGGTAACGTGCGTTGCTTGGAACCGCGACCGGAAAGGGAGCGGATCCAGCCGTTACAGCGCTCGCAGGGCGGCCATCAGCGCATCGGTGTCTTCCGGCCGGCCGGCGCTGATGCGGATGTAATTCGCCAGGTCGGGCCGGTCGTAATGACGCACGAGCACGCCTTTGCTCCGCAGTGCCGCGGCGATATCCTTCGCGGGGCGGCCTTCGACGGCGAACAGGACAAAGTTGGCCTGCGAGGGCAGCGGCTTGAGCCAGCCGAGCCCGGAACAGAGCTGCGACATCCGGTCGCGTTCGGCGACGATGCAGGCGAGCGTTTCGGAGATCTCGGGCCAGTGCGCAAGAGCAGCGCGGGCGCCGGCATCGGCGGCGACGTTGACGTTGTACGGCTGCTTGATCGCCATCATGTGGCTGGCGAGCTCCGGGTGGCTCACTGAGTACCCAACGCGAAGGCCGGCCAGCCCGGCCCATTTGCTGAACGTCCGCAGGACGACCAGGTTGGGGTGGCTGGCGATGAGCGGCACAACCGACTGGCCGCCGAACTCCACGTAGGCCTCATCGACGACGATGAGCGCCTCGAGCGCGAGCAGTGCCTCGAGTTCCGCGAGGTTCACCGGGTTGCCGGTCGGGTTGTTCGGCGAGGTCAGGAAGACGATGCCGGCGCCATCGTGGACCGCATGGCGGAGCGCGACCACGTCGAGGTCGAAGTTGGGCCGCCGAGGCACCTCGACGGGCGTTGCGCGGGAGATTCTCGCGAGGAAGCGGTACATGCCGAACGTCGGTGTGGCAATGGCCACAGCCGTCGGCATAACCAGGCGGATGATGATATCGATGAGGTCATCGGCGCCCGTGCCTGCCACGACGCACTCCGGAGCGGTGCCCACGAAGTTGGCGATGGCATCGCGCAGCGCCGCCTGACCCGGGTCCGGGTAGATGTGGAAGGGCGCCTGTTGGATTGCGGCGAGGACATCCGGGTGCGGGCCGTAGAGGTTCTCGTTGGCGTCGAGCTTGACCAGCCGTTCGACGGGAAGGCCGATTTCCGCCGCGAGTACATCCAGCGGTTTCACCGGGACATACTCCTCGAGGTCGTCGAGGTCCGGGCGCAGTAGGCGGCGGAGGTCCACGGCTAGCGTCCCTGGAGCCGCCGCTCGACCGCGTGAGCGTGGCCGGTGAGGCCCTCGGCGCGGGCGATGATCGCGGCGTAGTGGTTCAGCTCTTCCATGTCGTCTTCGGGGAGGTTGACCACGGCCATGCGCTTCAGAAAGTCGCCGACACCGAGCGGGCCGCTCCAGCGGGCGGCGCCGCCGGTCGGCATGGTGTGACTGGGGCCGGCCGTGTAATCACCGACAGCCTCGGGCGAGGCCTCGCCGAGGAACAGGCCACCGGCGTTGCGGACCTTCATCGCATAGGCGGTCGGGTTCTCGACGCAGAGGCAGAGGTGCTCGGGGGCGTAGTAGTTGGCGAGCTCGATCGCGTGGTCTATGTCGTTCACCAGGATGCAGCCACCGCGGTTGTCGAGCGCGGCCCGGGCGATCTTCGCGCGTTCGAGGTCGCGCAGCTGGCGCTCAATACAGCGGGCCACCTCATCCGCAAGGTGATGCGACGGCGTGAGCAGGATCGGGCTGGCGAGCGCATCGTGTTCGGCCTGGGCGATGAGGTCGGCCGCGACGAACTCCGGGTTCGCGGATTCATCGGCGATGATCACGGTCTCGGTCGGGCCGTAGACGCTATCAATGCCGACATCGCCGAACACCTGCTTTTTGGCGATGGTGACGAAGAGCCCGCCGGGGCCGGCGATCTTGTCGACCCGCGGGATGCTCTCGGTGCCGTAGGCAAAGGCCGCGACACCCTGGGCGCCACCGGCCTTAAACACGCCATCGACGCCGGCGATGTCGGCGGCGACGAGCTTGACCGGGGGCACGGTGCCGTCGGGCAGGACGGGGCTGGCGAGGTAGACTTCATCAACGCCAGCGACGCGGGCGGGGATGGCGCACATCAGCACGGTGCTGGGGAGCGGCGCCCGCGTGCCAGGTACATAGATCGCCGCTTTCTGGAGCGGGCGGGTCATCTGACCGAGGCCGTTCTGCTGGAAGTCGAGCATTGCGCCGCGGAGCTGCGCCTCGTGATAGCGGCGGACCCGGTCGGCGGAGAACTTGAGCGCTTCGATGAGCTCTGCATCCAGGGTGTTGTAGGCGGCGGCCACTTCATCCTGGCTCACGCGGAGGTCACCGACGGTGGCCCCATCAAGCTTGGAGTTGTAGTACCGGACCGCATTGTCGCCATCGTCGCGGACGTCGCGGATGATGCGCCGCACCACCTCGTCGGGGCTGATCTCCTGGCCGAAGGTCCGGAAGGTCGTCTCGCGGATCTCCATGGGGAGCTCATCTGCCTCGAGCGGGCGGCGGGAAAGCAAGAGCTGCCTGCCCTCTTCGGCGTTGCGGATTATCCGCATCCCAGGTACCTCTCTATCGCATCGCGCGCGGCAGCGGTGGAGCGCTGCACAAACGCATCGACCTCGGCGCTCGTGATGTGGGAGATTGTCTCATCCAGCAGTTCGGGAAGCGAATCAAGGAACGAGCTGAGAGACTCGCCTTCTTCCAGCCCCGAGTAGCGAAGATGGTTGGCGATCATGCTGCGAGCGCGGTCCCAATCCATGCCGCGGGCGGCCATGTCGATGGAGACCTGACGCCAGCGGTCGAGCGTCTCGGAGTCGAGGAACCCGGCATCGATGCCCTCGACGGTGCACCCGAGCGCACCGCAGATCGTCCGCTTGAGTTCGGGGTCAGCGCCGTACTGCCGGTCGAGGTCGAACTGTAGGAGCCGGTCCATCACGTTGGCCCGCATCATCCCGCCAAGCTCATCGTGGCGGGCAAAGTGGCGGCGGTAGACATGCGTTATGTACTGCTCATCCATCACCAGGTGGCTGATGTACCCGGCCGCCCATGCCCGCGTCTCTGAGTTCAGGTTCTCGGGTTGCGCGAGCTTGCCGTACAGGCGGAGGAACGCCTCGACCGAGTCCTGGTGGTTGTGTTCGTTCAGGTCGAAGAAGTGAGTGCTGAAGCGGTCCTGGCGGGTTATCACGCGGATATCGGGGCTGGTCGCGCCGAGCAGGTAGTGGCCGGAGTCCGCGGGGATGGAATCGTGGCAGAGATCGAGGGCGATCTGCCGTGCCAGCACCATGTGGAGGGTGATCGGGGGCATGTACCGATCCTACGACAGGCGGCGGGTCCGGTGGGCTAGGGTTCGATCGCGTAGCCGCCCACGACGGGCCCTTCCGCACCACCCCAGGCGATCAGGGAGATTGTCTCGGCGTCGCAGAACGTGCCGTTGAGCATGTCGGGTTCCAACGCAACCTCCACGGACCTTCCGTCCGCGAGCCAGGGCGGGGTGACCTTCACCAGCGGGGGACGCCCCGGAATGCCGATGGTGTGTTGTAGACCGCGCACTCCGGCCGCAATCCAGACCTCGGCGTGCGGCGCGTCGCCAGACTTCGTGTCCGGAGTCTCCAACAGCCTGAGGGTCAGAGTCGCGGGGCATTCCCCGCGTGCCGGTGAAACCGTCACGCCGCTGACCTGCGGCGACGCGAACAGCCAGCGTCGCGGGACTTCGTGCCCGGGATCTGGTTCGTGGTGACCGTTCCAGGGAAAGAACCAACCTTCGGCCATGGGGGCACTCGGGAAGAGCAACGGCCCACCGTGCACGTACACCGGCCCTCCCTCCCCGGTGTCACCCATCTGGAGCCCGATGAGCCTCAGCGCACCATCACGCGGGGACACAATGAGGTGCGTGCCCGGGTTTTGCAGGGAGAGATGGACCCGGATTTCGCCGCCGCAATCGGGTGAGCCGCCTCTGACGGGGCAGTGGATTCCGACCACGTGCGGCTGGACGTAGTACCCCAGGTACGAGTCCCCATCATCGAGGATGGCCATCCGCAATTGGGGGAGCAGGCTGACTTCGACTGTGCTGCCATCGGACTGAAGCCGTTGGATGGGGAAGCCCTTGCGCACGTCGCCAGCGCTGGCGCCGTCGCACAACGGGAACGGCCCCCCGGCCCCGAGTTCGAGGCCGGGGCAGACGAAGTCGGACGGCTGCAACAGCGCGTCCAGGTCATCTACGTCGGCCGTGGAGATGAGCCGCTGCAGCTCGGTGGCGAAGTCGCAAATCTCCACGGCGACGGGGCAGGGATCGGGGGCGCCATAGTCTGGTGTACTCGTCACTGTGGACGTCGAGCTCGCGCGCGATGCCGGTGTTGGCGACACCGTGGACGTAGCCTGCGGATCCTCGTCCGATTCGCAAGCCGTTGAGAAGAGCGCGAGCAACGTCAACCCGATTGCAGCAACCGTCTGACTCCGAAACTTCCGCATACGTTCTTTACAACGCAAACGATGCCGACGTTGTTCCCGCCAGGGCAAGAGCGATACCTAGATGCGGGCACTCTCGATGGTGGTGAGGAGGATGCCCCTGCAGCCCATTCGCGAGAGCGTATCCATGATGCGGTGGGCATCTTTCCGGGGGACCATCGCTTTGACCGAGTACCAGCCTTCGCGCTGCAGCCGGGTGACGGTGGGCGATTCGATCCCCGGGGTGACGGCGCAGGCATCGGCGAGGATCTCGCCGGGGCAGTCGTACTCGACCATCATGTACTCGATTGCGACGAGCTTGCCCTCGATCCGGGCCAACAGGACCTGGACCTCGGGTTCGGCGGCCCGGTCCGGATTGGCGTAGAGGGCGGCATTCGACTGGAACAGCGGCTCGCCGATGACCCGGAGGCCCGCCTGCCGCAGCGTGGTACCCGTGTCGACAACATCCACGACCGCGCCGGCGATACCCAGCCGGACAGAGATTTCGACTGCCCCTTCGAGCTCCACGAGGTCAAGCGACCGGCCGTCGAAGTAGTGGCGGACGATATTCGGCAGAGAGGTTGCGATCCGGAGGCCGGCGACTTCCTCGAGCGTGGTCACGGGCGAATCCTCCGGGACGGCGGCGCAGAAGCGGGAATGGCCGTAGTTCAGGTCACGCAGGAGCGCCGGGGCGACGCACTTCTCGGCCACGAAGTCCCGGCCGGTGATCCCCGCATCGAGGATGCCGCTGGCCACGTAGAGGGGGATATCGCCGGGACGGAGGAAGTAGAACTCGACGTTGTTGTCGGGGTCGAGGGACGAGAGCGACGACCCGGACCGGATCGCGCGGTATCCGCACGAGGTCAGCAGCTCAATCGTTGGTTCGAAGAGGGCGCCTTTATTCGGGAGTGCGACTTTGATCATAGCTGGCGGTAGACATCATCCAGCGCGAGGCCCTTCTCGGCCATCATGCAGGCGACGTAGTACAGGACCTGGGCCAGTTCGCCGGCCAGGTCGTCGTTGCTTTCGAACCGGGCGGCCATCCAGCTCTCGGCGGCCTCTTCAACGAGCTTCTTGCCGATGCCGTGAGGCCCGCGGGTAAAGAGCTCGGCGGTGGAGGATCCCGCGGGCATGTCCCGTTTGCGGCCGACCGCCAGGTCGTACATCTCCTCGAAGGTCATATGCCGCACGATAGCCGATTCGCGGCATGGGATCATTTCAGCCCAGCGGACGGACCGTAACGTCCGCGGCAGTCACGACTTCGGTGGCCCCCGAGGCGAGACGGACGGCGAGGGAACCATCTTGCTCTATGGCATAGGCGGCGCCTTCGAAGGATTCGCCCCCGACCGGCGACACGAGCACCTGACGGCCGAGCGTTGAGCTGTTCTCGCGGTAGGCGTCGACGACATCTGCGGACGGGGTGGCACACAGCCGTTCGAGCTCATTGCAGAGGCGCGCCAGGAGTGGCTCGCGCGGGATGGGATGTCCGAGCTCGCGGGCCAGGGACGTCGCGATCTCACGGAGTTCGGGCAGGACGGCCGGGTCACCGTTCACGTTGATGCCGATGCCGGGCAGAGCCAGGGCGCCGGCCGGGGAAATCTCGGCGTCGATGAGCATCCCCGAGACCTTGCGTTCGCCAATCCAGATGTCGTTTGGCCACTTGATGCGGGCGCGAGGCTCCTCGGCCTGGATTGCGAGGCAGGCCGCCAGCGGGACGATCAGGGGTAGGCGGCGGTGGACTTCGGACATGCAGCGGAGGACGAAGGTGACGTAGATGTTCTGGCGCGCGGGGCTGTAGAACGTGCGTCCGCGGCGTCCGCGGCCGGCAGTCTGTTCTTCGGCCAGGACAGCGGTCCCGTGTGGTGCTCCTTCAAGCGCCTCACGCCGGGCGAGCACCATGGTCGAGTCCACGACATCCCGGTGGACGAGGTAGCGGCCGACCCGGGATGTGGTCAGTCCCGCCTGGAATACGGCGGGATCGAAGGCTGAGGGCTTATCCACTGGCGGCCTCGCGGGGCAAGATAAAAGGGGCCCCGGTCAATATCCCGGGGCCCCTTCGTAGCTAAGACCGGAGTCTTAGGAGGGCGGATGAGTCCTCACAGGTAAGTCCTACGAGGAAGTCACCTCCAGCGCTAAGGTCAGGCCGTAACTACGACTGTGATAGTCCATGCGCATCACCTCCTTCCTTGCGGGGAAACCTACAAAGAACGGTGGCACCCTGTCAATAGGGCGATCTGCCTCAAAGGAAATGTTGACCGGGTGAGTGATATCGATGGCGAGTTGGCATCGCTTCCGCATGGCGGGCGTCGCTGGTATCATTGGGCGGTTGTGCAAATAGGCGGCGCCGTGGCCCCTCGCAGAGAGGCCAAATCTATGACGCCGCACGTTGGAGGCACCCCTGGTTACCCCTGTCAGCATGAAGCAGTTGCTGGAGGCCGGCGTCCACTTCGGCCACCAGACCCGCCGCTGGAACCCGAAGATGCGGCAGTTCATCTTCACCGAGCGGAACGGCATCCACATCATCGACCTGCAGCAGACGGTCACGCGGCTCGACGCCGCGATCACGTTCGTGCGGGACGTCGTCGCTGGCGGTTCGGATGTGCTGATCATCGGCACGAAGAAGCAAGCTCGCGAAACCGTGGAGATGGAAGCGGTCCGCGCCGGACTTCCGTTCGTGAACAACCGCTGGCTTGGCGGGACGCTCACGAACTTCCGCACCATCCAGAGCCGGATCCGGCATCTTCACAACCTCGAGTCCTCGGTTGCACGGGGTGACTTCTCGCGCTTGACGAAGAAGGAGCAGCTCGACATCTCCAACGAGATCGAGCGCATGAACCGCTACTTCGGCGGCATCAAGAAGATGGAACGCCTGCCCGCCGCGGTGTTCATCATCGACACGGTCAAAGAGTCCATCGCTGTTGCGGAATGCAAGCGGCTGAACATCCCGATCGTGTCGCTCGTCGATACGAACTGCGACCCGGACCCGGTGGCCTATCCAATCCCCAGCAACGATGACGCCATCCGTGCGATCAAGCTGATCCTTGGCAAAGTTGCCGATGCGGCAATCGAAGGCCGCGCCGCATCGGAATCCGGGGCCGGCGCAGGAGCGCATGGCGACGAGTTCGCGAAGGCGGCAGAGGCCGCCATCGAAAGCGGCTCGTTCACGGCCAGCCCGGAGGATGAAGCAGCGACCGAAAGCGCCCCGACGGTCACCGTCATCCCGGCGGCCGCGCAGGCAGCGACCGAGACAGCAACGCAGGAGTAAGACGACTCGTGGCAATTACGACAGAGATGATCAAGGCCCTCCGCGAGGAAACCGGGGCGGGCGTGATGGATGCCAAGCGGGCGCTCGAGGCCGCTGGCGGTGACGCGGCCAAGGCCCGGACGATCCTGCGCGAGCAGGGCATCCTGGCGGCGGCCAAGCGGGCCGAACGCGAGACGTCAAACGGCGTAGTCGAAAGCTACATCCACGCGGGCGGCCGCATCGGCGTCCTCGTCGAGGTGAACTGCGAGACAGACTTCGTGGCAAACACGGAGGATTTCCGCCAGCTGGCCCGGAATATCGCGATGCAGGTCGCGGCGATGAGTCCCCAGGTGGTCTCGGCCGAGGACCCGGAGCGTGCCGGCATCGAAGGCAGCGACGAAGAAGTCTGCCTGATGAGCCAGCCGTTCATCCGCGATTCAGGCCGGACGATCTCCGCGCTCGTGCAGGACGTCATCGCCAAGACGGGGGAGAACGTGCGGGTGCGCCGTTTCGTCCGCTACGAGCTGGGCCGTTAGCCCCGATATGGGCCGATACCGGCGGGCACTGGTGAAGCTGAGCGGCGAAGCCCTGATGGGCGATCGCCCTTTTGGCATCGATCCGATCACGCTCAATGACGTCGCCCGCCAGATCCGTCTCGCCGTCGATGAAGGTGTCGAAGTTGCCGTCTCCATCGGGGGCGGCAATTTCTGGCGGGGCGCGACGGTCGCGGAGACAGGCATGGACCGGGCCACGGCCGACTACGCGGGCATGCTCGGCACGATCATGAACGCGCTAGCACTCCAGGATGCGCTGGAGAAAGCGGGCGTGGTTGTGCGCACCCAGACGGCGCTCCCCATCTCACAGGTCGCCGAGCCGTACATCCGCCGCCGGGCAATCCGCCACCTGGAAAAGAAGCGCGTTGTCATCTTCGCAGCCGGGACAGGGAACCCCTTCATGACGACGGACACGGCCGGCGCCTTGCGCGCCATCGAGACCGACTGCGAAGCGCTCCTGATGGCGAAGAACGGCGTTGATGGCGTGTACAACGCCGACCCGGCGAAGGACCCGACGGCGACGAAATACGAGCACGTGACGTACCTGGAAGCCATCCAGCGCAGGCTGCAGGTGATGGACATCACCGCCCTGAGCATGTGCATGGAACACCACCTCCCCATCATCGTCTTCGATGTCGCCGGGCGGGATGCTGTGTTTCACGCGCTCCGGGGCGATACGATTGGGACAGTGGTCTCGGCCAACCCGGAAGGGGAAGCCGCGAAGACCTAGGACATACGGCAAAGGAGAGAGCACGCATGGTAGACCCGGACGAAATCCTCCTGACCGCTGACGAGAAAATGGATAGCTCGATCCAGGCGTTCCGCCGCGACCTCAACGGGATCCGGACGGGCCGCGCGCACCCCAGCCTGATCGAGACGCTCCCCGTCGACTACTACGGGGCGATCACTCCCCTGAAGCAGCTCGGCACGATCAACGCCCCCGAGGCCAGGCTCCTGACCATCCAGGTGTGGGACCGGGGAGCCGTTTCGGCGATCCAGAAGGCTATCCAGGCCTCAGACCTTGGCCTGAACCCTGCAATCGACGGCCAGCTGCTCCGCCTGCCCATCCCCCCGCTGACCGAGCAGCGTCGCAAGGAGTTTGTGAAGCTCCTCCACCACAAGGCCGAGGATGCCCGCGTGGCCATCCGGAATGTGCGGCGTCACGCCCACGATGAGCTTCGCAAGGCCGAAAAGGACGGAGCGGTCTCGCAGGACGACCTCAAGCGGTATGAGGACGAGCTCCAGAAGATGACGGACCGGCACGTGGCGACAGTCGACGGGGAGAGCAAGAAGAAGGAAGCGGAACTCCTTGAGGTCTGAGCCGGCCCCGGGCCGCCTCGAAACGCATCCCGGCGGCGAAGCGGAGTTTCTTGGCGACCTGATTTCCCCCATTTCCGGGGGGCGGGTGCCACGGCACGTGGCGATCATCATGGACGGGAACGGCCGCTGGGCGAGCCAGCGCGGGCTGCCGCGGGTGGCCGGCCACCGTGCGGGGACCGAGAACATCCGCCGCGTCATCGAACGGTTCGCGGACCACGGCGTCCAATACCTGACGCTGTATGCCTTCAGCACGGAGAACTGGCAACGGCCGCAGCCGGAGGTGCGGGCGCTCATCCGCCTGCTCCACTTCTTCATCCGGCGGGAGCTTGCCAACCTGCACAAGAACAACGTGCGACTGCAGATGCTCGGCCACATGGAGACGCTGCCCGAATGGCTTCAGCGCCGGGTAACGCGCGCGATCGAGCTGACTCGGGACAATTCGGGGCTGACACTCAACATCTGCTTCAGTTACGGCGGCCGCGACGACATTGTGATGGCGGTGCAACGCATCATCCAGGAGGAGACCCCGGCCCACGAGGTCACGGAAGAACTCCTCCAGCGTCACCTCTCAACCGGCGCGATGCCCGACCCGGACCTCGTGATCCGGACCGCCGGGGAGCTGCGTATCTCGAACTTCCTCCTCTGGCAGTCGGCCTACGCGGAGCTGTACTTCACGGATGCGTTCTGGCCCGACTTTGGCCGGGAGGACATCGACATCGCGCTCGCCGAGTACGGGCGGCGGAAGCGGAAGTTCGGCGGACTGCTGCCCGAGGACATCGAGTCGTTCAAGAAGTCCTGAACGGCGGCGGCCCTTCGCCCGTTGCCTGCGGCGCCTCTACACTCGGGCCGGTGGCACGGACCAACCTCCAGCTCCGCCTGATGACCGCGGCAGTGGGCCTGCCGCTGATCGCCTTCGTGGCGTGGATTGGCGCGTGGCCGTTCGCGGCGGTCCTGGCTTTGATTGCCCTGCTAGCTTCAGCCGAGTTCGTGCATGGCTGGCTGCTCCCTTCCCGCCCCATCCCGGAGGCGCTTAGCCTCGGGCCCACCTTTCTCATCCCGGCGATCACGGTGGCCGGGGTCCATGCGGACGAGCGCTTTCTCTTGGTGAGCGCCGGCTTCGCGGCCCTGTTCGCCGTCCTGGGGTACACGCCCACCAACGCCTTCGGGCCGCGCAAGCCGTTCCGGGTGTACTGCTGGCTGACGGCCTACCTGGGGTTGCTGCTCCCGACCCTTGTGCTGGTGCGTGACGGTGAGAGTGGGCGCGAGTGGTTCTTTCTCGGACTGCTGGCGACCTTCGCGGTGGACACGGGGGCGTACGCTGTCGGGCGGGCGATTGGGCGGCACAGGATGGCCCCGAAGATCAGCCCGAAGAAGACATGGGAGGGTGCTGCCGGTGGAGCGGTCGCCGGCGCCGCCGCAGTGTTGGGATTGAATGCGCTGTTCGAGACGGGGGTGGGGACAGGGACAATCTGGCCACTGGCCATCGCTGTTCCGCCGGTTGCGATGATCGGCGACCTGTTAGAAAGCTGGATGAAGCGGCGAATGGGCGTGAAGGATGCCTCGGGGCTGCTCCCCGGCCACGGTGGCTTCCTCGACAGGCTCGATTCGGTGCTGCTCGTCTTCCCGGTCCTGTACCTGTTCCTTGAGCTTCGCGTGTTTTGATGGGCTGGATGCACTCCACACCTCGCGAGGCGCCCATGTTCGACAGCCTGTCGCGCCTTGCGCCGGCCACCGTCCGTGACTGACACCGGCGAGCGCCAGCCCAACGCCTCGCTCTTCGACGGCGAAGAAACCCCGCTGCTCCTGCAGAAGAAAGTGGTCTTTGGAATCGCGGGCGCCTTTGCGGCAGTGGTGGTCCTCTACTTCCTGACCACGGAGTACTTCGGGATCTCGTACCGGGTCGACGCTGAGCCGCTCCAGGACTGGGTCGAAGACCGCGGAGTCCTGGCGCCGATCGTCTTCATCGTGGTGCTGGCGCTCTCGGTGCTCTTCGCGCCAGTGCCGAACGCGCCCATCTACATTGTCGCTGGCATCCTGTGGGGCCCGGTGCTGGGCACGGTCTATTGCATGGTCGGGCTCACCATGGGCTCGGCGGTCGCATTTTGGATTGCCCGCTGGGCCGGGCAACGCCACCTGCGGCGCCTGATCGGCCACCGGCTGGCGGACCGGCTGGACCACCTGGTCGAGACGATGGGCGGGCGCGTGGTGTTCTGGTCGCGCATGATCCCGGCGGTGAACTTCGACTGGATCAGCTTCGTGGCGGGGATGACGGCGGTCTCATTCCGGGTCTTCATTGTCTACAGCTTCCTGGGGATGCTCTTCCCGACCGCGGTCGCGGTGGTCGCGGGTGATGGACTCGGGCGCGATCCGCGCATCACGCTCGCGGCAGGCGGCGTATGGGTGGGGGTCATCCTCGCGAGCGCCGGCTACTTCTGGATGCGGCGGCACCACCTGGTCCGGGGCGCTGGTTCGCCGGGAAAGCAGTAATCCATCCCGAGGTGTTAGGGGTTCCCCCCGCGGCAGACGGGGGATGCAACCTATCTCCCGGGCCGATACGGCATAGGACAATCCCGCCAACTTCACCGGCGGTTTCCGCACATGTCTATCTCCCGCATCCCTTCCTACCTCACGCTCGTCCCGGCGCCCATCGCGCTGTGGCCGTCGGCCCCGGCGCCGACGCGGATCCACCCCGAGGTGCTCCCGGCATCGGAGCAGGACCCTGAGACCGGGGTCGCTACGCGGCGCGCGCTGATGGAGCGGCTCGCGATGATGGGCCACCTCGCGGAGCGGGCCCCACTCTCGTTCCTCGTGGTCCACTTGGAGGCAGCCGGCGACGACGATGACGCCGCCGCCTCCCCCTTTGCATCGGTGGCCACGAAGATCCGCGAGCTGACGCGCGCGACTGACTGCGTCGGACGGCTTCGGAAGGATTGCTTCGGCGTGGCGCTGCAGGGGACGGGGGTGACTGCCGCCGGAGCGGTTGCGGCTCGCCTTTCGCACCACCTGAACCGGCTGGAGGAAATCACGCCGCAGTACGCTGTATCGGTCTCTGCCGCGACCGGCACAGGCGCCAACGCGCTGACCCTTCCCTCGGCGGCGATGCACGCATTTAAGGCCTGGTGCGGCTAATCCCGGGGTTGCGAAGGCAGGTCCATCACCACTGCCACTTCTTTGCAGTTCGTGAAGAACGGGCAGCGCACGCACTCGTTCCAGACCTTCTGCGGGAACTCCATCACGTTCGCGAGACGGAAACCGATCCTTTCGAAGAAGCCGGGGCGGTAGGTCAGCGCGAACACACGGTCGAGGCCGAACTGGCGGGCATCTTCGACGCAGGCAGCAACGATGCCCGCACCGACACCCTTCCCTTGCACGCTCTCTGACACCGCGAGCGAGCGGACCTCGGCGAGGTCACTGCCCATGATGTGGAGCGAGCCGCAGCCCACCAGCTGGCCGTCGATGCGCGCGACCTTGAAGTCGCGGATGGCCTCGTAGATCTCACCGATGGGCCTGTGCAGCATGTCGCCACGGTCGGCCCAATGCGTGACGAGCTGGTGGATGGCTTCGGCATCCGAGAGGCGGGCGGGTTCGATACAGAGCACGGGGTGGTTCTCCTTGAAGCTTCCTGGGTGGGCGATGTGGTGGGAGCTTCAGCCGCAGCGGGCAGGGGCGACGTGCGTGGCGTCGCCCGGGAGAACCTCACGATGAACGATCATCGGCATTGGACGTTCAGTGTACGGGAAACCGCGGGTTATGCCATCAACTTACCGGCAGGCGGGCGGAGTTGTAGGCTCTGCACCTGCCCGTGCAAGAAGGCGGGCGGGGAGGGTTGGCATGCGCGTTTCTGTGATGGGACAGGCTGCGTTTGGCGAGGCGGTCCTCAAGCGGCTTCTCGAGGACAACGTGGAGGTCGTGGGAGTAAGTGCCCCCGCACCCTCGGGCGACCGCAAGGACCCGCTCCAGGCCGCGGCAGAGGCCGCAGGGCTGCCGGTGGTCGAAACGCCCGCGCTGAAGACGCCCGGGGGCCAGGCAGCGTGGCGGGCGCTGGGGGCGGACCTCGCGGTCATGGCGTTCGTCACGGACATCATCCCGGATGACGTGCTGCATATCCCGCCGCGGGGGACGATCCAGTACCACCCGAGCCTGCTGCCAGTGCACCGCGGCTCCTCGGCCATCAACTGGGCGATTATCAACGGCGACCGCGAGACCGGGCTGACGATCTTCTGGCCCGACCAGGGGATCGATACCGGCCCCATCCTGCTGCAGAAGAGCTGCCCAATCGGGCCCGACGACACCGTGGGGAGCATCTACTTCAACCAGCTCTTCCCGATGGGGGTGGAGGCGCTGGCGGAATCGGTCCAGCTGGTGGCCGACGACCGGGGGCCACGCATCGGTCAGGACCACACGCTCGCAACCTATGAGCCGCCCTGTGGCGAAGGTCACGCGCGGATCCGCTGGTACAAGCCAGCCGACGTGATCTACCGGCTCATCCGGGGCTGCAACCCGGCCCCCGGGGCCGTGGCAACGTACAACGACGCCGAGTTCAAGATCTTCGATTGCCGGCTGACGGGCGCCCAGGAGGCGGGGATGCCGGGGCGCATCCTCCGCATCAAGGACGAAGGGTTCGACGTGCGCCTGAACGGAGGGGTGCTGCGGGTATTGCGCGTCCAGCCCGCGGGCGGCAAGAAGATGCCGGCCACCGAGTGGGCAAGAGAGGTAGGGCTGGCGGCAGGGGCGAGGTTGGGGTAGGGCACACGGCTACGCCACCCGGCGGATACCCGCAGGGACGAAGGATCGCGGCTTCCGCGGCCCATTAACTCGGCCGGGTCATCTCGATCGGCACCACCCACTGGTCGAACTCGGCCTCCGTCAGGTACCCCAGCTTCAGCGCCGCTTCTTTCAGGCTGGTGCCCTCCTTGTGGGCCGTCTTGGCGATGCTGGCGGCCTTGTCGTAGCCGATGTGGCGGTTCAGGGCCGTGACCTGCATGAGGTTCTTCGCCAGGTTTTCCTCGATCTTCGGGAGGTTGGGCTGGATCCCGGCGGCGCAGTTGTCGTTGAAGGCCTCGCAGGCGTCGCCCAGGAGCTGGATGCTCATGAGCGTGTTGTGGACCATCACGGGCTTGAAGACGTTGAGCTGGAAGTTGCCCTGGCTGCCACCGAAAGCCACTGCGGCATCGTTGCCGAAGACCTGGACGCAGACCATGGTCATCGCCTCGGACTGGGTGGGGTTCACCTTGCCGGGCATGATCGAGCTGCCGGGTTCGTTTTCGGGGATGGTGAGCTCGCCGATGCCGTTGCGGGGGCCTGAGGCGAGCCAGCGGACGTCGTTCGCGACCTTCATCAGCGCGCCGGCGAGCGTCCGAAGCGATGCGCTCACGGCCACAAGCGCATCGTGGCCGGCAAGCGCGGCGAACTTGTTCGGGGCGGAAACGAATGGGTAGCCGGTCTCTTTCGCGAAGTACGAGGCGGCGAGGTCGCCGAACTTCGGGTGCGCGTTCAGCCCGGTGCCGACAGCGGTGCCGCCGATGGCCAGCTCATACAAGCCCTTTTCGGCGTGACGGATGCCATCGAGCGCGAAATCGAGCTGGGCGACCCAGCTGCCGACTTCCTGGCCGAGCGTGATCGGCGTGGCGTCCTGGAGATGCGTCCGGCCGACCTTGACGATCCCGGCGAATTCCGCCGACTTCGCGGCGAGGGTATCGCGCAGTTCCTGGACCTTCGGGTACAGCTGGCGGTGGAGCTCTTCAACGGCGGCGATGTGCATCGCGGTGGGGAAGGTGTCGTTCGAACTCTGGCCGCGGTTGACGTCGTCGTTGGGGTGGATCGGCTTCTTCGAGCCCATTTTGCCGCCGGCCATCTCAATGGCGCGGTTCGAGATGACCTCGTTGGCGTTCATGTTCGACTGCGTGCCGGAGCCCGTCTGGAAAACGACGAGGGGGAAGTGGTCCAGGAGCGCGAGCGAGATGACTTCATCGGCGGCCCGGGCAATAAGGTCGGCCTTTTCGCGCGGGAGCTCGCCGAGGTCGGCGTTGGCAAGGGCGGCGCCCTTCTTGAGGATGCCGAGGGCGCGGACGACGGCCGGGGACATGCGGTAGCGCTCAACGCCAATAGGGAAGTTCTGGAGGGAGCGCTGCGTCTGGGCGCCCCAGTAGCGGGTCACGTCGACCTCGATGGCGCCCATGGAGTCGGTTTCGGTACGAGTAGGCATAGGCGGATTTTAGCGCGGGGAGGGGGTGTGCGCGCCGTGCGGAGGACGACTGGACATCCCGCGGAGGGCCCCAGGTATTGCTATAAGGCGTATACTCTTGAGCCAGACCGGGCGGAGTTGCCCAGATTTGGAACCGCCCGTTCAGAAAGGTGGTCCAATGCAACGGAAGATCGCAGCAGAAGTCGTGGGGACGTTTGTCCTCGTACTGGGGGGATGTGGGAGCGCTGTCCTGGCCGGGAGCGCCATCGGCGCCGAGGGTGTTGCCCTCGCCTTCGGCCTCACCGTGCTGGTGATGGCATTCGCCGTCGGGCCGATTTCCGGGGGGCACTTCAACCCCGCCGTGACCATCGGGCTGGTGGTTGGCAAGCGTTTCGAAGCGCGAGATGTGCCCTACTACATCGTCGCCCAGGTCGCCGGCGCTGTCGCCGCCGGCGCAGTCCTCTACCTCATCGCCAGCGGCCTGGACGGCTTTGACGCGGCGGATGGGTTCGCCGCCAACGGGTATGACGACCACTCGCCCGCGGGGTATTCACTTCTCGCTGGTCTGGTTGCCGAAATCGCACTCACCGCGATCTTCCTGGTGGTCATCATCGGGGCCACGGCGAGGAGCGCGAGCCCGGGTTTCGCGCCGATCGCGATCGGCTTCGCGCTCACCCTCATCCACCTCGTGAGCATCCCGGTCACCAACACGTCGGTGAACCCGGCCCGGTCAACCGGTGTCGCGCTGTTCGTGGGCGAGGGCTGGGCCATCGGGCAGCTCTGGCTGTTCTGGGTGGCGCCGATCGTTGGTGGGGCGGGCGGGGCGCTAGTCTGGCGTTACCTGCTGGGGAGTGCCAGCGACATGACTGACTAGCGAGTATGGCCGAGGCCTCCCCTCACAAGTTCCGCCGGAGATAGTCCAGGACGCGGCGCTCCTGGTATTCCATGCCCTTGAGGTCACGGGGCATGTGGCGCTCTTCCGGGAAGGCGAGCAGGTCGTAGTCTTTGTCGGCCGCGGTCAACGCGACGAGCAGACGGGCGGTATGCCTGAAGTGGACGTTCTCATCGACCATCCCGTGGACGAGGAGGAGCTTGCCCTGGAGTTTGGCGGCGTGGGTGAGGA